>JAEEGH010003255.1_pt1 | contig 42907 bp, 33 predicted proteins | sample 9134181 | NCBI WGS metagenome assembly JAEEGH01 (sample SAMN16246544, study PRJNA631951) | gut metagenome | biome: gut microbiome; feature: rumen; material: DP-attached | host: Bos | place: Iran: Karaj | collected 2018-10 | reverse complement strand
GCGGAGCTTTTTTCCTATCCGCTGTCAAAATATGATATCCTTCAGATCCGTTTCACGGACGATGCCTACGGAGGACTCCTTCAGACGGATCACATCCGGATCGGTTCGGAGCAGTACTCCAATTACGGGAGCTATCTGCGGATCGTCTCCTATGATACCTGGCTGGAAGAAGTGATCGAGAGCAGGGGCTTTTAAGCGCCTGCTCTTTTTCACGGCTGTCTCGTTCGCCCGGCCGGGGGATGTTGCAAGATTTCTGCGGAAATGGTACACTACTTAACGATTATGGGATTTTATGCGCTGACGGTTTTCCGGGATCGGAAATCTCCGCTTCAGCGGGAAAAGCCGGGGACAGGAGAAGGACGGTAAGATATGACAAAATGTAGAAAAAACAGCATCATCCGGTTGCTTTCTGCCTTTCTTTTCGCTGGGCTGCTGCTTGCGCCCCATATGGCAAAGGCGGAAGCGTTCGAAGCGGAAGATCTCGGAACGGCTCTGATGGAAGAAGAAACCCTTCCGGAAACGGAAGCCGAAGTGCCCGCAGACGGGGAGGACGTATCCGATCCGGAAGCCATTCAGGTCGGCGCGGCCAATACGGTCTGGCAGTATGATTATGTCTATACACTGAACAGCATCGACCATACCATCACGGTGACCAAATACGTCGGCCAGTCCCTGGATATCACGGTGCCTGCCATCGCGCGGGTCAATGACATCGAGTACCATACACAGATCAAGAACAATTCCACCTCCGCTTCCATGTGGGGGAAAAATATCTCCAAGATTTCCTTTGAGGATGGCGTCAAAGCGATCTCCTGCACCCATCTGTTCTACGGATGCACGGGTCTGACCACCATCGACCTGCGCGGGCTGCGGACCGGCGAGGTACAGAATTACAGCGACATGTTCACAAACTGCATCCACCTGGCCAGGGTGGATTTTACCGGGATGGATACCCATTCCGCGCAGGATTTTCACAGCATGTTCCGCGGATGCGCCGAGCTGTCGGAGGTCATCTGGGGCGGGATCGACACCTCGAAGGTCGTCTCCACCGTGGATATGTTCAACGGCTGCGGATCCCTGACTTCCATGGATCTGACGCCCCTGAATCTCAACAATGTCACCAAGAGCGCGTCCATGTTCTACAACTGCAGCAAGATCGAGCGTTTTTACCTGCAGAGCTGGGATATGAGCGGGAATTTCAACGGCGAGAACATGTTTACCAACTGCAATGCCATGCTCAGCATCGACACGCCGACCAATCTGACCGTGGAGATCGGCCTCCCGGTGACGCTGATCGACGCGCAGAAAGCACAGTACGATCGTCTGCCCACCCGGAGAGCCACCTCCATGCATCTGGTGGTTCCCACCGACGGAGCGGCCAGACGGGCCTGGATCGAGGCCTTTGTCAGACGGTTTTACACCGTGGCGCTCGAGCGCAAGCCGGATACCCAGGGCTTTCTGGACTGGTGCGATTCCCTGGACAAGGGGAACAATGACGGAGCGGGCATCGGTCAGGGCTTTATCCTGAGCGATGAGTTCCGCGGCAAGAACCTGAGCAATGTCGATTACCTGGTGACGCTGTACCGCACTTTCTTTGACCGCGAGCCGGACGAGGAAGGCTTTGCCTACTGGCTGGGGCAGATGCGCAACGGTGTCAAGCGCAAGGTGGTGCTTGCCGGCTTTATCAATTCCAAGGAATTTGCCGATGTCTGCGCGGATTACGGGATCAAGCAGGGCTTCATGCGTCTGTCCGATGAGGATATGGCGATCAGCGACGATGTCTACCAGGAGCGGTTGAAGGAATTCATCGAGCGGATGTATCTGGTGGCGCTGAACCGCGAGGGCGAGGAGGCCGGCGTCTATTACTGGATGGATACGGTCATGACCGGCGATTATACGCTGGAAGAGCTGGCTATGTACGGATTTTACCTCTCCGCGGAGTACCAGAACCGCGGCCGGACGGACGAGGAATTTGTGGAGGATCTGTATCTGGGTCTGTTCAACCGGGAGGCCGATCCCCTGGGAAAGGCACACTGGCTGCGCCGCCTGGGAATGGGAGAGAGCCGCAAGAGTATCATTTACGGATTCAGTCGTTCCGAAGAGTTTGGTGACATGCTGAAATATTACGGATTCTGATTTTTTCGGATTCCGTCGGAAAGTGAAAAAACGGTGACCGGGAAAGCACCCGGCCCACCGGAAAAGAGGATGGATGACATGATCAAAAGTATGACCGGCTTCGGCCGCGCCGAGGTGACGGAGAACAACCGGAAGTTCACCGTGGAATTAAAGTCCGTCAATCACCGGTATCTCGACATGAATATCAAGCTGCCCAAGAGCCTGAATTTCTTCGAGTCCTCGATCCGTCAGGAGCTCAAGAATTACATCGCCCGCGGCAAAGTGGATGTCTTTATCACCTATGAGAACCAGGCGGAGGCCACGAGCTCCATCCGTTACCAGAAGTCGCTGGCGGAGGAATACCTTCGCTATCTGCGCGAGATGAGCGCGGATTTCGGGCTGGAGAATGATGTGCGCGTCTCCACCCTCGCCCGGATGCCCGAAGTGCTGGTCATGGAGGAGGAGGACACCGACGAGGAGGAGCTCTGGAAGAGCCTGAAAAAGGCCCTGGACCAGGCGGCGGAGGCCTTTGTGCAGACCCGCATCGTCGAGGGCGAGCATCTGAAGGAGGATCTGATCGCGAAGCTGGACGGGATGCTGAAGGCGGTGGATTTCATCGACGAACGTTCCCCGCAGATCGTGGCGGAATACCGGGAGAAAATCGGTGCCAGAGTGCAGGAGATCCTCGGCGATACCAAGGTGGACGAGGGGCGGCTCCTGACCGAGGTGACCATCTTCGCGGACAAGGTATGTGTGGACGAGGAGATCGTGAGACTCCGCAGCCATATCACCACCATGAAGGAAGAGCTGACGGCCGGCGGAAGCATCGGCCGCAAGCTGGATTTCATCGCGCAGGAGATGAACCGCGAGGCCAATACGACCCTCTCGAAGACGACCGATCTCGAGATCTCGAACCGCGGCATTGAGCTCAAGACCGAGATCGAGAAGGTCAGAGAGCAGATCCAGAACATCGAATAACAGGTTACGATTCACAGGAAGGGCGATCCTGCAGGAAAGAGGATCGTGCTTTCATGAATCGGAGGTGACAAAATGGAAAAAGGCATTCTGATGGTGATCTCCGGCTTCTCGGGAGCCGGCAAGGGAACCCTGGTTAAAAAACTGCTCGCCGAGGAGGAGGACTATGTGCTCTCCGTCTCGATGACGACGCGCAAACCCCGCGAAGGCGAGCGCGAGGGCGTGGACTACTTTTTCACGGATAAGGAGACCTTCGAGCGGACCATCGCGGAGAACGGCCTCATCGAGCACGCCTGCTACGTGGGCAATTACTACGGCACGCCCCGCGCCTATGTGGAGCAGCAGCTGGCCGCCGGGAAAAACGTGATCCTGGAGATCGAGATCCAGGGCGCGATGAATATCAAGAAGCTCTATCCGGACAGCCTGCTCCTTTTCGTGACGCCGCCGAACGCGCAGGAGCTCGAGCGCAGGCTCAAAGGCCGCGGCACCGAGACCGATGAGGTCATCGCAGGACGCCTGTCCCGTGCGCATGAGGAGTCGCTGGGAATCGATGCCTATGACTACATCGTCATCAATGACGATCTGGACCGCTGCGTGGAGGAGATCCGGACCCTGGTCCGGGCCGCGCGCAGAGAGCCCGTCCGGATGCAGGAGTTCATCGACCGGATCCGCGAGGAACTGAAGGTTTACCAGAAGTAAATGTCCGAAAGCCGTTAGGCACCAAACGAATGCAGACTGCCATCTGCCAAAGCGCCGGTCGCTTTTTTACGGCCGCTTTTCGCGGATGAGGTCATAAATAACAGAATTTCAGAAAAGAGGAAAAAACATGTTACACCCGTCTTATGTAGAACTGATCAATGCCGTGAACAGTGATGTGCCCGAGGGCGATCAGCCCCTGGTAACCAGCCGCTACTCCATCGTGATGGCTACCGCAAAGCGCGCGCGCCAGATTGTTGCAGGAGATGAGCCCATGGCCGGAAAATACGACGACAAGCCCCTTTCCGCAGCGGTGGAGGAGCTTTACGAGGGCGCTGTCCGCATTCTGCCCGCCGAGGAGGAGTAAGGATTGAAGATCCTTCTGATTTCCCTGGGATGCGACAAGAATCTCGTCGATTCCGAGAAAATGCTGGGAATCCTGGAGAGCCGCGGCTATACCTTCACGGATGATGAGGAGGAAGCGGATGCGGCGCTGGTCAACACTTGCTGCTTTATCGGCGATGCCAAGGAGGAGAGCATCGATCAGATCCTCCGCCTGGGCGAGCTGCGCAAAAGCGGACAGCTGAAGGCACTGATCATCAGCGGTTGCCTCTCCCAGCGCTACCGGGACCAGATTCACGAAGAACTTCCCGAAGTCGATGCCTGCATCGGGATCGCCTCCATCACGGAGGTGGCCGATGCCTTTGACGAGGCTCTGGGCGGAGCTCCCCGGGACCATTACGCAGATCTTAAGAATGCTCCGACTGCCGGGACGAGACGCATCGTCACCACAGGCGGACATTTTGCGTATCTGAAAATCGCCGAGGGCTGCAATAAAAACTGCACCTACTGCATCATCCCCAAGGTCCGGGGCGGCTATCGCAGCACGCCCATGGAGGAGCTCGAGGAGGAAGCGCGCCTGCTGGCGGAGCGGGGCGTGAAGGAGCTGATCCTCGTCGCCCAGGAGACCACCCTGTACGGCATCGATCTCTACGGCCGCAAGAGCCTTCCCGAACTGGTGCACCGTCTGGCACAGATCCCCGGGATCGCATGGATCCGCATTCTCTACGGCTACCCGGAGGAGCTTACGGACGAGATCATCGAGATGATGGCGACGGAGCCCAAGGTCTGTCACTACCTGGATCTTCCGATCCAGCATTGCAGCGACCGGATCCTGCGCGCCATGGGACGCCGTACGACCCAGGCGGACCTGCGCCGCATGGTGGAGAAGCTTCGCAGCCGCATTCCCGACATCTGTCTGCGCACCACCCTGATCTCCGGCTTTCCCGGAGAGACACAGGAGGAATACGAGGAGCTTTACCGCTTTGTGAACGAGCTCGAATTTGACCGTCTGGGCGTCTTTGCCTACTCCCAGGAGGAAGATACCGTGGCAGCCACGCTTCCGGACCAGGTTCCGGAGGAGGTCAAGATCGCCCGCCGCGACGAGCTCATGGAGCTGCAGCAGGCGATCTGCTTCGACAAGGCGGAAGAGATGGTCGGACGGGAGCTGACCGTCATGGTGGAAGGCCGCGTGGCCGGCGAGGATACCTACGTCACCCGCACCTACCGCGACGCCCCCGAGGTCGACGGATACCTCTTCCTCGAAGCGTCCCGCGAGCTGCTCACCGGAGATATGGTGCGTGTCCGCGTCACCGGCGCCCGGGACTACGATCTCATCGGGGAGCTGATCCTGTAAAGGAGGAAAAAGGAAGACAACATGAGCGACACTTCGAATAAGAAAACGATCTGGAATGTACCCAATATCCTGACCATGATCCGCGTGATCCTGATCATCCCCTTCGTGGTCCTGCTGCTCGGCGGCAATGCCGGTCTCTTCGGACCGGACGTCACCGTCCCCTGCATCTGGGCGGACGTCATCTTTATCGTCGCCAGCCTTACCGACCTCTTTGACGGCAAGATCGCCCGCAAATACAATCTGGTCACCAATTTCGGGAAATTCATGGATCCTCTCGCGGACAAGCTCCTCGTCTGCTCCGCCCTCATCTGCCTCGTGGAGATGAGCCGGATCCCGGCGTGGATGGTCATCCTCATCATCGCAAGAGAGTTCATCATCAGCGGATTCCGCCTCGTGGCGTCCGATGCCGGTGTTGTCATCGCGGCCAGCTACTGGGGCAAGTTCAAGACCACCTTCCAGATGGTCGCCGTGATCGGACTGATCCTGCAGCCCCTGCTCCTTTCCTGGGGGCTTCCGCTCCTCGCCTTGCAGATCCTGCTCTGGATCGCCCTGATCCTGACCGTGATCTCCCTGATCGACTATCTGGTGAAGAACTGGTCCGTGATGAAGTAAACGGAAATGAAACAAATCGCCCCGCGGCGAATTTCCGTGTGCGGAGCATATGACAGAAAAGAGGTTCGATATGACCGTAGAAATCATCTGTGTGGGAACCGAGATCCTGATGGGCAATATCGTCAATACCAACGCGGCTTTCCTGGCGGAGAACTGCGCGGCGCTCGGCCTGTCCAACTACTTCCAGACCGTGGTGGGCGACAATGAAGAGCGTCTCACCTGGGCCATCGAGACCGCCATGAGCCGCTCGGACATCGTCCTTTTGTCCGGAGGCCTCGGACCGACGGAGGATGACCTGACCAAGGAAGTGGCGGCGAAGGTCACCGGCCGCAAGCTCATCGAGGACAAGGCGAGCCGCAAGGCCATCGAGGACTTTTTTGCCCGCAGGGGCGGCAAACCCACGGAAAATAACTGGAAGCAGGCACTGGTGCCCGAGGGGGCCATGCCGATCCCCAATCCCAACGGAACCGCGCCCGGCATCCTCATCGAAGAGAAAAAATGCACCCTGATCCTGATGCCCGGACCGCCGGTGGAGCTCCGTCCCATGTTTGAGAACAGCGTCGCGCCCTACCTGCGCGGCCGCAGCAAGACGGCACTCTACTCCAGGACCGTCAAGATCTGCGGGGTGGGAGAAAGCAAAGTCGAGACCATGATCAAGGATCTCGTCGATGCCCAGACCAATCCCACCATCGCAACCTATGCCAAGATCGGCGAGGTGCATGTCCGCGTCACCGCCTCCGCTCCCGAGGAGAAGGAGGCCAAGAAGCTCGTCAAGCCCGTGGTCAAGGAGCTCAAGAGCAGGTTCGGCAACAATATCTACGCGGCTGAGGAGAATATCTCGCTCGAGCAGGCCGTGGTGGATCTCCTGATCGCCAACCAGCTCACGGTTGCCACCGCGGAGTCCTGCACCGGAGGCATGCTCAGCGCCAGACTCATCAATGTGCCCGGCGTGTCGGAGGTGCTTAAGACCGGCCTCGTGACCTATTCCAACAAGGCCAAGCGAAGGCTCCTCGGCGTCAAGAAAGCGACGCTGCAGAAGCATACCGCCGTCAGCAGACAGGTGGCGGAGGAGATGCTCAAGGGCCTCGGCGCCATGACCAAGGCGGATCTCACCGTCAGCATCACCGGTTATGCCGGCCCGGACGCGGCGGAGGGGCAGGAGATCGGACTCGTCTACATCGGGTGCGGTCTCAAGGGCAAAATGAAGGTGAAGGAATGCCATTTTTCCGGCAACCGCCAGATCATCCGCGAACGTGCCGTGACCGAGGCGCTTACGATGATGCGCGAAGCCATGATGGAATATTTCAGCAAAAAGAATTTCTCCGCGGACGCGGAATAAGACAGAAGCGGAAAAGGGCTTGCCTCGGCAGGCCCTTTGTGTTATCCTCATGAAACAGGCAATCACTCCTCCGGGCATTCGCCCGATTTCTTTTCCCCGACATTTTGAGAGAAAATTTTTTCTTCCTCAGGTGTTAGACTGATAACAAATCAGATTTTGTTCGAAAACGATTGACAATTTCGAACGGATGTTTTATTGTGTAAATGTTGGAACGAACATTCGTTCCCAAGTTTAAGGAGAAGAATACTTATGGAAAACGAAGAGAAGAAGAAAGCCTTAGAAGCAGCCCTCAGTCAGCTTGAAAAGCAGTACGGCAAGGGAGCCGTGATGCGTCTGGGAGATCCCGCGGCGCAGATGAAGGTGGAGACGATCCCCACCGGATCGATCAGCCTGGATATCGCGCTGGGACAGGGCGGCATTCCGAAGGGCAGGATCATAGAGATCTACGGACCGGAGTCCAGTGGTAAGACCACCGTCACCCTGCACATGATCGCGGAGGTTCAGAAGCGCGGCGGTATCGCCGGTTTCATCGATGCGGAGCATGCGCTGGATCCCGTCTATGCGAAGAATATCGGCGTCGATATCGACAATCTGTACATCTCCCAGCCGGACAGCGGGGAGCAGGCGCTGGAGATCGCCGAGACCATGGTGCGTTCCGGCGCGATCGATATCGTCGTGGTCGACTCCGTTGCGGCCCTGGTGCCGAAGGCCGAGATCGAGGGTGACATGGGCGATGCGCACATGGGGCTTCAGGCCCGTCTGATGTCGCAGGCACTGCGCAAGCTGACGGCTGTGATCAGCCGCTCCAACTGCTGCGTGATCTTCATCAACCAGCTGCGTGAGAAGCTCGGTGTCATGTTCGGCAATCCGGAGACCACGACCGGCGGCCGCGCGCTGAAGTTCTATGCATCCGTCCGTATGGATGTGCGCAGGATCGAGTCCATCAAGCAGGCCGGGGAGGTCATCGGTAACCGCACCCGCGTGAAGGTGGTGAAGAATAAGGTGGCTCCTCCGTTCAAGGAGGCGGAGTTCGATATCATGTTCGGCGAGGGCATTTCCGTCGTCGGCGATATCCTTGACAAGGCGGTGGATGCGAATATCATCGTCAAGTCCGGTGCATGGTTCGCCTACAACGGGGAGAAGATCGGCCAGGGCCGTGAGAATGCGAAGCAGTATCTCCGGGACAACCGGGCCGTCTGCGATACCATCGAGCAGCAGGTGCGCGATTTCTACGGTCTGAACGGAGAGAAGGACGCAGAGCAGCCCGCGGAGGCTAAGAAGTCTGCAAAGGCAGACAAAGCGGATAAGACTGCCGCTGTCAAGGAGGAAGCTTGACCGTCACACAGATCCAACCTTTGAATAAGACCAGAAGCAGAGTCTTTCTGGATGGGGAGTTCGCCTTTGTCCTGTACAAGGGCGAACTTCGCTCTTTCGGGATTCGGGAAGGGGAGGATCTGAACGAAACGGACTATGAGAAGATCCTGCGGGAGATCCTTCCGAAACGGGCCCGGCTGCGCGCGATGAATCTGATGCAGTCCAAATCCTATACCGTGCAGGAGCTGCGCCGCAAGTTGCAGGAGGGAGGCTATCCGGAGGAGATCGTAGAGAACGCGCTGGAGTATGTCGCATCCTACCGGTATACCGACGATGTGCGTTACGCAGCGGATTACATTCGCTATCACGGTGCGGACCGCGGACGCAGACGGCTGCAGATCGATCTGCAGCGCAAGGGGGTCTCCGCGGAGGATTTTGACCGGGCCTGGGCCGAGTGCGAGGAGCTCGGGCTGACGCAGGAGGAGGATGCGCTGATCCGCGAGATGATGGAGAAGAAGCATTTTTCTCCGAAGGAGGCTACCCCGCAGGAGCAGCAGAAGATGGCGGCTTTTCTGATGCGCAGGGGATTTTCGTCCGAGGGGATCCGCAGGTGTATGAAGTGCTTTTCGGATTCTTGATTTTTCTTGACATCTTTGTGAAAAATAACTAATATAGATTTGTTGTACTGTGAAAATTTTATAAGGAGGTGCTCCTGTATTATGCTACCAATTGGCGTTGTCATCGCGATCGTAGCGGGAGCCGTTCTGATCACTGCCATTGTTGCCATGGTTCTTACGAGATCCGCTGAGAAGAGCAAAGCGGAGAAGACCATCGGCTCAGCAGAGGAACGTGCACGCGAGATCATCGATGAAGCTCTGAAGACTGCCGATTCCGAGAAGCGCGAGACTTCGCTCAAGGCGAAGGAAGAAGCCATCCGCATCAAGAATGAAGTTGACCGTGAGGTCAAGGAGAGACGTGCGGAGGTTCAGAAGAGCGAGAACCGGATTCGTCAGAAGGAAGAGTCGATTGACAAGAAGACCGATGCCCTCGAGAAGCGGGAAGCAGGTCTTGCAGCGAAGGAAGAATCACTCAATCAGATGAAAGAGGATATTTCCAAGCTGAACGAGCAACGGGTACAGGAACTGGAACGAATTTCCGGATTAACCTCTGAACAGGCAAAAGACTACTTACTGAAAATTGTTGAAGATGACTTAAAGCACGAAAAGGCCGTGAGAATCAAGGAAATGGAGGCTCAGGTCAAGGAGGAAGCGGACAAGAAAGCCAAAGAACTTGTCGTTTCCGCCATTCAGAGATGTGCTGCAGATCATGTCTCTGAAAGTACGATTTCCGTGGTACAGCTTCCCAGTGATGACATGAAGGGAAGGATCATCGGACGTGAGGGTAGAAATATCCGTACGCTCGAGACCATGACCGGCGTGGAGCTGATCATCGACGATACGCCGGAAGCGGTTGTCCTTTCCGCGTTTGATCCCGTCCGCAGAGAGGTCGCGAGACTGGCTCTGGAGAAACTGATCGTGGACGGTCGTATCCACCCGGCTAAGATCGAAGAGATGGTGGAGAAGGCGCAGAAGGAAGTGGACCAGACCATCAAGGAGGAAGGCGAAGCTGCCGTACTCGAAGCCGGTGTGCACGGACTGCACCCCGAGCTGGTCAGGCTCCTTGGACGTATGCGTTATCGCACCAGTTACGGACAGAATGTACTCAAGCATTCCGTCGAGGTCGCACAGCTGTGCGGACTGCTTGCAGCCGAGCTCGGGCTCGATGTCAAGACCGCGAAACGTGCCGGACTGCTGCATGATATCGGCAAGGCTGTGGACCATGAGATGGAAGGTTCCCACGTTCAGCTGGGCTCCGATCTGTGCCGCAAGTACAAGGAAAATCCTGTCATCATCAATGCCGTCGAGGCACACCACGGTGACGTGGAGCCTCAGTCCCTGATCGCATGTATCGTGCAGGCAGCCGATACCATATCTGCAGCGAGACCGGGAGCAAGAAGAGAGACATTAGAGATTTATACCAGCCGCTTGAAGCAGCTGGAAGAGATCGCCAACAATTTCAAAGGTGTAGAAAAATCATTTGCCATTCAGGCAGGCCGCGAGGTTCGTGTCATGGTGGTTCCCGAACAGATAGGCGATACCGATATGGTTATCCTGGCACATGACATTTCCAGGCAGATCGAAGCTGAGATGAAGTATCCCGGCCAGATCAAGGTAAACGTGATCCGTGAGAGCCGTGTGATTGATTACGCGAAATAAAGCGAAAGCGGAAGACCCGTAATCATCCGGTTTTAACCCAAGACACAATTTCATAAGATGGAAGAACCGCTGCAAAACGCAGCGGTTCTTTTCTTATCCGGCGGGCTCTGATAGAATGAGGGCATGAAGGAAGTAAAAAACGCATGAAAAAACCGGAACCATATGAAAAATCGCTTCTTGCACTGGAGCGCATAGCAGAGGAAAACGGCGGGAAAAAGAGTCGCCTTTTGACAGATCCGGTTTGCCTTTATCTGGGACAAAAACGCGCCGGGGTACTGGATGTGGCACAGCTTGAAGATATGGATGCACAGGATTTTTTTGTCAGTGTGTATCTGTCGATCTTTGAGGAATTGCCCAAGGACGACCTGGTGGAAAAATGGCGTCCCAAAATGCAGGAGCTTTCCGTGGAGGACTTCCGCAGGGAAGTACTCGAAAGCTTTCTGGCGCTGCCCGATGTGCGGAGCCGAAGGGTCTTCGTGGAGAACAATTTCTACCTGTCACAGGACGCGGGGACCGGCCCGAAAGGGATCAAGGCGCGCGTTTTGTCTGCGGGATACGGGATCGCTCGTAAGCTCCCGCTTTCCTGGAAGATCCGCCTGAAAAAACTGGCGATGCGCTTCCTGGTAAAATAGTGAGACGCTATGGAGAGTACATGCAGGAAGGGGACGCGCTGCCGGGTCTGTACCGGGTGCGGCGCCTGCTTCGGAGAAAAAAAAGAACTGCATATTCTCGGCGGTGAGAATGGAAAAAGCGTGTGGGGGCCACTTCCGGCGCCCGGGGCCTGGACGATCCTCACGGACATCGGGACCACGACGATCGCCATGGAGCTGCTATCTCCGGACGGGAGAAAAAGCGCTTCCTTCGCGGAGGTCAATCCGCAGCACGCCTATGGGCGGGATGTCATAAGCAGGATCCAAAGCGCAGAGGATCCGCAGGTGCGTGCGGAGCTGCAGCGTCTGGTTACGGACGTTCTGGAGCGGGGGATCCGTACCCTCCTCGGGGCAAGGCGTCCGGCCGGACTCCGCCAGTTCATCGCCTGTAATACGACAGAGCGGTACCTTCTGCTGGGGGAGGATCCCGGGGAGCTTGGACGGGCCCCTTTTTGCGCATCGCATCTGGAGCGGGCACAGACGGTCATCGGTGATGTGGAGACAACGGTATTGCCCGGTTTTTCCGCCTTTGTCGGAGGAGATCTCTGCGCAGGGTATCTCGCCTGCATGAGCGGAGATTCCATCACCCTTCTCGTGGACCTCGGCACCAACGGAGAGATCCTGCTGGGCAACCAGAAGCGTCTGATGGGATGCGCTACGGCGGCGGGACCTGCATTTGAGGGCGGACCGAACCGCGGCGTGTGGGGCGCGGACATGGTGCATCTGACGGCGGAGCTTTTGCGGCAGGGCTTTCTGGATGAGACGGGCCTTCTGGCAGAGCCGTATTTTGCGGAGGGGATCCGGATCGGCAATGTCCCTGTAACGCAGGAATCGGTCCGCGCGATCCAGCTGGCCAAGGCAGCGATCGCGGCGGGGATCGGAATCCTTACGAAAGCCTATGGCTGCAGTTATGCGCAGATCCGCCGCGTGATCCTCGCCGGTGGCTTCGGATATTACCTGCAGCCGGAAGATGCGGTCGCCATCGGGCTGCTCCCGAAGGCACTCGCGGAGAAGACCGTTCCCGGCGGGAATACGGCGCTGCGCGGAGCGGGCGTATATGCAGCGCTGTCCCGGCGGGGAGAGGCGGCTGTCCGGGCGGCATTTCCGCAGGAACTTCAGATCCTGAATCTGGCACAGCAGCCGGATTTTCAGGAGTCCTATCTGCAGCATATGGAGCTTGTACCCTTCGGATAAGCTTTACAAAAGAATGATGGAACGGATAAGGCACGAAACATGGATCATACACATCTGAGCGCACAGGCCGCACAGGCAGCCGGACGCTTTACGGACAAAAGAATCCTTCTCTGGGGCTACGGCCGTGAGGGAAAGTCGACGGAACGCTTTTTGCGGGAATACTCGCATCCGGCGCAGATCACCGTCTTTGAAGGCAAGCCGGAGGAGCTGACGCAGGAGAGGATCGCGGCGTGCGATTACATCATCAAGAGCCCGGGGATCCCTTATTTTTCGGAAAGTGAGAAGCTGACCTCCCAGACGGAGATTTTCCTTCAGGCCTTCCGGGAGCAGACGATCGGCGTCACCGGGACCAAGGGAAAGAGCACGACTTCTTCCATGCTTGCGAGCGTGCTCGGGGCATGCACCGGACGCAGGACCCTTCTGATGGGCAATATCGGCCTTCCCTGCCTGGATTACTTCGGGGAGATGGAGGAGGATACGATCGCGGTGATGGAGCTGAGCTGCCATCAGCTGGCCAATGCCCGCACCGCCCCGCACATCGGAGTATTCCTGAATCTCTATGAGGAGCATCTCGATTATTACCACACGCTGGATGCCTATTTTGCGGCGAAGGCGCATATCGCCCGCTGCCAGAAGGCGGGAGACTTTTTCTACTGCGGGGAAAATGTGCCGGAGATCGAATGCGCTTCCGAGCAGACGGTGATAAAGCCGGATCCGGCGAGGGAGACGCCGGGAATGAAGCTTTACGGCGCGCACAATCAGCTCAATGCCCTCTTTGTCCGCACGATCGCGGAGCGCCATTTCGGGTGCCCGTCCGATGCCGTCACGCAGGCTCTGCAGGACTTTAAAGCCCTGCCGCACCGCATGCATCCGGTGGGCCGGTACGGCGGACTGGACTGGTATGACGATTCCATTTCCACCATCCCGGAGGCAGCGATCCAGGCGGCTTCGTCCATTCCGGGTGTGGAGACGCTTCTGATCGGCGGGATGGACCGCGGGATTCATTACGGGATCCTGGAAGACTTCATCTGCGCGCATCCGGAGCTGCAGTTTGTCTGCATGTACGCGACCGGCGCAAGGATCGCCCGGGAGCTGGAGGAGCGCGGCGCTCTCCCTGCGAATGTCCATATCACAGAGGATCTGAAGCAGGCGGTGGAGAAAGCGGCGCAGATCACGGCACCTGGCCGAGGGGTGGCACTGTCCCCGGCCGCGGCCTCCTATGGATATTTTAAGAATTTTGAAGAACGCGGAGATGCCTTCGCGGAGCTCGTTAAGAAGCTGTGACGCCCTGCCCCTTGGGGAAGGGCGAAGAGAAAGATTCCTTGGGAAGGGCAAAGAGAAAAAAACGGGAAAGGGGGAGCATCATGCGGAGCGGTCATGAAAAGACGGTAAACCTTCTGATCCTCTCTGCGATTTTTCTCCTCGGCGTCTGCCTGCATTTTCTAGCGGGCAATTTCCCGAAGTCCGTGAATGTCTACCCGGATGAGGTGCGCTATTACAGCATCGCCCGGGATCTGTACCTGCATCATACAAATACGCTAAGGGGCGCGTCCACCGACTTTCAAAAGCTCGGGTATGCGCTCTTTTTAGCGCCCTTCTTTGCGATCGAAGACGCGGAAGCAAGGATCCGGGGAATCACGCTGATGAATTGCATGCTCATGGTCAGCACCGTTTTTCCGCTCTGGCTGATCGGCCGAAGGCTGGGACTCGGGCGTTGGCAGGGGCTGGCCCTGTGCGCGTTTTTCCTGCTCTGGCCGGACCTTCTCCTGAGCAGCACCTTCATGGCGGAGATTCTGTATCTTCCGCTGATGGTCTGGTTCTTCTGGCTGTGGATGGTGGCGGAGGAGAAGCGTAAGCCCGCGTTGTACGTGCTGCTCGGCGTCCTCGGGTACGCGTGCTATTTCACGAAGGAGATCGCGCTGGCGCTCTTTACCGGATGGGGGCTGTACGCACTCCTTCGGCCGCTGCTGCTGCGCAGAAAACCGGAAGCCGGCAGAGCCGTCCGGGCGGCCCTCGCGCTTCTTACGCCCGGAACCTTCCTCGCGCTCCATATCCTGCTCAAGCTGACGGTCTTTCGCGGGCTGGGCAATTCCTATCACCAGATGAGCCTTGACGCGCTCTCATCCTTTGCGCACGTTCTGTTTTTGCTGGGGACCTTTCTGTACCAGCTTCTCGCGATCCTGCTGTCGGTTCTGCTCCTCCCGGTGCTTTTCCCGGCCGTTCATTTTTCGCAGCTTAAGGAGCGCACGGCAAAGCTGTATCTGTTCCTTTTGTGCTTTCTGGTGACGGCGGCCGGCGTGATCTCCTACACGATCAGCGTGCGGGAAGAATTCGGCCGCTATCCCATCTGTCTGCATTTCCGTTATCTGGGGCCGGCATTGCTCCTTCTGCTTCCGGTTGCTTTCGAAAGTCTCGGGGAAGTGCGGGAGGAAAGCGGCAAAAGACACCTCGGTTTGTGGATCCTCCTGAGCGTCTGCACGATTCTGTTTTTCCGGGGATCCGGCGCAGGCGCCTGCGTGGCACAGAGCTTTTTCTGGGAATATTCCGATCTGGCGGACGCGATCCGAAGGCTTCCCTTTTTGCAGCTACCGGATGCGCTGTGGCCCGAGGCGCATCCGGCTCTATATTTTCTGCGGGAAATGGGGATCTTCCTGCTCCCGAACCTGCGCATCCTGGCCGTGGCCTTTCTGGGGATGGCGCTTTGGAACCGGAAGCACCCCCGCGCGGCCGTGCTTTCCTTCGCCATTTTGCTGGGGCTTAACTTTTTCCTGAATGTTCAGGTGCAGCAGACCTATGTGCGGAAGGATTACGGAAGAGAGGAAGCCTGCTACCGCATGGTGATGACCTTCCGGGAGTATCTGGACAAAGTATCTAAGGAGCCTGCGAAAGTGACCTATATGGCGGATGGCTCCATGGTGGTGGACGGGGAGACCCTGACGGACGGTTCCATGGTGGTGGACGGAGAAGCCCTGACGGACGGATCGGCGGCTCCGGTCAGCCGGGCTGCGGCGGGAGAAGCTCCCAACGTACTGGTCATCGTAAACGGCTGGAAGATCAGCACAATGGAAAAGACGCTCGATACCTACCTGGATCTGCCGGGGACCGTGATCTACCAGGCGGATGACCGGTTTCTTGCGATGGAACCGGGAACCTATCCTGTTTCGGAGCTGGATTTTACCGAGCGGCTCTGGGGCGGACAGTACCCGGTGATCACCCATATCGACTATATTCTCCTGGACGCCGAGAGCAAATTCGAGCTGTGGGACCCCTTCCGCTTTGATCAGGTGGAGCCGATCTATGGCATCGGAGGCGCTCCGTGCTATATTTTCCGGTGCCGCGACCCGGAGCATCTGACGCTGCAATAGGTGCCGGCTGCTGAGGCGTTTTGGCAATAATCCACAAAAAAACGCAGGAAAATTCTATGTGCAATCGGTTGCGCAATGTGCTATATTCATAAATGGCAACGTGAAATGGGATACGATGCCCATAAGGAGGTCATTTATGAAGAGAAGGTTTTTGGCCCTGCTTCTTACGGGGATGATGACAGCTGCATTGCTCGGCGGATGCGGCTCGGCCGGCGGAGATGCAGGCGATGGCGGCGCGCAAAGCGGCGACGCGGCGCAGACGGAAAGTGACGCTGGCGGGGCGGCCGACGGGGATGCTGCCGGAGAAGCCGGGACGGAGAGCAGCGCAGCAGCGCAGACGTATTTCCCGGAACTTCCTGCGGGTCCGGAGGAATCGGACATCTTCGTCGCACCCATCGAGGGGATCAGCGACGATTTCATGCGCGGCGTCGATATTTCCTCGCTCCTTGCCGAGGAGGCGAGCGGCGTCAAATATTACGATGAGAACGGCGCGGAGCAGGACCTTTTTAAGATCCTTGCGGACAGCGGCGTGAATTACATTCGCGTGCGCGTCTGGAACGATCCTTTCGACGCGGACGGACACGGCTACGGCGGCGGCAACTGCAATGCAGAGACCGCGGCGATCCTCGGATCCCGCGCGGCGGCGTACGGGATGAAGACGCTGGTGGATTTCCATTATTCCGATTTCTGGGCGGATCCCAACAAGCAGATGGAGCCGAAGGCCTGGGCGTCCTACCGCGCGGCCAGCGGAAAGGCGGACGGCCTCTATGATTACACGGTAGAGAGCCTGAAGGCGATCCTCGATGCCGGCGCGGATGTCGGCATGGTTCAGATCGGCAATGAGATCAACAATGGCCTCGCCGGGGAGAAGACGGACCAGGCGAAGCTCTCGCTCCTTAAGAAGGGCTCCGAAGCGGTGCGCGCCGTGGCGGCAGAGTACGGCAGAGACATCAAGGTGGCCGTGCATTTTACCAACGTGGACGATCCCGAGGGCATGAAGAAAAAGGCGGCCTGGCTGGCGGAAGGAGACCTGGACTATGATGTCTTCGGCATTTCCTATTACCTCTACTGGCACGGCACCTTTGACAACATGAAGCAGACGCTGAAGAGCATCGGAGACACCTACGGCAAGGAGACCGCGATCCTTGAGACTTCCTTCCCCTGGACCGGTGCGGACGGCGACGGAAGCGGCAACAGCATCAGCGAGGACGACATCACCGGGACCTACCGCGCGAGCGTGGCGAGTCAGGCGGATGCGGTGCGCGATGTCTGTGCGGCGGCAAATGAGATCGGGGCCATCGGCGTCTTCTACTGGGAGCCCGCGTGGTGCCCGGTGGGCAGCAGCTACGATGCCAACTTCCCCATCTGGGAGGAGTACGGCTCCGGCTGGGCGAGCAGCTATTCCGCGCAGTACGACCCGGACGATGCCGGAAAATACTACGGCGGAAGCTCCTGGGACAATCAGGCCTTCTTTGATTTTGACGGACATGTCCTGCCTTCGATGAAGGTGTTCAAGTATCTTAAGTACGGTTCGACGACGGAACTGACGGTGGACTTTCTGGAGGATCTGACCGTGATCTCCTCCATCGGAGAGGAGCCGCAGATGCCCGAGGGCGTGCTTGCCTACATGAACGACCGCTCGCAGAACCAAATCCTGCCCGTGACATGGAACGAGACGCAGCTTGCGGCCATCGACCGGGAGAATGCGGGCGAGTATATCATCAAGGGTGTGATCGGCGGGGACAATTCCATGAGCGGGAGCGAGACCTCCTGCCGGGTGAAGGTGATGTACGTCAACCTGCTGGCCAACGCCAGCTTCGAGGAGAGCGATGCCTCGATGTGGAAGGTAAGCTATGAGGGAAGTAAGGACCCGACCGATGTCCAGCTGAAGGCATCGGATGCGGTCACCGGCGAGAAGGCCTTCCACTTCTGGGATACCGCGCCGATCGAGTTCCGGGTCGAGCAGACCTTTACCACGACCGAGGACGGCAGCTACGGCGGCAGCGCCTTCATCCAGGGCGGTGACATCGGAGATGCTGCGGAGATCTATCTGTACCTGCAGGCCGGCGATATGGTCCTGCGTTCCGATCCCGTGACCTTAAACGGCTGGGTGCAGTGGCAGCACCCGAAGGCGGAGGGCCTCAAAGTACCCGCCGGAACGGAGATCACCATCGGCATGTATGTGAAGGGCGCAGCCGAGGGCTGGGGCACCATCGATGATTTCGAGCTTTATAAGCTCCCCTGAAGTGCGCAGCACGCAGCAGCCATTCTTAAAAAAACAGGCAGCGGCGGATCCTTTTTGCGGGATCTGTCGCTGTTTTTTTGTGTTTGGGATTTTTTTTCGTCCGGAGGACAAAACGCTGTCATTCTGAGACAGAAACGAGTATAATATAGATTAGTTTGCATTTTTGCGGGCACGGAAAGGACTTTAAGGGGCCCGGCAAAGCGCATGACACTGTTTTTGGAGCTGAGTAGAACGGATAAAATCGCGGTACTGATTCCCTGCTATAACGAAGAAAAGACCATTGAAAAGGTGGTCACCGACTGGAGGAAAACCCTGCCGGAAGCAGTCGTTTATGTCTATGACAACAATTCCTCGGATGCAACGGCCACGATCGCGGAGCAGGCGGGTGCGGTGGTCCGGCACGAGTATCATCAGGGCAAAGGAAATGTGATCCGCCGAATGTTCCGTGAGATCGACGCGGAGTGCTATCTGATGGTGGATGGGGATGATACCTATCCCACCGAGTCCGGACGGGAGATGGCAGATCTCGTTTTGCAGCACGGGGCGGATATGGTCGTCGGGGACCGGCTGTCTTCAACGTATTACATGGAGAACAAGCGGCCTTTCCACAATTTTGGGAACAGCCTGGTGCGCGGCTCCATCAACCGTCTCTTCGGGTCGGATGTCAAGGATATCATGACCGGCTACCGGGCCTTTTCCTATCCGTTTGTGAAGACCTGCCCGATTCTCTCGAGAGGCTTTGAGATCGAGACGGAGATGACGATTCATGCCGTCGATAAGAATATGCAGGTGGAAAATGTGATCGTGGATTACCGGGATCGTCCCGCCGGAAGTATCTCCAAGCTCAATACCTTCTCGGACGGCTTTAAGGTGCTCCGGACCATTTTCCGGCTGTACCGGGACTATCGGCCGCTCCGCTTTTTCGGGGGGATTTCGGTGATCCTGCTTCTGGTTGCGATCGGAATGGATATACCGGTATTTTCCACCTACCTTACGACCGGTCTGGTACCCCGCTTCCCGACACTGATCGCCAGCGGATTTATCGGTGTGGCCGGCCTGATCTCCCTTTTCTCGGGGCTGGTGCTCTCCACGATCATCACCAAGGAGAAGAAGGATTTCGAATTCAAGCTGCAGCAGGCGGATTATCAGAAAAAAATGCTGATGGAACAGAAGGCTGTATCGGAAGGCGGAGGGAAAACCGGTGAATAACAGAAAAAAAGTGTCGGCTTACGGCATTGCCGCGCTGCTTCTTTTCCCGGCACTGACAGCCTATTACTATTATCTGCACAGGTATGCAGTGATTTCCTCCGATTCCACGACGCTGATCCTTCCCGCGAGGGATTTTCTGGAAGGGAATCTTTTGCTGCGCGGATGGGTGTTCGGAACGAACAATTTTCTTTTTACGGATCTGATCTACTTTATCGCGTGCTGCGCGGCGGGGTTGGATGCCATCGTGATGACCAAGCTGATCCCGGCGCTGGTGATGGCCGGATTTATGGTGCTTTGTCTAGGGCTGTTCGTCTATCGTGATGAATACGTGCCGGAAGGGAAGCCGGCACCTGCGAGCATACTGCTTGTGTCCTTCCTGTTTTTTCTGGTGACGCCTTCCTCCACGGGACTGTATACCCTTCTGAACGCGAATTCGCACAACGCGGTTTATGCCTATCTGATCCTGTGCATGATGGCGGTGCTGACCTATCTTCGAAGCGACGGAAGACAAAAGGTGCTTCCGGTGCTGTATCTGCTGATCACGACACTTAGCGCTTTTTCCGACAGCGTGACGCTGATGTCAATCCTGGCGCCGATCTGTGCCTTCTGCTTCTTTGACGGGATCCGCGTGATCCGAAACGCGGGGGCAGATCTGAAAGGGGAGGCGGGGACGGCGAATCGGACTGACACGGGAAGAAAAGCCAGGATCGCGGCAGTCCGGCCACAGATCGTGATCGTTCTGGCTTCCATGCTCGCTTTTGTGCTGTCGCGGCTTTTGCTGCACGGCATCGCCCGGGTGGGCGGATTTGAGACACGGGGGATGCCGCTTCATCTGACAGCCCCTTCCGATCTGGTGGATCGGGCCAAGGACTGGAGTAAGACCTTTTTCCAGTTCTACAATATGGCAACGCCGAAGATGATCGGTCTGACGAGTCAGGTGGGACTGCGCCATCTGATCGGCGTGTCGCTGATGCTCGGGATCGTGCTCAGCACGGCCTGGAATCTGCTGCGGATGTATAAGGTCAGCCGGTGCAGGATGATTCTGAGCTGGGTGGTGGTCCTCAATATCGCCGGGTGCGTATTCACCGGCGTGGTCATGACGATCCGGTATATCGCACCGACCTATCTGCTCGGAACGACGCTGCTTCTTTTGACGCTCCGCGATGGCCTCGGATGGCTTTCGGGCGTGAAGAAAAAGGGGATTGCCGCGCTTGTCTTAAGCGTGGTGATCTGCATGGCCTCCTGTCTCATCATCAAGGATCGTCTCGATGACATCCTCGTGATGGATCTGTGGGGAGAGAATCAGAAGGCGCTTCTTTCCTACCTTCAGGAGCATCATCTGGAGAGCGGGTACGGGGAGTTCTGGTCCGCCTCGAGTGTGGCGGCCTACGATGATTTTGAGACGGATATCCTGCCGGTCTTTTTGTTCAATGCCTACCGGTCGGATGATGAGCGAAATGGAAAACAGCTCCTGGAGCCATACAACGAGCTTGTGAAGAAGGAATGGTATGAATCGCCGCAAGAGCGGCATTTTCTGGTGTTGCAGCCTTCGGTCAATTTCGATTACGGGTACGTCGTACAGGTGATCGGTGAGCCGGATGAAGTCTTTGAGCAGGCATTGTATCAGGTCTGGATCTATGACAAGAATCTGACGCCCTACGTCGGAGACTATGTGGAGGAAGAGCCTTAAGAAGACATGGATCAGATGGATTTATTTGAATACATGGGACAGAGCGCAAAGGAGAAGGAAGCGCCTCTGGCGGCGCGCATGCGTCCGCGGACCATCGACGAGGTCGTCGGACAGGAGCATATCCTGGGGCACGACAAGCTGCTCTACCGCGCGATCAAGTCCGACAAGCTCAGTTCCATCATACTGTACGGACCGCCCGGCACGGGCAAGACGACCATCGCGAAGGTGATCGCGAACACGACGAGCGCGGAATTTACCTCGATCAACGCCACCGTCGCGGGCAAGAAGGACATGGAGCAGGTCGTCGAGAAGGCGAAGGCGAACCTGGCGATGACCGGGAACCGCACGATCCTCTTCATCGACGAGATCCACCGCTTCAACAAGGGGCAGCAGGATTACCTCCTTCCCTTCGTCGAGGACGGGACGCTGATCCTCATCGGCGCGACCACGGAAAATCCGTATTTTGAGGTCAACGGGGCACTGGTTTCCCGCTCGATCATCTTTGAATTAAAACCGATCTCGCAGGAAAATATCGAGTCGCTGATCCGGCTCGCCGTCACGGATCCGGAGCGCGGCATGGGCTCCTACGGGGCCTCCATCGATGAGGATGCGGTGCATTTTCTGGCGGATATCGCGGGCGGCGATGCGCGCAAGGCGCTGAACGCCGTGGAGCTGGGGATCCTGTCCACGCCGCCGGACGCGGAGGGGCAGATCCGGATCACCCTCGAGGTGGCCCAGGAATGCATCCAGCAGCGCGCCGTGCGCTATGACAAGGACGGTGACAACCACTATGATACGATCTCGGCTTTTATCAAGAGTATGCGTGGGTCCGACCCGGACGCCGCGGTATATTACCTCGCCCGGATGCTGTACGCCGGCGAGAGCGTGACCTTTATCGCAAGACGCATCATGATCTGTGCCTCCGAGGACGTCGGAAACGCGGATCCCATGGCCCTGATGGTCGCGGTGAATGCCTCGCTCGCAGTAGAGCGGGTGGGCATGCCCGAAGCGCAGATCATTCTGAGCCATGCGGCCATCTATGTGGCCTGTGCGCCGAAGAGCAACGCGGCCTACGTAGCCGTGGAGCAGGCGATGCAGGAGGTGGCAGCGAGCGGCAATCTGCCGATCCCGCCGCATCTGCAGGACGCGCATTACAAGGGAGCGGCAAAATTGGGACATGGCACGGGGTATCTGTACGCGCACGATTTTCCCAATGATTACGTGCAGCAGCAGTACCTGCCCTACGAGCTCAGCGGGCATGAATTCTACCGGCCGAGCGGCAACGGGTACGAGGTCAAGATCCGCGAGCACTTCCGGCGGATCAAGGAAGAAGAAGCAAAAAGGCAGCGCGGGGAGCTGTGAAAAGGTAAAGGAGAAAAAATGGATATCTACGAAGTAGCACTGAAGAAGCATGAGGAATGGAACGGAAAGCTTGATACGACGGCCAAGGCGAAGGTGGACTCGAGAGAGGCCCTGTCCATCGCCTATACGCCGGGCGTTGCGGAGCCCTGTCGCGTGATCGCGAAGGACAAGGAAGCCGCCTACAAATACACCTGGAAGGCCAATACGATCGCGGTCGTCTCCGACGGAAGCGCGGTCCTGGGCCTCGGCAATATCGGCCCCCATGCCGCCATGCCGGTCATGGAAGGCAAGGCCGTTCTGTTCAAGGAATTCGGCGGTGTGAATGCCGTGCCCATCTGTCTGGATACACAGGATACCGAGGAGATCATCAAGGCGGTGACGTATCTGGCGCCCGGCTTCGGCGGGATCAATCTGGAGGACATCTCCGCGCCCCGCTGCTTCGAGATCGAGCGCAGACTGAAGGAGACGCTGGATATCCCCGTCTTCCACGATGACCAGCACGGAACCGCCATCGTGGTGCTCGCCGGCCTGATCAATGCGCTGAAGATCATCGGCAAGAAGAAGGAAGACTGCCGCGTCGTGGTCAACGGATCCGGCGCTGCCGGCATCGCCATCTCCAAGCTGCTGATGCTCTACGGCTTCAAGCACCTGACCCTGTGCGATACCAAGGGCATGATCGCAAAAGCCCGCACCGATCTCAACTGGATCAAGAAGGAGATGGCCGAGGTGACCAATCTCGAGAACCGCACCGGTTCGCTTGCGGATGCCATGGTCGGAACCGATATCTTCATCGGTGTCTCCGCACCCGGCGTCGTGACGCAGGATATGGTCCGCTCCATGAACAAGGACGCGATCATCATGGCGATGGCCAATCCCGTTCCCGAGATCCTGCCCGATGAGGCCAAGGCAGCAGGCGCGCGCATCGTCGGCACCGGCCGCAGCGATTTCCCGAACCAGATCAACAACGTGGTCGCTTTCCCCGGCATCTTCAAGGGTGCCCTCGAGGGACGCGCTCCGCAGATCACCGAGGAGATGAAGCTGGCGGCTGCGGAAGCCATCGCTTCCCTGGTACCGGACAGCGAGCTGTGCGAGGACAATATCATGCCCGAAGCCTTCAACAGCGCGGTCGCCGAGAAGGTGGCCGAGGCGGTCAAGAGCCATATCAAGAGATAAGACGGGAGAGAATTGTTTGGAATCCGAAAGTCTGACCTTATGTAAACTGATTATTCTGTATATGTTAAACCGCGTGGATTTCCTCATGACCAGCGCCCAGATCAGTGATTTTATCCTGGGCAGCGGGTACGCGGATTTCATCACTTTGTCGCAGGCCCAGAGCGAGCTGATCGACAATGGTCTGATCAGTGTGTCGCAGGCCCAGTCCTCCCACAACCGCACGCATCTGTGCATCACCGGCGAGGGCAAGGAGACGCTTTTTTACTTCCGCAACCGGATCAGCGACGGGATCAAGAATGAGATCGAGGATTATTTCCGCGACAATGCCTTTGAGATGAAAAACGAGCTCGCGGTCTACGGGGATTATTACAAGTCCACCACCGGCGAGTTTGAGACGCATCTCGTCGTGCAGGATCGTGACATCAAGCTGATGGACCTGACGCTGTCCGTGCCGACGGAGGAGATCGCGGAGCACATCTGTGATTCCTGGCGCGAGAAGAGCGAGGGGATCTACCAGTATCTGACGAAGGAGCTGTTCTAGAAGCGGAAGCTTGGAAGTGAGAAAAAATGAGAGTAGGAATCGGATATGACGTCCATCGCCTGGTGGAAGGCAGAGACTGCATCATCGGCGGCGTGAAGATCCCTTACGAGAAGGGACTTTTAGGCCATTCGGATGCGGACGTGCTGCTGCATGCCATCAGCGATGCCATCCTCGGCGCCGCGGCGCTGGGAGATATCGGGAAGCATTTCCCGGACACGGACCCCGCCTTTGAAGGGGCCAACAGTCTGGATCTGCTGGCCAGAGTCGGCGACATGGTGAACAACCATGGCTTTGTCATTGAAAATATCGACGCGACCATCATCGCCCAGGCGCCGAAGATGCGCCCCTACATCGATGAGATGCGCCAGAATATCGCAGACGCGCTGCATCTGCAGATCCTGCAGGTGAATGTGAAGGCGACGACCGAGGAAGGTCTCGGCTTTACCGGCTCCGGCGAGGGGATCTCCGCACAGGCCATCTGCAGCATCTCGAGTCCCTTCGACCTCGCGGTCAGCCCGGTCGATATCACGGCTCAGTTCGCCGGTCCTTCCGGCCCCGCAGGTCCCGCCTGCGGCAGCTGTAGCGGTTGTAGTGGTCGTACCGCACAGTAACTGCGCCGTCCGAACGCGGTCCCGGCAGCGCCCGGTACTGCAGGGATGCGTTGATCCAATAGAAGATTTATTCCATAAGGAGTGAAATTATGCAAATTTTTAATACCCTGACCAGAAAGAAAGAGGAGTTTGTCCCCAACGAGCCCGGGAAGGTGAAGATGTACACCTGCGGCCCTACCGTGTATCATTTCGCCCACATCGGGAACCTCCGCAGCTACATCTGCGAGGATGTGCTGGAGAAGCTCCTGCGGTTTTCCGGATATGACGTGAAGCGTGTCATGAACATCACGGATGTGGGGCATCTGTCCTCCGATGCCGATACCGGCGAGGACAAAATGCTCTCCGGTGCCAAGCGCGAGCACAAGTCCGTCATGGAGATCGCAAAATACTACACCGATGCGTTTTTCAGTGATTTTGCGAAGCTGAACATCAAAATGCCCGATGTGGTGGAGCCTGCCACCAATTGCATCCCCGAGTTCATCCACATGATCGAGGTGCTGCTGGAGAAGGGCTATGCCTACAAGGCCGGAGAGAACATCTATTTTGACACCTCGAAGCTGGACAAATACTATGTCTTCGGCAATATGAGCGAGGAGGATCTGCAGGTGGGCGTCCGGGAGGATGTCACCGAGGATACCAACAAGCGGAACAAGAACGATTTCGTGCTGTGGTTTACCAAGTCCAAGTTCGAGGACCAGGCCCTGAAGTGGCCCAGCCCCTGGGGTGTGGGTTATCCCGGATGGCACATCGAGTGCTCCTGCATCAGTATGAAGCATCTGGGCGAGCACATGGACATCCACTGCGGCGGCATTGACAACATGTTCCCGCACCATACCAACGAGATCGCCCAGAGTGAGGCCTTCATCGGTCACAAGTGGTGCAATTACTGGTTCCATGTCCATCACCTGAACGACGAGACCGGCAAGATGAGCAAGAGCAAGGGCGAGTTCCTCACCGTCTCTCTGCTCGAGGAGAAGGGGTACGACCCCATCGCCTACCGCTTCTTCGTCCTTCAGTCCCATTACCGCAAGCCTCTGACCTTCTCCTACGAGGCCCTGGGCCAGGCGGCAGACACCTACAAAAAGCTGAAGGATCGCGTGCTCCGGATCCCGGAAGAGGGAAGCATCGACGAGGCAGCCGTGAAGGAATGGCATGACAAATTCGCCGAGATCGTAGGCAATGATGTGAATACCGCCATGGGCATCACCCTGCTTTATGACGTATTGAAGGCGGACTTAAACGGCGCCACCAAGAGAGCCGTCATCGCGGACTACGACACGGTCCTGGGACTCAGACTCCTGGTCGGAGCAGCAGCCGAGACGCCCGCAGCAGAAGGCGAGGATGTGGCTGAGATCGAGGCCCTCATCGCAGAGCGTACCGCGGCCAAGAAGGCTAAGGATTTTGCCAGGGCAGATGCGATCCGCGACCAGCTTCTGGGTATGGGCATCGTGCTGGAAGACACCCGGGAGGGCGTAAAGTGGAAGAGAGCATAACCGCGCAGGGTCAGATGGACGAGCTGGCCCGCGGAATCTGTGAGAATATGGGCGTCACCGGCGATTGGGAGGACCCGTCGCCGGTGATGCTTGCCTATGTGGGGGATGCGGTGTACGAGCTGATCCTGCGGACCACGCTCACCGCTTCGGGCCGCATGTCGCCGAAGGAACTTCACCGCAAGGTGACAAAATATGTATCCGCCTCGGCACAGAGCAAGGTCTTTGAAGCCCTGGAAAGCAGCGAGCTTTTGACTGCCGCGGAAAGTGACATTTTGCGCCGCGGCAAAAATGCGAGCCCCAACCACACGGCGCGCAGCGTATCCATGGCGGAATATCACAAAGCCACCGGGGTCGAGGCCCTCATCGGATTCCTGTATCTGCACGGGCAGACACAGCGCGCCACATGGCTGCTCCGGGAGGGGCTGCAGGCGGCCGGGCTAAAATTTTAGAGGAAAAATATGGGATATACGGAATTTACCATTGAAGGAAGAAACGCGGTGCTCGAAGCGTTCCGCTCCGGCAAGCCGATCGACAAGCTCTTTGTCCTGGACGGATGTCAGGACGGACCGGTGGTTTCGATCAAGCGCGAAGCCAAGAAAAATGACACTATCGTCAAATATGTGACGAAGGAACGCCTGGATCAGATGTCCGAAACGGGCAAGCACCAGGGGGTGATCGCCATTGCGGCGGCTTATGAATATGCCACCGTGGACGACATCTTAAAGAATGCGGAGCAGAAAGGGGAACCGCCCTTTGTACTGCTGCTCGACAATATCGAGGATCCCCACAATCTGGGGGCCATCATCCGTACGGCGAATCTCGCCGGTGCGCACGGGGTCATCATCCCGAAGGATCGCGCGGTCGGGCTGACAGCGGTCGTGGCGCGTACCTCCGCGGGAGCACTGAATTATACGCCCGTGGCGAAGGTGACGAACCTGACCCGCACCATGGAAGAGCTGAAAGAGAAGGGCATGTGGTTTGTCTGCGCCGATATGGACGGCAGCGTCATGTATGATCTGAACCTTACCGGTCCGATCGGCCTCGTCATCGGCAACGAAGGAAGCGGCGTGGGAAGGCTCGTGAAGGAGCATTGCGACATGGTCGCTGCGATCCCCATGAAGGGCGACATCGACTCCTTAAATGCCAGTGTGGCAGCAGGCGTGCTCGCCTATGAAATTGTCCGGCAGAGACTGCAGGCAAAATAAGGTGACTTGGAAAGAAGGATTTAGGCGGCCGAACCCGAAATAAAGAAACCGAAAGCAAAACGGGAAGCGAATGAATTACAAAACACTTCAGAAAAAATCGGACGAGGATCTTCTCGCGCTGCATGCGGCCTCGAAGGACATCGAGGAGCGCCGCTGTGTCGAGAATCTCCTGGTGGATCGTTACAAGAATCTGGTGCGAAGCGTCGCCCGGAAATACTTCCTGCTCGGCGGGGAGGAGGATGATCTGATCCAGGAGGGAATGGTGGGACTGTTCTCTGCGATCCAGGATTATCGTCCCGGGAAAAATGCGAAATTCTCCACCTTCGCCCACACCTGCGTGTTCCGGCGGATCAAGACGGTGATCGACCGGGCGAATGAAAATAAGCACAAATTCCTCAACAATTACGTCTCCATCTTCGGAGATGAGGAAGAGGGAGACGGCGCGCTGGAGATTCCGGACACGGGAGCCGGCCCGGAGGAGTCCATCCTCTCGCAGGAGCGCACGGCGCGGATCGGGCAAGCGATCGAAGAGATCCTCACCCCCGTGGAACGCCAGTGTTTTACGCTCTATCTCACCGGCAAAACCTGTTCCGAGGTGGCCGCGGAGCTGGGGAAGGATCCCAAGTCCACGGACAATGCCATCCAGAGAGCACGCAAGAAATTACAGACAGAACTGCAAAAACAGGGGATCTGAAGACAGTCTTCAGACCCCCTGTTTTCTTTTCGGGTTTCTTTACGGCAGGAAGGTATCCGGTTAGCGGTTTTCAGCCTTATCGGAGGGAAAGAGACGTCCGATCAGCCATTTTCCGCCTTTTTTGATCAGCTCCAGCACCACGGAGTACAGGAGCGAAACCAGGATCAGAACGAGCCAGGTCACATACCAAGGGTGGAAATAATAGATCACCTCGCGCCACACCAGCAGATAGAAGAAGGTGTGGATGAGGTACATATTCATGGAATGGCGTCCCAGGAAGCCGAGCACCTGGCGCAGACCGGGAATGCGGTGCAGCAGTCCGCCGGCGAAATTCACCAAAAGCAGAGCAATCAGCGCATCCGCCAGAGGCAGGTAGCTTTCCTGCACGATGTAATTCTGGCGCAGGGGCGCAGCGATCGCGAGGAGGACGATATACCAGATCCACTGCAGCGCGGGATGCTTCCATCCGGAAGCGGCGCGCTCCGGCCATCCCCCGCCGGCCGCACACACGCCCATGGCCGCGGTAAACAGATACATCCGCAGTCCGTCATTCATGGGAATCAGCAAAGCGACGAGAAGGGCGATCGGGAGCAGTGCGTTCCCGATTTTCTCATAGGCCAGATACAGGACCGGTACGAGGAAGATCAGGGCAAACGCCAGTCCCATGTACCACCAGGTCTCATTGATCGTCGGCGTATCGAACAGGCTGGCCAGGCCAAGGGCATCGGTCAGGCCGTGCAGGATTCCCTGCTTGCCGGCACCGTAAAGTCCGGCGAGATCCAGCTTCCCGAAAAAGGCCAGGAGCGCGGACAGATACAGAAGCAGGAAATTCTCCATAAGCTTTAAGCCGCGGCGGATGGCCTGCGCGAAGATTTCAAGGGTGCGGGCGTTTCCCGAAGGAAAAGATTTTCCGGAGTGCTTCTGTAATCCCTTCGCGATCCCGAATCCGGTCAGGAAGACGAACATGGCCACGCAGATATTGCCGAACCGGCTAGTAGCGATCAGCGCCTCCTTGGTGAAGGGGGCCGTATTTACGTACATCTCCTCGATCTCCCACGCCTCGTGGAAGAGATGATAGAACAAAAGCAGCAGGATCGCGAGACCCTTGGCGGTCTGCGAGCGGGCTATGTCAAATTCCGTGGCAGAGTCCTTGTACCTATTTTTCCAAAGCTCTAAAAGCTTTTGCATGAACGAATCTCCATTCTGTGATCCAAGTATTCTAAGCCCGAATCCGGAAAACGGGCCTCTGCGGTCAGCTTCGCCGGAGCGACGATTCAAACCACAAGATCAGATACGGCAGCGTGAACATGATCGGGAACGCATAGCGCGGGTGCCCGAAAAAGACGGGCGAGGCCATGCAGATCAGCAGCGTTACGTACAGCGGCCAGAGGACCGGCACAGCCTCTTTGCGCTTGCGTAGCATCTCATACGTCAGAAGGAGCAGTCCCCAGGTGTACAGCCCCACATTTTCCCAGATGGCAAGCGGCGTAAACCGCCCCAGCATGCGGTAGACGAAGATGAGCAGTCGGGAGGCACCGTGGAACAGTCCGCCCTGCGCGATCGGCAGGTCTTCGGTCTCGTAGCGGATCGAATTGGATACGCCCGGATCGAACCACCCGTAAATATGTACGAAGAAGGCATCGAAATACACCCCGGGATGCTTGAAAAAGCACCCGGCCCAGACCTTCAGGTAAGCCGCCACATCCGCTCCGGAAGCATCTCGCACGTAGAGCGCCTTCACGGGATCAGCAATCTTCGGATCGTAGGAAGCTGCCATTTCGGCGACATCGCCCCACATGCCTTCGATGCCGGCGCGTTCTGTCGGGGTCAGCTCGTCCTGATACAGCTGCAGGTAGCGCGCCGTCTGCTGGACCGGAAGAGAAAGTACCTCGGCGGTATTGTTCGACTCGGCGTGCAGCGCGCCTGCCAGCGCAGAGCTAGCAGCGCTTCCAAGCAGGATCGCCACCAGCGACGGAAGCGAGATCGTAAGGAGGAGCCTGCGCATTTGCCCAAAGCCTGCGCCTTTTTCGGAAGAGGAACTCTGTGATCTACGGGTTTTGCGACCCTGCAGCAGGATCTGGAGCGTTATCAGCACCAGCGAAAGCACCAGGAGGGGCTTTCCGTTGTTACGCATTAAGATCACGCCCATCTGGGCGAGGACGAAGCAGACGAGGAGCATCCGTGGGGACTTTTCTCGGCGACGCGATGCACCGGAGGACGTGGTCCCCCGCTCCCAGAGGAGCGTCAGCAGCACCATGTAGAAGATAAAGCAGCTGACAAACGGGATATCCTTGATCGCGGTCGATGCCATGTTGGAATAGACCGGTGTAAACATGTATAGCGCCTGCAGCGCCGTCAACGTCCATGCGGGAAGAGTGCCTGCGACAACAGCCGGTTTTGCTTTGCTGCCTGCACCCGGGCACACAGATTTTGAATCGTTGTCAGCATCAGGGAATACGGATTTTGCCAGCACGGCCACGGTACTGGCCAGCGCCGTGGTAAAGAGCAGGTCCTGCACGAGCATGTACAGGAAGAGCCCGATTTCATAGCTTCCGAAGACTGCGCCCCCGAGCTTTGTCAGTCCGCCCGCGAGCAGCGTATGCAGCAGCGGATGGTGCGTGGTCAGCGGCGCATCCCCGAGGATCATGTCCATCTGTCCCCAGATATCCCAGCACAGATTCCCGGGATAGGCGAGCAGGAGAACGGGTCCGTAGACCAGCCACAAGAGGCCGAAGGATTTTCCAAAGGCATGGGCGCTCCAAAACCGCGCCGAACGGGAGGATCCCCCACAAGATGCGGATTTACCGGGATTCCCCGTCAGTCCATTTTTTTCCCCGCCTTGCCTGGCCCGGCCTCTTTCAATTAAGAAAAAGAGCATCTGCAGGAGCCGGAGAAGAAGCAGGAAAAATCCAGCAAAGATCAGCACGGCCTTCCCGAAATTCGCTGCGGATCCGAAGATGCAGCGAAGATCCGAAGTCGCCTCCAGACTCTCCCCCATCACGAGGATCAGCGAAAATACGCAGGCGAGTACGATGTGACCGGGCGGCGTCTTTTCCCTACTATGAGAGGAAGGGGATCCGCTTTGAGAAGTAGGGGATCCGCTTTTGCCGGCGGATGCAGGGCCGGTGGCCGGACGGCCGGAGAGCACCTCCTCACTGTAAGCGAAGAAGAAGGCCAGCACGAGGGCGAGCAAAAGCAGCGGGAAGGAGTAATCCCCCAAAAGCTCCGAAACGCAGGCACTCAGGTAATTGGCCCGCTCCGGATAGAGCGCCGGATCCGGCGGCATGTGCAGTTTATTCAATACGGCGTAGGCGCTCAAAAGCCCCCACAGGCCAAAAGAAACGTATTTTTTCATATGCGGACAGCTCCGTAAGAAATGGTCACAGATAAGTATATCATACTCCCGGGGGAATGACGCCCCAAAGCGTTGCGAAAATCACGGCTCCGGGAGAAGATACCGCAGGATCCCCGGACGGGTCAGGGCATAGACGCGAAAGCGGCTTGTCTGCGCCAGAAGCGTTCCGGAATCTTCGGTCAGCGCTACGCCGCCCGCGCAGATGACAAAATCGGTCTCAGCGTCGGCAGGATATGCGCCCAGATCCGAATCGCAGGGAAGCTCTGTCAGGGCAAAATCAAACGCATCGCCGGGCTGGGCGAGCTGCAGACCTTCCACATTTGCAAAGTCCGCGCCCAGCGGCAGATAGCTGTCCAGAAGGCGCCGGTCCGTCAGGTAGGATTCGCTCCCCTTGCGCAAAAGAACCAGGGGTCTGGACGGTGTCAGCTCCGTCATCAGATGCCCGATGCCGACCACCTCCTGCGTCTCCTCGTAGGTCAGCGCGTAGGCTTTTTCAAAACGGATCGCGCCGAAGTAGAAATTCCACGCGCCGATAAAACAGAGAAACAGCGAAAAAAGCGCCAGCGCCGGCCTGTGACGCCCCCGGGCATGCAGTGTCAGGATCCCCAGGAAGGAGAGCGAGATCCACAGCCGGACGATGAGAAGTGCCGCAGGTTCCGTGCAGCCAAAGTATTCCAGACGCTCCTTGATCCGCGGGAAGTAGAAAAGCTCCGTGTAGTCCACCGCCGGGCCGGCTCCGATGGAACGTAAGAAAACGACGATCAGGACCGGAAGTCCCAGACAGAACCCGGTCACCCATTTGGAGGTCCCGGCGACCGGCTGCTCCTCGTCCCATTCGTTGGCCGCAAAATACAGCACCAGGAAGGGGTAGAAAAACTGCGAGATATAGCGCATGTGGATCCGCGGGGTAAGAGAAGGATACTCCTCCCGTGCCAGGATCGTATAGGCGATGGTGGCGACGCTGATTAGTAGGGACAGGGCGAGAAACTGCCAGAGCATTTTTCCCTCGCGCGTTCGAAGTCCTCCGCGCAGCAGCGGGCGCACCACCGGAACGAAGCCCAGCGCGATCAGGATAAAGAGCAGATAGTACAGGCCGGAATAGAACATGTACCCGACCTTGGAAAGGGAGGCCACCGAAGCCAGATCCATCTGGTCGTAGGAATTGCCGGCCCCTGCAAATGCGGTGAACTTCATCAAAGCGAAGGCCAGCGCAAAGGTCCCGGAAAACCCAAGCAGGAGCTTTAAGGATTCGGTCCTTTTTTCCTTCCCGCGGAGCACCTCGTACAGGAGCAGGAGGGCGAGGGCCAATGGGTAACTTAAGGCGATCTCCTTGCAAAGATAACATAGATAAAACAGAACGCCGAGCACGCAGGACAAAGGGAGCGTGCGTTTTTTCAAAAAAACGTACAGCGCATAGAAGGTCCAGGCAGAGAGCGGGATATACAGACTTTCCGTCATGATCGTCTGGCTGTAGAGCATACAGAAGGAAAAGGAGGTGAAGGCTGCGATCAGGATCCGGTTTGCGGGCTTTCGGACAAGCTGCAGGGAAAGCAGGTACACCGGAAGCGTGGTAGAGACGAGGAGCGCCAGATTGAGCGCAAAGATCAGATGATAGGCCTGCCGCAGATCCGATGCGACCAGGAAGGCGGGCGCGAGAAAAAGCGGGTACAGGATCTTCTGATAGTCCAGATTCAGATTGCGGATCAGAAGGCCTCGCCCGGCAGCGATGTTCCGGGCGAGCTCCACGTAGCGGAGCTCATCCGGATAGACCAGGATCCCGTAGGCCGGATGCAGAAACAGGTAAAAAAGGAGAAAAGCACTCGCCATCAGGGCGAGAACCAGGATTTTTTCCGCAGGGGAGGCTTTGAAGTTCGAAACGGAAGGCTCGGATGCCATAAGGTTTCCTTTCTGTCGTCAGCAATCCCCTACAGTCTATCATTATTTGCCCGCGCGGGCAAAGGTTTCCGCGGTGGGAAAGGAGCTTTTTCATCCCCAAAAAAAGATGAAAAATGCGTCCGGATATGAGATAATACTTTACGTATGTGCATTTCGTGCGGACAGGTTCCATCCAAACGCACAAAGGAGGGTGGATTATGAAAAAGAATCGAATTAAAAAAATCGTTTCCTGCATCCTTTCCCTTTCGCTCGCAGGGGCCGCGTTTTTCGGTGATGCGGTCGTGGCACGGGCGGAAGGAGATGTCCTGCAGGCGGAAGGCGAATGGACGCCCGGAGATTACGAAGAGACCCTGGGCGGCCCGCTCGATGAGGATCCCGTTTCCGTGACCGTGACGGCGCCGGGAGGGAACTTTGAGATCGGGGACGGCTTTGTCGCAGGGGAAGGAGCGGCCAGCACCAACCGCTACTACGAGTACAGCGGGTATTATGCCGAGCCGGTGAAATCCTATCTGGTGCCGGCGAGCGACGGCGATTTCTACCGCGTGGAGTATCTGGCGGATAAGAAATCCATCGTGGTCGAAACCTATGACAAACAGTTCAGCCTGATCGGCAGCCGCAGCATCGATGTCGAACTCGAATATTTCGGTGGCTTTTATGCGGGCAAGGATGCCTATTATTTTCTCTTCGGCGCTTCCAATACCGAGGAGAACGATGCGAAGGAAGTCTACCGGGTCGTGAAATACAATACCTCCTGGGTGCGCCAGTCCAAGGTGGCCAGCGTTTACGGGGCCAATACCTACATGCCCTTCCGCGCCGGCTCCGCCGACATGGTCGAGACGGCGAATTATCTATACATACGCACCTGCCATCAGATGTACAAGAGCAAGGACGGATCCAGGCATCAGGCCAATGTACAGCTGGTGATCAAGAAGAGTGACATGACGGTGTCCGATTCCGCCTGCGAGGTCACCAACGTAAAATACGGCTATGTCAGCCATTCCTTCAACCAGATGATCGCCCTCGACGGGGACCGGATCGTCACGGCCGATCACGGGGATGCCTACCCGAGAGCCATGGTTGTCGGGTACTACGGAACCTCCGCGGACAAGGGGAAAATCCATACCGGTTCCACCAAATGGGACCTGTCCTTTACCTACTCCGCCAACATCGCCTTCAAGGGAGAATCCGGGGCCAATGCGACCGGTGCCATGCTCGGCGGACTAGAGGTCGGCAAGGCCAAATACATTTCGGTCGGAAGCAGCATCTGGCAGGATGAAAATTACAAAACCAACCAGACGCGCAATGTCTGGCTGTGCATCAATGACAAGGGAAGCCTTACCGGCAAAGCGATCTCCTACCTGACCAATTACGAGGAGGGGGCGGCGAAGAGCGTCAGCAACGCGCATCTGGTCAAAATCTCCGACGACTCCATGGTCGTGCTGTGGCAGGAAAAAGCCCGCTACGATTACAACGGCGGCTATACCTATATTTACTCCGGGACGCCGGTGGTCAAGTTCCGGTACATTGACGGCGGGGGCAATCCGGTCGGAGACGTGCGTTCCATGGAGGCCAATCTCTCCGACTGCCAGCCGGTGGTGATCGGCGGGAAGGTGACCTGGTACGTGACAAATAATTCGGAGCCCGTCTTCTACACGCTTCCGGATCCGCCCGATGAATCCAAGATCCGTGCCTATGTCACCCGTCTGTACCAGGTGTACCTGGACCGCGAGCCGGACGCAGCCGGAATGGAAGACTGGGTGAACCGCCTGATGACCGGCGCCGAGTCCGCGACGCAGGTGACGGCCGGCTTCGTCTTCAGCGATGAATTCAAGAGCAAAAACTACTGCAACGACCATTATATCTACATGCTTTATCGTGGAATGTTCGACCGAGAACCGGACGATGCGGGCTTCGCCGACTGGCAAAACCGTATGCTGAACGGATCGTCGCGGGAAGCGATCTTCATGGGCTTCGCGGGCAGCGAGGAATTTAAGAACCTCTGTAGCGAATACGGAATGGAGATCGGCGATCCGATCGCGACGCCGCAGTACGGGACGATCCCTTCCTCGCACTGCCAGTACCCCGGCTGCACGCATGACGCCGGAGTCGCGGAATTTGTCGAGCGCATGTATGTGTACGCCCTCGAGCGTGAATCGGAGCCGAAGGGGAAGGAGGACTGGATCGGACGCCTGGTCGCGCATGAGGTCACCGGACGTCAGGTGGTCTTCGGTTTCCTGTACAGCGATGAGTTCAACGGCAAGAACTACGACGATGAGCAGTACCTGCTCCACCTCTACAAGACGATCTTCGGTCGCGAGCCGGACGAAGAGGGCAGGCAGCACTGGCTGAATAAGCTGCAAAACGAAGGCTATACCCGGATGGATGTACTCAACAGCTTCGCGGATTCGGAGGAGTTTTTGAAGCTCTGCAACCGGTATGGCATCCCGGTCGGAGACAGGATCTGATCGCTTAAGGAAAATCGTATGAAAATCGGAATCTATGCACTGTGGCTGCGACCCGGCATCGTAGGAGGCACGGAGAGTTTTCTTCGTGCCTTGCTGCAGGGGATCGCAGCGCAGGATCAGACAAATGAATACGTGCTTTTCACCGCGCAGGACAATGATTACAGCTTCTCGGAGACGGACCTGTGGCCGAATGTGACCCGGCATGTCTGCAAGGTGAAAAATGCGTCCCCTGCGAAGCGCATCGCCTGGGAAAATATGTTTTTCGACCGCGAGGTGCGCGCCTCGGGGGTCGACCTTCTTTACGTGCCGGTGTATTGCAAGCCCCGTTCCGCGAAGGGGAGCGTCCCTTACGTCGTGACGATCCACGATCTGCAGGCGCTGCATTATCCGGAATATTTTTCCGCCGCGCGCAGAGAGTTCCTGAAGGCGTCCTGGAAGCAGGATTGTGATACCGCCGCGCGCATCGTGGTGATCTCGGACTACTGCCTGCAGGATCTCAAGGACCGGTATCCGCAGGTCGGGGACAGAGCGTGCAGGATCTATGATCCGGTACTGCGGGGGAGCGATCCGGCTTCCGGGCAGGCGCTCGCCGCGAAGCGAAATACCCTGGAAAAATATGGTCTGGAGGAGATGGGCTATGACTATTGTGTCAGTTCCCTCCTTCCGCACAAGAATCTGACGACGCTCCTGCGCTCCCTCGCGGAGCAAAAGGAAGACTGGAAAGCCGGCCGCGGACCGGAGCCCGTGCATCTGGTGCTCAGTGGGGTCGGCGGAGATACGGAGCGCTTCGATCGTCTGCTGGGCGATCTGCATATCCGGGATCTGGTGACTTCGACCGGATTCGTGAGCAACGAAGAGCGCGACGCGCTTTACGACGGCTGCAGACTGTTCCTCTTCCCGAGCCTCTTTGAAGGCTTTGGCATCCCGCCCATCGAGGCCATGCGCCGCGGCAAACGGGTGGTGATGACGGACTTAAGCTGCCTTGGCGAGGTAACCGGAGGGAAAGCCTTCTATGTGGCGGAGCCGGAAAACCCGAAGGCCTGGACGGATCGCATCGCGGAAGCCGCGAAACAGGCGGCAGAGGATGCGCTCGAACGCGAGCTGTCCATCGGAAGCAGCAGCGCGGTCTGTGATTTTCCGGAGTACGATGCCGAAGCGATCGCCGCACAGTATCTGAAACTGTTTGAGGAAGTCATACGTCAAAATGGATAAATTCCTGGCCTTTTGGGGCAAATACTACAGAAGAATATTCTATGCGGCGGGCGCGTTCGGGATCCTCTGGATCGATGTCGTGCGGGGCAACGGCTCCGGCGCCCAGTGGGAGCTCGCTTCGAACCTGACCGGGCTGTGCATCCTGCCGATGATCGTTACCCGCTTTTCCCCGCAGGGGAAGACCGGGCGGCAGAGCGCCAAATGGCCGTATTTCGTCTGGCTGGCGATCGCCCTGATCGGCGGCGCGTTTTTCTATGACGCTTTCAGCGTGGGGACGGATTACGACGCGGGACTGCTGGCGGCTGTGATCGAGGCAGCCGTATACGGCTTTGTCCTGATCCGCATGTGGCAGGAGATTTTTCCGGGGAAGGTTCCGGGGGCTGCCTTGGGGAAGGGCGATGGCAGAGATAGTTTTGGAAGTTCGGGGGCAGAGGAGACCGGCATCAATAATCGCCCTCTGACTGTGGTGTTCTGGATGTGGCTTGCCATGATCGCCTGGAGCATCCTGTCGCGCAATGCATCCGTCTGGCCCCTCTGGTTCCTCGTAATGTTCGGAGCCTTGTATCTGCTCCCCGCAGAGCGCGAGCGGGATCTCGAGCTTTTCCGCGGGATCGTGGATGGCATTTTGCTCGGCTTTTTCTGGATCCAGGGAAGAGCGCTTCTGTACCGGCCGTACGATATGGTGCGGTACCACGGGTATTTCTACAACAGCAACAACAATGCGATCTTCTACTTTACGGCCTACGCGGCGGCGCTGGCGCGTTTCTCGGATCTGAGAAGAGGGCTTGCGAAGTGTACGACCGAGGGTGGAAGTAAAGTTGCTGCCGGGAAGAAGACGGACGGGAAGATAAAGTGGATGGATCACTCAAGGGCGGTTCGCCGGATCATGATCCGGATGAGCCTGCTATTCTTCCTGCAGGCGATGATCTGCGACCTGGTGATGCTGTCCCTGAGCCGCGGGACGATGCTCACGGTGGTACTCGTCACCGCGGTCTACTGGCTGGGAGAGGAACTGTATTTCTGGAAGAAGAGCCATGAGGGTGAGGCGTACTTCGTCTTCGATGCTCCGATCCGGCACTGGGCAGCAGGCTGGGTGCTGCGGGGCGTGACCCTTTTTGCCGTCCTCTGTTTTTGCTTCCCGCTTGTCTACGGAGGAGTGCGCGTCCTTCCGGCCCTTCGCCATCACCCGATCTGGTTCGCGGATGAGTACAATGAAAATAAGAGCTGGCGGTCCTTCGACGGCTTCCATTCGGATCGCTTTATCTCGCTGGAGGAATACTTTGAAGGATTGATCGGAAGGATCCGGTCAGAAGATACGGACGAAACCCTGCAGTATTACATGAGTGGCGAGATGGGTGCGCTTCCGGCTGTGGAGGGCACTGTCCTGGTGGTCAGGGCAGCGGAACTTGCTGATGCCGGTGCAGTGGATGCAGGCATCGATGCGGATCATCCGATCTATGACAAATTGCCTTCTTATCGTCTGGAATCCGTTCTCGGCATCCGGGCCCAGATCTACGCGTATTACCTCAGCCGCCTGAATCTCCTCGGCCATGCGGAGCGTTTCTCGACCGTCTGGCTGACTTCAAATTTCCAGCTGCGGCATGCGCACAATGTCTATCTGCAGATGGCTTACAATTTTGGCATTCCGGCCGGACTGTTGCTTCTGGCGCTGAATCTGCTCGCAGTAGGCATGTCCTGGCGCAGGAGAGAGGATCCCTTCGCAGTATTTGCGTTCTGCATCCAGCTCGGCTTTTTCCTGATCGGACTCACGGAGAATCCGCTTTTCCTCGGAAGAAGCCTCCTGACACTGTTTTTTGTGACCTTGCTGCCGCTGATGCGGAAAAAGGAATCCGATGCTGAAAAAATGTGATGTGTATTCGGCTGAAAAAGGTAATGGATCCGCTGCTGAAAAAAGTGGTTGACATCGAGAAATGATTTTGCTAATATAATCGTCGTGGCTGCGATAAGGCAGTCATCAAGCTGATGTGGCTCAGTCGGTAGAGCGTCGCCTTGGTAAGGCGGAGGTCACGGGTCCGATTCCCGTCATCAGCTTTCAGTATTAGCCGAAATCATTGATAAACAATGATTTCGGTTTTTTATTTGCAGAACCACGATCAGATAAAGAAAATGCTTTATCCCAGGTTGAATGGTATGGCTATGATAAAGGGTACGGAATCAGGAAAGCGAAAAGTGAATAGACCGATGCCGGATTACGCGGGAAGATTGCTGGTCGCGGGTGTGGTGGCGCTGATCCCGCTGCTGGCGGTAGTCCTGAGTACAGCGCTGGACGGCCACCTGCTCGGGAGTATTTATCTGCCGGCTTCGGAGTGGAACGACGAGCTCTTTTATTACAAGATGACCGAAGGCGTTCTGAAAAGCGGGATCCCGGGCGGTTTCTATGGTTTCAACGAGAGCCGGGCGCTGCGGCTGTCCTTTGCGGCGTGGAGTCCTGTGATTTTGTTGCCCTGGATCATCTGGGGGAAGATCTTCGGATGGACGCTTCTGAGTCCGGTCATCTGTAACATTGTCCTGCTGATGATCGCCTGTTTTATCTACGGCTACCTGGTGCGTCCCGGCTGGCTACAGGTTGCGGCGCTGGCCGTGTGCTACTGCAGCTTCGGATTCTTTGCCAGATTCACCTTGTCCGCGATGCCGGAAGCCATCTTTTTCTCGATGCTTATCGTGTACATCGCCTGCATGGTGCGGGTATACGCAGTGGAGAAACAGGGAAAAGGAGAGCGCATCAAGCATGGAATCTGCCTGGGAATAGCCATCCTTCTGGCTGTGCTTCTTACCTGGATGCGCCCGTATTATCTGCTGCTTTTGTGCCTGCCTCTGTGGCAGCTGGTGCGGGGAGAGGGGCGCCGGACCAAGGATCTGAAAGGCAAGGTAATTTCTTCCGTGGAATCTGCGGATAAAACCACAGAGATACCTTCCGCTGAATCCCGGGAAGAAACTCCCCGAAAGAGGAAAATCAGCGGACAGTGGATCCGTCTGATCGCCGCTGCGGTGATCGTGCTCACCACGCTGGTCATTTACTGGATACTCGGCCATTTCTACAGCGCGGAATACCTCGAGGATCTGTATTATACCGATTGGCTGAAGGCCTTTGCCAAGGGGCCGGGAGCCGGCTTTTCCTCCTTCTTCGCCAAGTTGCGGGATTCCGCAAGTCAGGTGAAGGCGATGTGCGTAACTGCCCTGGGAGGGGGACATGGCTACGGAACGCAGTATGTTTGCTTTCTGGCGGTTACGGTGCTGCAGCTTTTGCACTTCTTGATCAGCCTGCTGGGGAACGGGATCCGGATGCGTCTGGACCGCGGGAAAACCGCAGGATTTCTTATCGGTCTGCAGCTTCAATTGCTGTGTTTAAGCCTTGCCTTTTTCATCGCGGATCTTCTCATGTACCGCCTGCCGCAGGGCGGACGACACACGATGGCGATGGTGCTGGCTGGCTTGTTCCTTTTTGCTGCGACGGATCGCCACATGCAGGAGATTCCGCAGATCCTGCGCGGTGTGGTGATCGCCTCCCTGTGTCTGGCCATGACGGTCGTGGGGGCGAAGAAAGCGGACCCTTACCTTTTTGCAAATCCCTATCGCACGGAGGCCCTGAAAACGCAGGTTGAGACGCTGCAGACGGATCTGGACGGTGCCCTAAAGCTCGACCGCGCCATGGTCCCGTCCTGGGAAAATACGGTGATCTGGATGATCTCGGATTATGCACAGGGTGATACTGCCGGCGACACTGGCGCTTTGACACAAGGGGATGCGGTGCCCGCCCACGGAGATCTCATCATCCAGCGCTGGCAGCTTTTCTATGCGCTTCCAAAGGGAATCGGCATTAATCTGTGTACCGCGGATTATGTGGAGGAGCATTTTGATGAGCTGCACGCCCGCTACATCGGGGTAAATCCGGGCAGCGTGACGGAAGCAAGATGCGAAGCGGCCGGATATAAACGGATCGCGGAGACGAAGGATCTGCGGATTTATGACCGGAAGAATCGCTGATCCGGGCTACAAAGAAACCAAGAAGAGCCGCCGGGCAGGCGGCTCTTTTTGTGGCACAAGGCCGGTAAACTGCCGGATGGCAGGCGAGCATCGGGGACGGGCCGTTTCATTGACACAGACGGGCTTTCGTGAGAAAATAATTTAGTCTATGCCTGCATATTATTATGTGGGCCGGTGGCGGATCATTGTAAGCAGGGAGGGCTTTGCTATGACGAAAGAAACCTACCTTCCGATCAAGGGAATCATCGGACGTATTACGGCCGGCATTGTGCTTGTCCTGATCAGTCCGCTTTTCCTCGGGCTGATGCTGGCGGTGAAGCTCAGCAGTCCGGGACCGGTCTTCTTCCGGCAAAAGAGAGTCGGACTCTATGCGACCTACTTTGAAATCCTGAAATTCCGCACCATGCGGATCGATACGCCGAAGGATGTTCCGACGCACCAGCTGCAGAATCCGGAGCAGTACATCACGAAGGTCGGCGCATTCCTGCGCAGGACCAGTCTGGATGAGCTGCCGCAGCTGATCAACATTCTGAAGGGCGAGATGGCCTTTGTCGGGCCGAGACCTGCGCTCTGGAACCAGTACGATCTCGTGGAAGAACGCGAGAAGTACGGCGCGAACGACCTTCTCCCCGGCCTCACCGGCTGGGCGCAGATCAACGGGCGCGACGAACTGGAAATCCCGGTCAAGGCGAAATATGACGGCTACTACGCAAGGCATGTAAGTCCGTTGCTGGATATCGTCTGCCTCGTCGGCACGGTCATCTCCGTGACTTCGCAGGAGGGCGTCGTCGAGGGCGGCACCGGGGCCATGCACAAAGCTTCGGGCGAGGATTAAACCTCACTTGCTTTGCCCTTTGAAAGTTCGTCTTTAGGAAGATGACCTGTCATTTGAGATTCCTGTCCTTTGAATTGTGCCTGGTACATAGAGATTACGGGCGAGGCAAGGCGGAAAGAGCAAGCTTGCCCGTAAAGACGGGTAGGGAGCTCGATCCTCCCTTGCTTTAGAACTTAGAAATTACGGGCGAGGGAAGGCGGAAAAAGCAAGATTGCCCGTAAAGACCGGTAGGGAGCCTGATCCTCACTTGCTTCTGAACTTAGAAATTACGGGCGAGGGAAGGCGGAAAGAACAAGCTTGCCCGTAAAGACCGGTAGGGAGCCGGATCTTCCCTTGCTTCTGAACTTAGAAATTACGGGCGAGGGAAGGCGGAAAGAGCAAGATTGCCCGTAAAGACCGGTAGGGAACCGAATCCACCCTTGCTTAAGCTCTTAGAAATTACGGGCGAGGCAAGGCGGAAAGGGCAGGCTTGCCCGTAAAACCTGCTGAAGCCCAACTCCTTGCTTTCCCAAAACAAGAATCGAAGTATTCCAAAACAAAGAAAACAAGAAATCAAAGCAATCTAAAACAATAAAACAAAGAAAACAGAAAAGAGGCTACAACATGCTAAACAACAAAGCAATCCTGGTGACCGGCGGAACCGGCTCCTTCGGCAAGGCATTCTGCCGCCACGTCCTGAACAAC
>JAEEGH010003254.1_pt1 | contig 42910 bp, 27 predicted proteins | sample 9134181 | NCBI WGS metagenome assembly JAEEGH01 (sample SAMN16246544, study PRJNA631951) | gut metagenome | biome: gut microbiome; feature: rumen; material: DP-attached | host: Bos | place: Iran: Karaj | collected 2018-10 | reverse complement strand
ACAGTTTCGATTACCTCAGTAATCTCAATAATCACAGAATCCTCAGATGTGTCTGCAGTATCCTCTGCGTCAGTTACTTCCTGTATCTCAACGATTTCAACATAATCTGCATCCGCGTTGCTTTCTGTAGGTGATGAATCAGCTTCTGCACTTGCAGCTACAACCCATAAATCAATAACATAGAGCTCAGTAGGTTCAGTAGTCAATGTGTTTCCGTACTTATCTGTTACAACACATTGGTATTGCAGTTGGTTACGGGATGTCTTTGCTTCCAATGTAAGCTTGTTTGTCTTAGCACCGTCGTTTATCGAGCAGTTAATCCATGCGCCGTTCTTAAATACTTGCCATTGATATTTCAGCCCCTCACCTTGTGCTTCTACAACAAAATCAACAGAATCTCCTACATTAGCAAATATGTATTCTTCGGGCTCAGATACAATAGCCAGAATTTTGAGGATCGAAAGAGTAGCATCTCTTGTTGTAACAGTAGCTCCTGACTTGTCTGTAACAATACAGTGATACTTCAATCCGTCACGGGAAGCCTTGATTTCTATCGACAATGTATCAGTCTTTGCGCCATCGTTAACAGAACAGTTTGTCCACGCGCCGTTCTTGAAAACCTGCCACTGATATTTGAGGCCTGAACCTTCAGCAACGACTTTGAACGTTGCCATCTCTCCTTCTTTTCCGGTTATGTTAGCCGGATGCTGCTTGATCTCGAGCGACTTTGCAACAGTCATAGTAACTTCTTTTGTAGTAACAGAAGTACCGTATTTATCAGTAATTACACACTGATACTTGCTTCCGTGACGTGAATCCTTCATCTCCAATGACAATGTAGCAGTCTTGGCTCCATCTTTAGTTGAGCAGTTTGTCCAGCTGCCGTTCTTATATGTCTGCCACTGATACTTGAGACCGGATCCCTCTGCTACTACTGTAAACGTAGCTGTTTCTCCCGGGGCTCCGGAGCAATTCTCAGGCTGAGTCAATATCGTAAGCGCTTTTCTTACAAGAAGAACGGCATCAGCTGACTCATAAGAGTAGCCATATTGATCTGTTATTACGCATCTATACCTGCTCTCGTGGCGTGATTCCTTAGCTTCCAAAGTTAAAACAGGAGTCTTTGCGCCGTCTTTTATTGAACAGTTAGTCCAAGCGCCGTTCTTATATACCTGCCACTGATACTTGAGGCCCTCTCCTTCTGCCTCGACAGAGAATGTAGCCATTTCGCCGGGTTCACATGTAAGATCTTCAGGCTGCTTGGTAATATTCACTTTATCGATTAATACGACATAAACCTCATCAGTAATCTCGGTAAACCCTGAGTAATCAACAGCAATGCATCTAATCGGCTTTCCTGCTACCGGTTCATATTCTGTGACTACAAATGATAATTGTGATGTAGTAGCGCTATCGACTAATATATTGCGCCAACTTTCATCGACATAGATCTGCCACTGATATTGCGAGATCTCATTATAAGTCTCAAAACTAAATACTGCTGTGCTTCCGTAGGGACCATAGAAGTCTACAGGCTGAGTCTTGATCATGCTTAGGTCATCGAACCAAATGTCTGCATTTCCGAAAATATCTTCAATATTCTTCTCGGATACTTTATCATCCCAGCTGTTGTAGATCGTTATTTCATCCCACTGCTTGCGGGAACCCATGTAGAAGACATCTTCAATGCCTGAACAATTATCAAAAGCTGATTCATCGATCGAAGTAACACTTGTAGGAATATCAACCCATGAAAGTCGATCGCAGCTTCTGAAAGTTGCGTATTCGATAGACGTTACACCTTCAGGAATTGATATATCACAGATACCTGAAGCGATGAAAGCTTCGGACTGTATACTCTCAAGAGATTCAGGGAGTAATACCCGGGTCAGGTTATCGCAGAAACCAAACGCTCTGTATTCGATAGTTGTTACTCCCTCGGGAATCCAAACAGTGTTCAAACTACTGCAGCCTCTGAACATTGAATCATTAATGGTGGTCCTGCCTTCTTCGATTATAACTTCCTCAAGCAAATCGGAGTTTATGCGGAAGTTCTCTAAACTGCTGGGAATATAGAAATAACTAAAACCGACTTTGTCCAGATAACAATCCTTAAGATTTTCCGGAATATTCATTTCGGATAAATAAGGTGATTCGTAAACATATATATATTCCAGAGTGTCTGGAATCTCAATGCTTGCGACACTAGCGCAATTATTTAATTCAAAATAATTGACATTAGACGGAATTACAACTTTTTTCAGGAATGAACAATTCGATATGCTCATATCTTCAACAGAAGCATTATTGCACACTGTCTCGACTGAAGTAATTCCGCAGTTCGAGATATTAAGATAACTTAGACTCGTACCTGACTTTAGATTTACTGTCGAAAGATTGGGGAAATCACGGATACCCACCATATAAATATCTCTGTCATTATATCCGGTAATAGATATCGTATCTGCAGGACACGTGTTATTACCATAAATATTCATAAAACTATAAACAGAATACTGAGATAAATCGATGACTACGTTGAGAGCAACGGAATTTACTGAGATATTATGACTAACAGTGTCGTTCAAATCATTCAAATTAATATTTAAGAATGAAGACATGGGATAAATCTTTAACGTGTTGCCTTCGTAATACTCCCATGTGTAAGCGTAATGACCATTATTAGTAACATTACTTACTGAACCTGAATCTAACAATGTATTGCCTGCCGACACGAACATCGAAAAAGTAGAGATGATAAATGCGGCCGCCAAAACACTGGCGATCTTCTTAACAAAACTTCGCATAGGGTACCTCCCGGGGAAAATAATAAATTAATTATATATCTATCAAAATACTTTGTCAGGCGCTTTCTGGCATTTGTAACATGACAAAAAGAGGCCGAATCCTAAGATCCGGCCCCCGAATTAGTTTTGATTAGAAAATCAATCTATGGCTTAATCGACCTCTGTTACCGTCTCTGTCTCGATAACCTCTTCGATTTCAACTACCTCAGATACCTCTAAAACTTCTGAAGCAGCTTCGGCTTCTGGTGCTTCTATGGTCTCAGTGTCTTCGAAACAATCAGATGCTACACAATTAGTAATATCCGGCGATGTAACATCAGGACTTCCAACGCTCCTTTCAATTACAGTCATTTCACTAACGTAAAGAGTAATATCTTTGCTTGTCTCTGTTTGTCCGTACTTATCGGTTACAACACAATGATAGTTCAATCCATCGCGCGACATCTTGGCTTCCAAAGTCATTGTATCCGTCTTTGCGCCGTCATTGACAGAACAGTTAGTCCAAGTGCCATTCTTAAATACCTGCCATTGATATTTCAGTCCGTCACCATGTGCTTCAATTGTGAAATCAACATATGTACCTCTAAATGCAAGTATTTCATTTTCAGGATTATTAACTAGAACAAGCTGGTTTTTCATTGTCAGCGTAACTTCTTTCGATGTTACAGAATCACCGTTCATGTCGGATACGATACAGTGATATTTGCACCCGTTACGTGATTCTTTTATCTCAAGTGAAAGTGTATCTGTCTTAGCGCCGTCATTCATGGAGCAGTTTGTCCAGGCTCCATTCTTATATACCTGCCACTGATATTTAAGGCCTTCTCCCTGAGCTTCAACATGGAAAACTGCAGTTTCACCGGTAGCACCGGAGAAGTCTTCAGGCTGTGTCTTTATCGATAAGGGTTTGAGAACTGACAATGTAACTTCGTCGGATATCATTGTCTCTCCATACTTGTTTGTTACTACACAATGATATACGCTTCCGTCGCGGGAATCCTTGATCAGTAGAGTCAATGTGTCTGTCTTGGCTCCGTCGTTTATGGAGCAGTTAGTCCATGTGCCGTTCTTAAGGATCTGCCACTGATATTTGACGCCTTCACCATAAACTTCAATATGGAAATCTGCTATATCACCAGCGTACCCGGAGCAATCCTCAGGCTGGGATTCGATAACGAAAAGCTTAGTCATATAAAGAGTTGCTACATCTGAAGTAACGGATGAACCGTACTTATCAGTGATAACGCAGCGATATTGGCTTCCGTCCCTGGATTCTTTTATTTCCAAAATTAGCATAGGTGTTTTAGCACCATCTTTGATCGAACAGTTAGTCCAGACGCCGTTCTTAAGGACTTGCCACTGATACTTAAGGCCTTCGCCTTCAGCATTAACATAGAGCTCGGCCATTTCGCCGGGCATTCCATAATAGACATCAGATTGATCTATTATTCTTAATGTTGATTCTGTTGCAATGATCGCAGCAGAATTTGAGAAAGACGGTCTGCCGGTAACGTCACGCACGACGCATCTTACAAGCCAATCAGCACTTTCTTCAGTGATTGGTATTTCAAGCGTCGGTGTTGTGGCGCTTTCCACCGTTAGATCTATCCAGTCTTCCGTTCTAAAGTACTGCCACTGATAGATGTAGTCATCAGGATTGCCTTCGGGTATGACATTAAATACTGCATTTGAGCCGATAGGGCCTTCATAATCTTCGGGCTGTGTAACTATAAAATCTCCGAAATGGATCTCAGCGTCACCGAAGACATCATAGATAGACATTTCAGAAACTGAATCAGTCTCTCTGCAATGGATCGTGATAGCTTCCCATTCTGTTTTTGAGCCATCGAAATATACATCGCTCAAAGCATCGCAGAAATCAAAAGCAGTCTCTTCAATCGTGGTTACGCTTGAAGGAATTGAAACTGTGCTGAGATTCTCGCAGCCTCTGAACGTTGCATACTCGATCCTTGTAACGCCGTCAGGAATATTGATCGATTCGATTCCTGAACCGATAAACGCACCGGCACTAATGGTATTTACGCTTGAAGGAAGCTCAATTTGACTTAAGTTATAACAAAAACCGAATGCGCTGTATGAGATCAAAGTAACTCCGTCCGGGATGGATACACTTGAAAGATTGGTACATAATTTGAACATATCTCGACGGATATAATTGAATCCGGACTCAATAGTTGCAGTTTCTAAGGACTCGGAATTAATTCTAAAATCCAGGCAATCACCAGGGACGGTAACATCAGTTAAACCGACATCAGTCAAATAACACCAATCAATCGAATCAGTGATATCAAGATCTGTCAAATTAGGCAGATCCCATGCATCAAGCAATTGGAAATACATCGGAGTCTGAATGGTAGTTACGTTCTCACAGGATTCAAATAAAGCATATCTGATTCCTTGAGGTATTACTGCATCTACGAGATCGTTACAGCTGACAAAATGAAGTTCAGGTGTATCAACGCCTTCGAAAATATCAACAGAAGTAATTCCGCAATTATTGAGCTCGATATAACTCAAAGTTGTGCATTCATCGAAAGTAACTTCTTCAAGAGTCATAAATCCGCAGAACAAGAAACGGTCAAAACTTTCGAGTGAATCACCGATAATGCTGAGCTTTCCGGAAGGACAATTATGGCCATAAATCTCCATATAGCCTCTATGCCACCAGTATTCGCCTCTAAACAGATCAGAGACATCGATCTCAACAAGAGTGTTACTCGTAAAATAGTCATAAACATCTGAAGAAAGATCATACCAATTGATTACGAGATTAGTTGTTGAAGCATAGATTTTAAGAACATCATCTGCAACGTAGTATTCCCACGAGTATGAATAACCGTAATCTACGTTTTCAACAATTCCTGATTTAGTATCCGAAGCAGCAGATACAAATGCGGTCATGGATAAGACCATAACGACAGTTGTTAAAGCCGCAACGAACGATTTGAGTTTCTTGCGCATAAAATACCTCCCGGGGAAAGATTTAACAAAAAAATTATACAACTCTTAAATATCTTTGTCAGTTGATTTTAGGATTTATAATATGGAAAATCTCTTTTCGAGAGCTTCGAAAAAGTGCTGTGATTCACTTCCGTAAGAAAAGTGCGTATAAAGTGTAGTAAAACACTTAAATCACGCACGGATTCACGCAAATATCCCCCAACTAGCGTAAAACTGTGCCTAAATCAGGCCGATTCACGCACAAATTACGCACGGACGAAAAAGTGTTTGGGAAAGTGTGCAAAACCGACCGGAAAGCGGACGAAAAAGTGCAGTAATCAGCTTTAAAATAGTGCTTTTCACGTACTATGCAATTCAGTTCAATGAACTTCACGTAATCTTCACGAAAACTGGTCTTTTCTTGAAGGAAAAATACAAATTACCTTTAATTTGCAAAAAAGCTTCACGAAAAACGCTAGAATCGTGAAGTTTTTGTACAGACACGAAAAAAGGGCGCCTCAAGAGACGCCCTATCTTAAGATAAAATCAAATAATTTGTCAGGAAACTTCAGTTACAGTCTCAACTGCTACTTCCTCAACAGTCTCAACTACTTCTGCTTCTTCAACTACAACGGGTTCAACAGCTTCCTCTGCCTCAATAACAGTTGAATCAGCTGTTGAGCTATTTGATAAAGGTACCAGCGAATCTTCGCTGACAATATAGAGATAAACGGATCTTGTTGTAGCTACATTTCCGTATTTGTCAGTGATTACACAATGATATTCGCGTCCGTCACGGGAAGCACTGGCCGCCTGTGTTAATGTGTTTGTTCTTGCCCCGTCATTCAAAGAGCAGTTAACCCACTCACCGTTTTTCTTACACTGCCACTGATATTTAACTCCATCACCTTCAGCTTCTACGGTAAATATTGCAGTTTGACCGGAAACAGCGAATTGAGATTCCGGTTCAGCAGCTATGTACAACTCATTGCAGACAGTCAGCGCGACTTCATCGGATGTCACAGTCGCGCCTGTCTTATCAGTTACGATGCAGTGATATACGCAGCCGTTACGGGATTCCTTGATCTCTAAGGAAAGCGTATTAGTTCTAGCTCCGTCATTGATGGAGCAATTTGTCCAGGTACCGTTCTTCAGTACCTGCCACTGATACTTAAGACCTTCACCCTGCGCTTCTACTATGAACTTAGCTGTATTGCCGACAGAGCCGGAGAAATTGGCAGGCTGTTCAACAATACTCAGAGAAGCTTTGACTGTTAAAGTAACCTCAGCTGTAGTAACAGTATCACCATACTTATCGGTAATTACGCACTGATAAACGTTTCCGTTCCTGGAATCCTTGATCTCCTGAGTAAATGTAGCGGTCTTAGCACCGTCATTCTTGGAGCAATTTGTCCAGGTGCCGTTCTTCAATACCTGCCACTGATACTTAAGGCCCTCACCTTCTGCTGATACATTAAACACAGCATAATCACCTACAGGACCGGAGTAATCTTCAGGCTGCGTAGTAATAGCTAAAGGAGTTACAACAGTAAGTGTAACTTCATTGCTTGTCTCAGTTTTTCCGTTTGTATCAGTAACTATACAATGGTACTTGCTGCCATTTCTTGAATCCTTAGCTTCAAGAGATAATGTGGCTTTCTTTGCGCCATCATTAATGGAACAATTTGTCCATGTACCGTTCTTAAGAACCTGCCACTGATACTTAAGACCTTCACCATTTGCTACAACGGTGAATTCAGCAGTTGAACCAATCGGACCTGTATAATCTTCGGGCTGAGTCTCGATCAATGAACCTGTAAAATGGACATTTACGCCTTCGAAGACATCATAGATACTCATATCAGAAGTGCCTACAGATGAAAAAGGGTCATCTTCATTTCTAACATGCGTTATTGTAATACTCTCCCATTGATCACGAGTACCGTCAAAATATATGTCTTTAAGAGAAGCACTGCCAACAAAAGCACGATCATCAATTATTGTTACAGTAGCAGGAATCGTAACCGCGCTTAGGTTTTCACAATATCCGAATGCACAATAATTTATTGAAGAAACACCATCCGGAATTATAAAACTATCAAATCCTGTGTTAAAGAAAGTGCCAAAACCAATGTAGTTTAATGAATCCGGAAGATCAATGGAGGTTAAACTCGTACAATCCCAAAAAGCACTATGATCAATTTTCGTAACACTATCAGGAATACTAATTTCAGTTAAGTTTGTGCAACTACTGAACATGCTTCGATTCAAAACTGTTCTACCGGGTTCGATGGTCGCGTTTTCTAAAGTTGCAGTATTAATTCTAATGTCCGCATCATTATTAGGTATAACAATACCGGTTAAACCAACATTTCTAAAATAAAGATCGTTAATCGTGTCCGGAATATCAAAACTGGTCAAAGCAGGTAAATCTTCAGCATGAATAGTTTTCGTATTATCGGATACTGCAATTTGTTTTACATTATTGCATTCTCTAATATCGAGCTTAGTTGCGTAATCCGGGATTATCACATATGTCAAATACTGACAATCCTTAACAAAATAATCAACAGCATTTGCCCCTTTAAAAAGATCTATAGTACTGCAACCGCAATTTTCTACTCTTAAATATCTCAACGATGGACAATTATCTATTTTCACAGTTTGCAGACTCTGGAAATTATAAAAGCTAAAACTATTAAACTTATCCATTTTGCTTCCGGTTATGGTAATGTTTTTTGTTTGATAATTGTTACCATATATAGATATGCCTACTGGATTATATGAATAAGTTACAACATTAGATACGTCTAATACGACTTTAGTATTACCGGAAAAATGATTCTGAACATACGTTGATAAATTATTAATATCTAAAATAAAAGAAGAACTCGATGTAGGATAAAACTTTAAAATATCATTGTCATAATATTCCCAAGTATAGGGATAATACTCATTAACAGTACCACTTGCTAACAACGAAGCAGAACGGGCATAATGAACCGTAATACCTTCAAAGAGTTCATCGATAGTATACTCATAATCAGGTATCTCAATGTTTTCCCACTGTTCCCTTGTGCCTTCATAATATACATCCGTCAATGAATTGCTGTTCAAAAATGCAGCATCATACAGAACTTCTAAAGATTCGGGAAGCGTAACAGAAGTTAGATTATTACAATTGCAGAATGTCCATGGTTCAATAGTTGAAACACCACTGGGTATGGCAATTGTCTCAATTCCTGAATTATAAAAAGCATACATATCGATAAAACTTACAGAATCCGGAATTACTATACTTGTGAGACTGCTACAACCAGAGAAAGCATCACAACCAATGCTAGTTATACTATTTGGAATACTAACACTGCTTAATTCCGAACAACAGTAGAACATATAATCGGATATTGATTTCCTGCCGGATTCAATAGTCGCAGATCTCAAAGAAGAATGCCTAATATAAAAATCTTCACAAGTTTTAGGAATGTAGATATTGGTTATACCTACTTCCGTTGCATTAAAACTCTTTAATCCGCTTGGAATAGAAAAACTCTTAAGATTGGGTAATGAAATAAGCGATAAGCTTTCCAGATTTCCGGAAAGAGTTAGATTTTTCAAATCATCACAATATTCTACATCTAAAGCCTTAACGCAATCAGGAATGGTTAGCGCTTCCATTCCATTACATTTATAGACTATCATTTTTTCTATAGTTGCATTTGTAATAGTTATAGCAGAATCGCAATCATATACTTCAAGTGTATTTAATGAAGTACCTTCTTTAAAACATACAGATCTAAGAGTGGAGAATCGAGAAATATTGATAGAGTTGATCTCATTTACATTATAACCAGTTAAAGTAATGTTCGTAATTTGAATATCAAATCCGTTAAAACAAATGTATTCAGAAGATTCACCAAAATCGGCACGGGAAAAATCAAAAACCAGTTTTGTTTCTTCTGAAATATGATTAGTCAAATTAGAATCTGCTAAAAATGTAACATCTCCACTTGTCGGATAAATCTTTAAAACATCATTAGAATAATATTCCCATGAATAATAATTGCCTAACGATCCACTGTCTACCAACGTCTCAGCCTGAGCCGATACGACTGCTGACATTGAGCAGATCATAACTATAGCTAACAGCACCGAGATTAATGATTTAATGTGCTTTCCCATAAAGTTCCTCCTGAAAATTAACTTGAATATAAATAACCGCAAACACTTACCCTGTCTTTGCGTTTTGTAACATGAAAATGTATTCGGAATACTCGGCCGGGAGCACTAATTCGGGCTGATCATCGATCTTGCGGCCGAGTTCGGAGGTTCCTGCCTCCACTGCCCTTAATTCAGATTCTATCATGATGCATCTGTTCATACAGTACATCATGCTCTGATCGTCGCCGGCCTGAGAGTAAAGCGAGATAGAATAACTGAGCATTTCGATATAATCAACATATTCGGACAGTTCATACTTATTGTTGCTTATTGCCCTATCCTTGTATTCAATCATGCCGGTTATGTCGCCGCGAGAGAAAACGCAGCGAGCCTTGGCGTCATTTGCTAAAGCAAGATTAGGGTTATTCTTCAGCATCCTGTCAGCGATCTTTTCCATGTCTTCTGTCGATTGAGCATTTAAGAGCAAAACCTTCTGAGCTTCCGTATATGACGGATATATCTTTGCTGCGCTCTCGTATTTATGGATAAACAGGAAGAAAGAAGCCAGTCCGAAATATACGGAGAATGTCAGCAATACAGGCGATAACACATACATCAGAGAAAGATTATTGGTCTTAAACACCTTTCGCCTGTCTTCGGAAGATTCAACAACGACAGCCAAAAGAATAACCGCCAGCGATATGAACTGCATGTCAAAGTCGAACAGCAGGTGCAGGATCATAATCGATAACAGGACTTTATTCTTGAAGGTTGCTTTACGGAATGCTCGAAAAACAGTAACGACGGCAATTATAGCCGGAATCCAGCCGATATCGAGTAAAAGCTGTATGAAGTCATTGTGAGCATGCACGACGCTGTAAACACCTGTCTGGAACGAGCCTTGAGAATAATAATATCCGTAATAACCAAGCCCGAAGGGGTGCTTCAGAATAACAGGCAAAGCATCATAAGAATATAAGAGTCTTCCGTAGAAAGTACTCATATTTGTCAAAGAAGACAGTTTATTAACTAGATATACTGCTCCAAGCGCAGTAAATACGACAATGCAACCGAGAGAAATGAGCTTAATCTTCTTCTCTTTTACCCGGATTACATAGACAATTGCCGTAATAAATGTAAGAACCAGTACGGTTCGGCTTCCGCTCAAAGCAATACCGGCTAAATACACTGCGCAGAAGATCCAGTCCTTTATCTTCAGTTTCTCATTAAACAGCACAAGTATCAGGCAGATCAGAAGGAACATCGCGAAAGTATTCGGATATTCAAAGAAGCCCCCTAACCTGCCACTAACAGTTATATGGCCCTTCAAGGCTTCGATGGGGCTTAACAGTGCAGAAACAACGGTCATGACAACGCCTGACAGCGGAATATACTTTAAGATATCTTCCTTCCCTGCTGCATAAATGACAAAGAGCAGCAACGGAAGATATTTCAATACGCCGAGCCAGACCATTCCTTTGTCAACGGCCCAAAATGCGGTCAGGATATTAAAGACAACAACGCTGAGAGCAAAGAAAAGCGGCCAGCCGTAACGGATCTCGATCCTCTTATTCTTAAATGCCTCAATGAAAAACAACACGATTAAAACAGCCGCCAACAATGCAGACTGCCATTCATAGAAAATACCTGTTAAGAACGGGATCACCGCCATAAGAATCTGAAGCGGTGTGCTCGATACCTTTAATTTAGTATTATGCGTGGTTTTACGCGTGTTTTTTTTCGAATTTTTCGATGAGCGGCCCATGAAACGATTATATCACAAATATTTGATGTGGTTTTACCTAATAAGAGAGCTGACTCATTTGAGCCAGCCCTTTGTAATTAGTCCTTAATGATCAGGAATCATATCAAGCAACTAAGATATCGCCGATAGTCATATAAACAGTTTGCGTTGTAACTGTATTCTGATATGCATCGGTTATTACACAACGATACATTGAATCAGCGCGTGACTGCTTGATCAATAACTGTAAGGTATCGGTTCTGGCACCATCATTGAGGGAGCAATTTACCCATGCGCCGTTCTTATATGTCTGCCACTGATACTTGAGGCCGTCACCCTGAGCAACTACATGGAAATGTGCCATGTAACCGATGGGGCCATAAGCATTATTAGGTTCATAGATAATCTCTAACGGTGTATTTACCGTCAATGTAACTACATTAGACGTTACTGTCTGCTGGTCTGCATCAGTAACAACGCAGCGGTACTGAGCTCCGTTACGGGATGCCTTTGCTTCAAATGACAATGTTGCTGTCTTAGCACCGTCATTCTTAGAACAATTGACCCAAGCGCCGTTCTTATATGTCTGCCACTGATACTTAAGACCGTATCCTGTTGCGAGGATACTGAATTCAGCCGTAGAACCGGTCGTTGCTTCACAGCTTACGGGTTCACTCTTGATGCCAAGTGGGATCAGGACGTTCATATATACTATATTCGAATAAATAGTTTCCTGATTCTCATCAGTAATTGCGCAGCGGTAATGTGTTCCGTTACGGGATGCCTTTGCTTCAAGCGACAATGTAGCTGTCTTTGAACCGTCTTTAATTGAACAGTTAGCCCAAGAGCCATTCTTCATAACCTGCCACTGATACTTGAGGCCTTTTCCGGATGCTACGACATTAAATGTTGCTGTAGTACCTTCAAGTCCTGAATAATCTGAAGGCTGAGTCGTGATCGAAAGAGGCGTAACGATTGTGAGAGTTACTTCGTCAGATGTTACATAATCATCAATGTCATCAGTGATAACGCAGCGGTACTTTAGACCGTTACGTGAGTCCTTAGCTTCGAGCGACAGAGTTGATGTTCTCGCTCCGTCATTGATAGAACAATTAGTCCAGGCTCCTGACTTATAGACCTGCCACTGATACTTAAGATCAGTACCCTTTGCGACTACAGTAAATGTGGCCGTCGAGCCTGCAACGCCGGAATAGTCAGAAGGCTGAGTCTCGATTGAGAGCGGATCACCTTCAAGCTGAGGTATCTCAAGCTGAGCTGCGAACACATATCCGCACTTTGAGCAGTGAGCACCCTGAGTAAGGCCTGAATGTGTATGTGTTGCAGGAACTGCTACATCATAGACTACTTCGTGTCCTTCTGCCTTTATAGTCTGCTGAGCTACCAATACTTCACCGCAGCGTTCGCAGTGAGAACCTGCCGTAAGGCCGTCATGCGTACAATCTGCAGGAACAGCAGGATCATCGACAAACTTATGTCCTAAAGCCGGGATTACTTCCTGAGCATCGAGAACCTTGCCACAGTATTTGCAGTGTGAACCGGCCGTAAGACCGTCATGCGTACAATCTGCCGGGACTTCTTCATCATCTACAAAGGAGTGATCTGTAATAGGTGTTTCCTCTTGAGCAACAAATACCTCATGGCATCTTGAACAATGAGATCCTTCTGTAAGACCGGTGTGCTCGCAAGTAGCCTCAACAGCTTCATCGATTACTACATCATGACCTAATGCCGGAATCTCTTGTGGAGCAGCGAAACCCTTACCGCAAACAGAGCAGTATGAAGTTTCTGTCCAGCCGGAATGTGTGCAGTCAGGTGCTTGTGCGGCATGATGAGCGATGGTGTGTTCGCAATTGAAATATATAAAATTATTGAAATCCCAGGGATTCATGTACTCAATATTTTCACTAGCGTTAACTTCGCAACGAACACAATAAAAATATGTCTTACCCTTTGTAACGTCCTGATCAACAAAGGATGTACTATCGTAAGTGTATCCTATGTAATCCCACATGCTGTATAAGTCTTTTCTGTAGATATCATAACAATATGCGCCACTAACAGCATCCCATGACAATTCAACACCTGCACATGAAGCATTGATTGTCAGATCCATATAATTTTTAAATTTGCAATTATTGATCTCGAGCGCGTCATCAGTATATGTCGTATACGTCTTTTCTGCATATGAATACGTCGCATAATTATATCCACATCTATATGTATATTGATAATAAGCATCACGCGAAGAGTAATTCGCCATGAAAAGCATTAACGGATAGCCGATAGTGCCATTATCACAGTTCGTAACATCGACAAGATAATTCATTCCTCTGCCACACGAGACGATATTCCACATGTGAGCACCGGTAGTGTTTCCACTTACAAAAGTTCCTGATGCCAGGATACATCTCAAATCGTAATCCTCGAATTCAGACAGATCAAACAGGAGCTTAAAGGCTTTGGAATATCCTTCACAGACGACTTTTGTATTTGGATCGTTATCGAAAACATATACCCACTGCCATGGGTCGCCGTAAGCAACACCGCCAGCGGCTGCATTATCGTTATAATCCGTCAGCTCACAAATTACATTCTTATAAGCATAGATTTTTTCCCAGTCAGTTAAATAAGCGTACTCATCAACGATAGCCTGTGCATTTGCATATGCAGCGTTTGCTCTGGCAACCTCGCTTGCCTTAGTCGCATAGTAAGCTGCATCGTCTTTATCATACGAATTGGGATCAGCATAATCTACAGAAACCGGGAAGGTGTATTCAAGACCGCCAACAACATGAAGAAGATATTCGCCGGTGTTTATGTCACGACCCAATTCAAATGTTTCATATGTAAGCTCGTAGCCTGTACCGTTTGTCTTATCCCACCAGTAAGCTTCATAGGGACAATCTACTAAGAGCCTGTTGAGCATCATTCTAAGATCACAACCGGTTTTATTTAAAATAGCGTTACCTAGAGTCGGATATTGCTGACCATTTTGATAGATATATGGGATTCCCAACTCTTCAGCATAAAAGTATTCATCAAACCCGAGCTCCTCAAAGGGAATAAAAAATCTAGTTGATGAATCACTGCCTGTTGCAACATCGTAAAACTTATCTGTCAGATAATCGTACGTCTTCTGATTAATAGAGTCAAAAGGTGTTTTATACAAACCTTCGTTACTATAGATTGATCCATAACAAGGTTCATCATACATATCGTCATCGGGAATGATTACTTTCCTTGCATACAGATCAAAATCCGTCAATTCAGGCAATAAAATAATCCCATCGGTCGACTCAGCAGAATCATCTTGCTCATCTACGATCTCAGGATCTTCTATGGTTTGCGGATCTTCTATGGTTTCCGGATCGTCATCAGTGTCTTCTATGACATCTTCTGTGACATCTTCAACCGCAGCATCATCGTCAGATTCATCACCCGTTGTCTCATCTTCTGATTCGATTATCGACGGTTCTTCCTCTTCTTCATCCGTAACTACCAGATCTGCCTCGGCAGGCACGGCTTCTTCTTCCCCATCGTTCTCGTCAGCAAAAACAACAGCGCCGAATGTCGTGACAATCAAAGCACATGTAAGGAGAACAGATAATAACCTACTGCACAAACGTTTCTTCATGTAATTACCTCCAAAAAAAGGAATAACGAACTAATCTATCAATCTTATTTTATTATATAGCGTTGTCTTAATATATAACAATTAACTCAATTATATTGAATAAGCGATTCTAATGCTTTGAGATTCTTTTTCGCGAATGTAAATAAAATCAGTACTTCCGAACTAAAATTGACTCTAATGCCCGAAAACATCCCGGAGGTCATCTATATCTTCCTAAAATGCGCCCACATAATTTAAAAGGGCTGAAGCTTAAAGCTCCAGCCCCGTGACTATCTAAGCATTATGATAGTTAATTATAGAAGTCTTCGACTGCAACCCACTGGGCAACAAAAGTAAGATCTCTGTCAACATCGACATATGTTACATACTCATCGTCAACAGCCCAGCCGACAAATACGAATCCTTCTCTGTAAGGCTCATCAAAATAGATCGTCTCGATGAAGTCGCCTTCCTGGTAATCCCAGGTAACCGGCTCCGTATTTCCGTTGTTATCCATACCGCCGTTAAAATCAAATGTGACTTTACATGTCTTTACCCAGGAAGCATACAAAGTGATGTCTTCGGTTCCGACTTCAACGAGATTTACATAGTTGCCTTCAGCATCGGTCCAACCGTCAAATTCGTATTCTTCTCTGTGGGCATAACAATCGATTCGGCGTACGGGAATAATACTGTTTTCTTTTACGGAGAAGTAATCATAATCTGAATAATCATTATAACCTTCTACCCATTCATCAGTTTCCTGATCCCAATAGCCGTCGACCCAGACTTCATAGCTGCCGCCTGTGGCGTCGAGTGTAACGATGACAATGCGCTTCCAGATAGCATAGAATACTGTGTCTTCTTCAAGATTATAGATCCAGTCCTTCTCAGCTTCTGTAGCATCAGGGTCTAAGCTCCAACCGACGAATTCATAACCGAAACGCCAAGGCCATGCACAACCGACTGCGAATGCCTCATCAGGATCCTGGTTCCAGCCTCTGAAATCAAATCCTTCAGGATCACCAAATGATCCGCCGTTAGGATCATAAGTAACGTTAACTCCAGAACACTTCTCCCATACTGCAACAAAGTAGTACTCTTCATCATAATGGAGTTCAAGTACAGTCTCATCAACGATTTCCTGATCAGGATCATCGGCATAAGCCCAACCGATGAAATCATAACCAAAACGATCAGGTGCTTCACAGCGGACGAATACCTTCTGGTTGTCACCGTAATAACGGGTTTCTACTGTTCTGCCGTCCCAGAATACTCCTTCGCCTGCATCAAACACGAGCTTAGGACAAGCTTTCCATACAGCGTACAGCTCCAAATCGTCTGCAACAAATTCAAGTTCTTCATCGCAATAATATGCGACTTCGTTACTATCTTCATCGATTGCATATCCGACAAATTCGTATTGACCACGATCTGCGTAGTCCGGACGCCAGCCTTCGATTCGATATCTGCCGTCATCCCAAGCTGTGCGAACAATAGTATCTACTTCGATATCTTCCTGATTCTCTCCGTCCCACTCATGCCATATGCCGCCATTACCGTAATAAGTAATAGTTGCAGGTGTATACCAGTATGCATAAAGTGTGATCTCATCGATATTGGAAAGATCAAGGCTGTCATCGACTAAAGTAGCGAGATCATCCTGTTCAGTTGTCCATCCGATGAAATAACGATTATCTTCATCGATCTCGGGACGTCTGCCGTCAAGATGGAACTCCTCATCAGTTCTGATATGACGGACAAAACTATACTCATAATCTTCAGTATCGTAATTAACGTAGGAATAGTAACCGCCGTTTGCATCATAGGTGACTTTCTTGAGCTTCGTCCAGATTGCGAAAACAGTTATGTCATCGTCTAAAAGATACTCCTGGTCTTCAACAGGTGTTTCATCTTCAAACATCCAGCCGACCCATTCGTAACCTTCAAGCTCAGGCCGCCAGTCATTGAATCTGTAGTACTCGCCTTGAATTCTGTAATCATATTCTTTCTCGCGGAACTCATCCCATTCCTGGCCATTCTGCTCAACATGTACGTCCCATCCGCCGCCGTTAGCATCGTAAGTAATCGTTACGTGCTTAAGCCATTTAGCGTATACGGTTAAATCGGTATTATGATCAACAATGATATCACCTGTAATAGGCTTGTTTTCACTATCTACCCAACAGTCAAATTCATAACCGTCACGTTCAGGACGCATGAAATGTTCGACATAGTAGAAATCAGGTCCTGTTACGTAATCGTCATAACTATCCTCAACTTTATAAGTATTCGGACCGTCATTGAATCTGAATTCACCGCCGTTAGCATTATAGTGAATAACACCCATCGGTCTCCAGATAGCATAGAATACTACATCTTCAGTAAGATCATATAAGAATTGCGGTTCTGCTACAGTTGCTTCGGGATCTGTGCTCCAGCCGAGGAATTCATAATGATCTCTTTCAGGCCAGTCCATGTTGATCCAGCTTTCCATTGTTTCCCACTGTTCAACTCTTTGAGTTTCCTGTTCCCAATGACCATCAAATTCATCGGGCTCCCAATGGTTCCAGGCGCCTTCGTTAGCATCGAAAGTAACATTGACGCAGCCTTCCCACTGAGCTTCAACAGTAATATCCGTAGTAAGAACAATGGATTCTACCCAGTCGTTGCCGATTTTCCAGCCAACAAATTTGAAGCCTTCTCTGTAAGGTTCTGAGATTCCGTCTCCGAAGTAATATGTGGTGCCTTTCAGATCTGATATGATTTCAGTTGTAACGGGGTCTTCGTCACCATGCTGCCATTGACCGCCGTTTCCGATATATGTAACGGTTACAGCTTCAGCCCATTCAGCATAAATGTCAGCATTTCCTGTTATGCGGATTCTGTTGCTGCTGCTTACAGGTTTATTATTGTATGACCAGCCTACGAAAATATATCCCGGTCTATGAGGCTCAATGCCATACTGAATATAGTAATTGCCCTTATTTACGTCACCTTCAATATAAACATCGGAATCATCGAAGGATCCGCCGTTTGCGTGATAAGTGACTGTATAAGTCTGGAGCCAGCCGGCTGTGAATACAGTACTTTCGGAAAGTTCAACATAGTTAACATATACGCCGTTTGCATTTTTCCATCCGAGGAATTTATAGCCTTCTCTGAACGGAACTTCAAAATCGCCAAGAAGTATGCTTCCGGGCTTGTAAGAGTCAGTAATCGTTGCAGTACCCGTAGATGGGAAAACACCTTCTCCGGCATCAAAAGTAACATTATAGACCTCTGCCACATGCAGTACGACCTCAGAAGAAATATCGGTAAAACCGAACTTATCGGTTACGATACAACGATAAGACAAGCCGTCTCTTGACTGTGTAATGCCGATAGACAGTGTATCAGTCTTGGCGCCGTCATTCATTGAGCAGGCTGTCCAGCCGGATGACTTGAGGACCTGCCACTGGTATTTGATTCCCGAGCCTTTTGCTTCGATATGGAACTGGGCTGTTTCTCCTACAGGTCCATAATAATCTTCAGGCTGCGTGAGGACCTCAGCAAGCTCTCCTACGTGAAGCGTAACTTCGCTGGTAGTAACTGTATTGGAACGCTCATCAGTAATAATGCACTGATACTTTGTGTTGTCACGTGCAGATGTGATCGCGAGTGACAATGTAGGAGTCTTAGCTCCGTCATTCTTGGAGCAGTTTGTCCAGCCGGCAGACTTGAGTACCTGCCACTGGTATGTGATTCCGTCACCTTCTGCTTCAACAAAGAACTGAGCAGTATCTCCTACAGGTCCGTAATAGTCGGACGGCTGGGAGATTATCGTAAGATCCTTGGGAGGAATGCCTACTCTCAGGGTGACTTCATCTGTAGTAACAGATGTCTCATTAGCATCTGAGATGATGCAATGATATTTGGTGTTATCACGGTTATCCGTGATTGCTAGCGATAGAGTTGCTTTTTTCGCTCCGTCTTTAATGGAGCAGTTTGCCCAACCCGATGACTTAAGTACCTGCCATTGGTATGTCAGGCCTTCGCCTTCTGCCTCTACCGTGAAAGTCGCCGTCTCGCCAACGGGACCTAAGTAGTCAGCAGGCTGAGACGTAATGTAGATCGTAGATTCAGGTTCGAGCTCGTCATCAGCCTTAGCTTTGAAAGGAACAAATGCGACCAAAGCTAAAGCGATGAAGATGACCATGAATCTGGTTATCATGCCTCTTCTCATAATGCTTACCTCCAATTCCTGAAAATAGAAATGTAAAAACAAGTTGACAAACAACTATAAATCAATACTAATTTACTATTTGGACATGGTCAATCTGTTATCGGTTTTATTTTCTGATTATTCACCGATAATTAAAGTGGTTCATAAATTGATAAAAGAATGGAGATTTTACTTAAGGTATTTCTTCCACTTAATTGATAATATCAAACCCGGAATGTACATGAGTTTATTAAGTTTATTGATCTCGATCCCAAGCTGTTTTACTTCGCTATATTTCTTCTTTGAAATAAACAAATAAGCGAATCCCTGCATCGAGAATCCAAGGCGGTACTTAAGTCCGCTGTCCTTTACCTGGAGCTGCGTACAGTATTCGATCATGCTGAGGGGGTTCTTTACTCTGAGCCTTCTGCCCTGCTTTGTGATGCCGCCATCAAGATAGCTCGTAACGCCAAGGACTTCTTTAGACCATAAGAACTTTGAGTTCTTAGTTACTTTCATCATCAAAGTAGCGGGTCCGGAATACTTCTCATCGCCAAATTCAGTAAAGCGCAGCTTGCCGAGTTTATCGGTAAAATAGCCGACATAGCCGTCAGCATTGTATTTCTTAGCCTTATGCATCTGATAGGACATAAAGAAATCGTGGTCAAAGTAAGGATCGGCGATGATCTCGTTCTTATCAGAGTCAAATCTGTTGAAATGGATTGCGCCGCAATCAGTGCCCTTATGCTCTTCCACATATTTCCTGACTGTGCCTACAGCAGTCTCATAAAGATTCTCGTCATCGTCAATGATCAGGATAAAGTCAACACCATCACCAATTGCATCAAGAGCCGCATTAATAGATCTGCTCTTGCCCCTGTTTGTGTGATGGATCACCTCCATCTGAAGGAGATTTTCTTCCTGCATGGCCGTTATGGCATCCACAGTCTCCTGCCTGCTGCCGTCGTTAACAACAAACCATGTAAAACCCTTATCCTGCTGATTTACAAGCGATGTGTAGAGTCTTTTAAGCTCTTCCGGGTGATTATATGTGGCTGTAAGGACAACAATAGATTCCATGGTTATTTTTTCCTGATGACATATACGATATTACGCATGGTCAGAAGTTTATTGACCATATTGTTCGATTTAAAGAGCGAACCGATGAGCTTGCCTGCTTTGCGGTTCTTAAGTGATTCGATGGCAGATTCATGCATGGAAATGGCTTTTTGAGCCTCTTCCCGCTGCTTATCTGTAAGTTTATCGCTGTATTCACCTAAAAGAGCCTTAAGTTCGCGGATTTTGAATATCCTCGAATCTATCTGGCGGTTTAAGCTCTTGGATGAATCCATTATGCCGGTCTCGAAAGAAGACACGTTATTCGTATGAACTCTGTGTCTTACGAGAGCTTTATTGAGCTGATAGTATTTGCCGTTAACTGTGGCGATAAGGCCTACGGGAAGATCGTGAGGGATCTCATACTTAGTGGAGATCTTCTCTACTTCACCAAGCAGATCGCGCTTTAAGATAAGTGCTAAACCAGAGCTTCTGCCGCTCCTCATCCTGTCTTCTATCGTAAGCTTGGTGACTTCGCCTTTACCGCGTATTTTCTTGAAGCGGTTCGGACCGTCATTGACAAAATTGCCGTCGGAATCGATCGTAGTAAGCAGACAATATGCTGCATCAGCATCGTTATCAACGATTACTTTCTCAAGCTCTGCTATCTTCTCATTCTCCCAGACATCATCCTGGTCGCAGAATAAGATAAGATCACCGGCAGATCTTTTGGCACCGTCAAGGAAATTCTTTATAAAGCCCTTATTTTCCGGGTTTACGGCGAAAGTCCACTTATCCTGAAGAGAATATTTCGCGATGTAATCAGTGACTATCGCCGGAGTCTCATCAGAGGATCTGTCATCAGAGATAATGACCTCATCGGCAGGCCTTGTCTGAGTCCTTATGGAATCAAGCTGTTCTACGATGTACTTAGAACCGTTATATGTTGATACGATAACTGATATCTTCATTATAAGTAATCCCAAATTGCCTGTTTGATCGAGATGAGCTCTTTGTCATAGGGCTGCATGCCGTCAATATCTACGATCTTCGCGCCCTGGAAAGTGATCGATTTAAGCTCATCGATCTTGTTCTGAACAGATACGATATCAGTCTGCTCAGGCTTTCTCTTCATGGATTCTTCTGCAGTAATGCAGATCCTGAAAATGATGTCAGGCTTGATCTCAGTAACGATACTAAGCGCCTTCATCTCCTTGCGGACTTTACGGTCAATATATCTGTCAGCCTTGATGACCTTCTTATATGCTTCGATCTTCGGGCCGTCATTCTTATTGGGCAGCTCGATCTGAGGATAACGGTCAAGGACGCTAAGGCCACCGCCGATCCTGTATCTGTTCATCTTGATCATCTTCTTGTAGTTGTTCTTCTCTACGCTGTAGATGGCTGAGATCCAGAGCTTCTTGCGGATATATGTCTTAGGGTTTTTAAAGAACGTGATGGGGTCCTTTTGCACATACTTGGAGCTGTTGATGCTCTCGCCGCTCTTAGCGCCGGATATGGATCTCATCTTCTTAAGGCTTGCAGTAAGAGGCGTGGTCTTGCCGTCGCCAAGGCCCATGTAGACCAACTGGCAGTCGAACTGTCTTGAGATCCACTTATAGATCTCTTTTACGACTGTGCTCTTACCTGCTCCGTCAACACCTACGAATGCGAAGATACCGCCTGTAGTAAGCGCAGTCTTTCTGTTAAAGTCAAACTTGCCCTTCTTTTTGCGGATGCGGTGATAGTAAAAATTGCACTTTCTCGTAAAGCTCTGGCAGGTAGAGCTGATGCCGCCCTTTACCCTGTAGTGCTTTAATGATTTTCTGACGATCTTCGTAAGCTTTCTAAATTCACCGCTGTTTATCTTAGCCTTGTAAATGATGTCTAAAAGCTTATCAGAATAATATTTGCCGAATAATTCCTTAGCATACTCTTCTACTACAGCCTTATCGCACTTATCGATTATCCGGGATCTCTCGTCCTGAAGAGACTTATGTGTCTTATATAAGCCTATGCGGGATTTGATCCAGTCCTTCATGCGCGACTTGATGACTGATCTGACATTAAGAAGAATGATCTCCATATTAGGATCAGATGTATATACCTGGAATTCTTCATTGAAAACACGTGTATCAAGGATCTTCTCGCGCCACGGTATCTCATATTCCTTTATGTAAGCCTTGCCGGAAATCAGCTGATAATGCAGATGCAGATGATGGATATTGCCGCTCTCAGGATCAAAGAAAAGCCAGTTATCCACACCCGGATAGTGCTTCTCCTTAATGGTGTTCATCTGCTTGGCGTTAAGCTTAACGAGTACGGAATACAGGTCTCTCTGCCTGCGCGGATCTACGATGACGTCAAAGTCACCGGTCTTATTGAAGCTGAAGTCAAGATTAACATTGCTCTTAAAATGAGCATACCGTATGCCCTGTGCAGATAACTCATTAAAGAATTCAGTCATTATATGCATAGTCCTGACTCCATTACTCCTTAGCCTTACTAGATTTTAACAATCTTCTTAGCATTTCAAAATCTTTCTTTTGCGGGATTATCATCTCGGACACCCTGATCTTGGTCTTAGATGAGAACCAGATAAGGAATGTCAGACCACATACGAAGTTTCCGAGGCCCGTTGCAAATGCTGCGCCGTTGATGCCCCAGATCGGGATCAAAAGCAGATTGAATACTACGTCAGTAACGATTGCGATACTGAGCATGAGCACATTCAACACCTGCTTCTTATTGACGATATTGTACTGAGCGATGAGCTTGAAGTAACCGATCGCTACCGTACCAAAGGAGCTTATGAGCAAAGCCTGGTAAGCATCTTTATACTCTTCACCGTACAGGATATTGATAACAAACTGGCCCAAAAGCAGGAAGATAACGCACATAAAGACTGATGACCAGATGGATACTCTGCAGACATTAGCGACTTCGTGCTCATCACTGCCCTTGCTTAAACGAGAGACCAGCACGCCCTTTAATGTATCAGGTATCATGATGATCCTGTCAGCCATCTGGATGCCGATGGAATAAATGCCGATCATGGCGCTCGAGATATATGTGTACTGCTTGAGCATCAGGACATCAATCTTGTAATTCAAAGTAGTCATGAGCAGAGCAAGCATCGGGAAAAAGCCGTATTTCGCGAGATCAAAAGCAAGTTTACGCATGCCCTTATGGATAACCACATGGGGCTTGAGCATGATCGTATAAACGATAGCCTTGAAAAGCTCTACAAAGAGCAGTATCGCAACGAGCCAGACCAGGTTCCTCTCCACGCTGATCCAGAGTATCGCAACGAATGCCACTTCAACGATTCCCGCGATAGTCCACCAGAGATTACGCTTGTTCGGGAATTCGATAAGGCTCACATATGCCACGATCTTGGAATATCCGAAGATAGGTATCAGGAAGATAGCGATCTTTACTTCGATATTATCGAAAGGCAGGAAGAAAATAAGTCCCGCTATCAAGAGGAAGAACGTAAAAAGGATAATCATCAGCGACATATAGTCATTGAAGATCTTTTCTTTCCCGTATTTCTTTCTGAAGTACGGATATGCCTGGTGCATACCGAAGGTAATAACGATGGCACCGATATTCGTGATGGATGTGATGTACGAAGAAGTGCCCTGCAGAGCAGCGCCCAAGAATCTAGCGACAAGGATAGACTGCAGCAGGCTTATAGCTACTGAAGCAAAACGGCTCAGTATCGAGAAGAAATATTCATTATGTAAAAGCCGCGATAACTTGTTCATTTACTGATCCTTAAGTACAAAGCCGGTGATCTCTTTCAAAGCGTCACCGTTTGCAGTATCTATCTGTAAAAGCTTGGAGGGCGCGAAATGAGCTAATACAGCCTGAATATTCTTAAACTTAAGCTCAAGCTTTGCCTTCTGCTCCTCAGTCTCCCCTGCTAAATACCTGTCCCCTTGATTTGCGCGCTTCTTAAGTCGCTCGATATTAGTATCGATGTCCACGCGGCTGTCGATTACATAAGTGGAATTGCTCTCATATATGGGCTTTAAAACAGCGGGTAGCTTATCAAGTTTAGCGATAGGCTTACCGTGAGACAAAGTCGTTATGTACTGAAGGATGCCCTCGTCAAAGAGCAGATAATCGGTTTTGCCGTTCTTGGACCATTCAACGATCTGGCAGCGGACAACCGCGATCTTCATTCCGTAAATGATGCGGTCTCTATTGGGAGCGCCCATAACGGTCATTAATCTCATGAAGGAACCAAAGAAACCCTTCTTAAACAGATAATGGAAAAATCCCTTAGAGATGCTGCCCTTAAGCTCATTATAGTTATTTGCAGTAAAGCCTTTAGCCTTCAGTTCATCTAATAACTGATCGCATAAAGTGGTCTTTCCGCAACCGGGTGTACCGCAGAACTCGATAACACGCATCACTTAACTAACCTCTTCTTATTTGCAAAACGTGATAAGAATACAGACATCAGGATAGCTATCAGCGCACCCTTAAGGCTCGTACCGATGATTGTATTGATCGTTCCTCTGTAGCAACCAGATACGATTGATATTGAATAAAGATAGAAAACCAATGAATAAAGGCTCTTTGTGTGATGCCTGTATGTGTATCTGATGAAGGCTCCCAAAAGAATACATACCAGTATGATGCCGAAGATGCCGCCTATGACGTATCCGAAGCCAACATAAGTAAATGCCTGTCCCTTAAATGTTCCGGGATAGACATCATTGTTATACCAGGTGGAAGGATTGAATGTATTAACAAAAGGCACAAGACCTCTGATCAGCTCGTTAAAGAGGATCTTTATGCCGTAATAACCTTTGGTCCAGTCATTATTGATGAGGAACTGTGTGTTTCTGCCGGTAGCACGGAAGTCGGACATCAGGAACTGATAGAGGAAGTTACCCTCCATGTGGTTCGTATTCATCTCGCCTCTTAAGAAGTAATACTTGAAGTTTACTGACAAGATCATTATGACGACGCCGATAGGAACGAATATAAAGAGGTGCTTTTTCTTGATTTTCTTGAAATAGAAAAGCACGAACAACAGGACAAGGATCGTTCTGATAAACATGTCACGCTCACCGGTAAGAAGTCCGAGAGTAACAGAAGCGATCATTGAGACCAGTACGTATCCTATGACCTTTTTGTTATCAACGCATTTGTTGTAACACATCTGAATGAGCATGATTACGAGCATCCACCTGACAACGTGTACGCCAAGGCTGTAGAAAACGTCATTTGCTTCCTTCATAGCGATCTTACCGGAATAGCCTCTTCTCAAAAGGATAAAAGCAAAGACTACAGCAAGTATCGCAAAGAGATAAAACAGGAGATCGTTATATTTGGTATTGACGACTGTAATATTGTCATGGAGCTCGTCTTCGACCTTCTCACCGCCTACGACAGTCAATACGACAGCCAAAGCAATGAGCGTATAAACAGTATTGTGATAGCTGTAGCCTGCGTAGGTGTCATAGCCCATCGCATAAAGGATCGTATAAGACGTGTTATAAAGGCAGAAAGTAAGAGAGAACCAGCAATAAGGATGTATAAGGTCAAATCTTACAAGCCAGCAGGCTATAAAGGCTACGGCCCAGACTGCAAAGAGATGAACAGAGACGCTGTCGAAGAATAATACGGCTAATAAAGCAAATGCTACCGCAAATAGCATTACCAGCGTTCTATAGTTAATGAATGTCCTTATATGTTCCATTTTGAATGGCTTATTCGACCTTTAACACTTCTTCATTTCTCTTCTGTACGACCACAGATCCGGCAGGATACTTGCCTTTTATCACGCTTCCTGCGCCGATCACAGAATTATCACCTATCTCAGTGCCTCTAAGGATTATGGTATTGGCACCGATCCACACGTTATTACCGATAACGACAGGTGCAGTCTTAAACTTTTTGGACTTAAGTCCTCCCTCAGCACGAAAATCGTGATCCTGGTCATAGACGCAGACGTAAGGCCCAAATTCAACGTCGTTACCAATTATAACACTCTCATGAGCGGTAATAATGCATCCTGAATTCATATAAAAATTGTCGCCGATGGTGACTTTTCCGCCATTTCTTACAGCGATCCTGCCATTAGGAAGAGCATGAATACGCTTGCCGATAACAAGGGAGCCTCCCTTTCTGACATCAAGCTCACAGCTTGCGGGGACCAATGCAGGCAGGCTCATCTTAACCTTAGAGCCTCTGGTGACCTTAAGGCCCAAGAACTTAAAGAAACCTGAAACGGACGAATTGAAAGCCTTTATATACTTGTTCATTGTTCCTTAACCTCTCCGGATACAGCACGTTCGATCTCTTCTAAGTATGCGCCTACTACAAATTGGCGGTCAAATTCCTTCTCTATCTTGGCTCTTCCGGCAAGTCCCATGTCACGCTTCTGATCATAAGGCATAGCCAGGAAAGCTTCCAAAGCATTAACAAGAGCTTCCTCGTCCTTAATAGGAACTATAAATCCGCTCTTTCTATCATCTACTGTCTCACGGCAGCCGGAACGGTCTGTAGCGATTATGGGTCTGCAGTGAGCTGCAGCCTCAAGGAGCACGTTGCTCATGCCTTCCGGATAGTAAGAAGGATGAACTATACAGTGAGCCATCTCAAAGAAAGGAATCATATCCTTCTGCTGGCCGTGATATTTGATATATCCGCTCTTCTCAGCTTCGTCAAGAAGGCCAAGATAGCTCTCATCATCGCACAGACCACAGATATGGAAGACTACATTTTTATGCTTCTCATATATCCTCTTGGCGCTGTTAAGATAGAGATCAATTCCCTTCTCCTTCAGTACTCTTGCGATAAAAAGGAAGTTGATGGTATCGGAATTCTCAGGATAAGGCATAGCCTTGTGTTTATTTAGGTTAACGCCCGAGCCCGGGAGCAGTCTTGTCCTTACTCCCTGCTTCAGCATCTTATGCTCAGCGAAAAATGCCTGATTCTCGTCATTCTGGAACATAATGCATGAAGCGCCTGCCACGCCAGACTTATAAAGTCTCGTGGTGAGCTTCTGCATCATACCGGGATATTCTACGGCTGTTCCGAGACCGGTTATATTGGGAATATAGCGGATCTTCAGAGACTTGCAGGCCATTCCGCCATAGACATTAGGCTTGATGTTATAGGTCAGAACCATATCAGGCTTTTCAGCCTTAAGCAGTTTTTTGAACTTGGAAAGAAGTCCCAGATCAGACAAAGGATTCTTGCCGTGCCTGTTTGTCTCGATATCTATGAGCCTGCATCCCATACCCTTAAGCTCGTCCTGATAGAGCAAAGGCTGCGATGCAACAATTACCTCATTACCGTCAGAAACGAGCCTTTCCAAAAGCTCGTCCCTGAGATTAAAAGCATAAGTTGTATCGTTGGCCAATACCAGAACCTTTAAGCCCTGCATCATGTCACCTCCCCGTTTTCTTCGGGAGTGGCTGTGGTGCTGGCGATCGCTGTGGTCTGACCTTCCGCGATTCCTTCAGTGCTGTCAGGCACAAACAGTATCTTTACAGTCGCAAAGCATATTCTTAAGTCTTCGATAAAGCTCGGATGAGCGATATACATAAGATCCATCTGTAGCTTATCGTAAGGCGTAGTATTGTACTTGCCGTAAACCTGGGCATATCCTGTAAGACCGGCCTTTGCCTGAAGTCTTAACTGGAATTCAGGCATTTCCTTCATGTATTCTTCGGCAATCTCAGGTCTTTCCGGTCGAGGACCTACAATAGAAAGGTTGCCCGAGAGGATATCTATAAGCTGCGGAAGCTCATCGATTCTACACTTTCTGATAAATCTGCCTACAGGAGTAATCCTGTCGTCCTTAACGCCTGTCGAGAGCCTTGCAACGCCGTCCTTCTCGGCATCTATCCTCATGCTCCTGAACTTATGGATCTTGAACTTCTTGCCGTTTAAAGTAAGTCTGGTCTGCTTATAGAAGACAGGGCCCTTGTCATTGCACTTGATAGCAATAGCCGTAATAAGGAAGACGGGCGAAAGGATAATAAGAGCCAGTAAAGACAGAACTATATCGAATATTCTCTTAGTTATGAGATACGAGGGATTCGGACGATATCTCTGTACTCTCATGATCGGGAGATTGAACATGTGCATCTCTTTTGCACTGAACATGATAACGTCACCGATCCTGGGGATCAGATATACCTGTTTATTCTGATAGAGACAGTACTTGAGGATGATGTTACGGTCATGGCTGTGAATTCCGCTTAAGAATACAACGCCCATATCATCAATCATGGAAAGGTCAGAAAGGCACTCCTCTACTGATGCGGTCTTCTGTACGTCAAACTTCTTAGTAAGGCCGTAATCTTCGATAAGATCCTTCATTCCGCGGCGGGTATCGTAGATGATTATGGATTTCTTTGCAGGGAAACAAGCGAAATATATCTTGTGAGCGATAAATGTCCAGATCATGGACAGCGATACCTGGTCAACATAGCAAAGCAACAACGGCAAAGGATTCGTAAATCTCTTTGCCAGGAAGAACATAACGATATAGAAAATGCCATCAGAAAGGAACAAAGACAGCGATTGGCTTGCAACTATATCAAATATACGGAAATGCGAGATCAGGAAAGCATCGTAGGTCTTGCAGAAGATGTAATACATTATGGCAAACAATGCAATAATCGCCACATCACCTTTCCAGTAATACCTGACAGCCGTGAGTCCGTCATAATAAAGGAACCAGGCAACAGCAAAAGACGCAGTCATCAAAAGCAGATTGAGGAGCTTCAGAAGCCTCAAACCCACCTCATGTAAAAACGCGTGTTTTAAGTTTGCCTTGCCCATAATTGTTCCTTAATTCATAAATTTACAAAAAGATTTTACCAATAAAATATAAAATACAACGAAGCGCTCGGAAATGTAGGCAAAATGTAATATACATTCCGTTTATTAAGACAAACCTCTAAATAATTGGTCGATATTCACTTAGCTAGTCTTAATATAATTGCTCCAATTGCAAGATTGGATAATTTTACACTAATCAAATTTATTATATATTTAAAATAAAGGAAATTTGTTATTTTCTTTTTGGAAATTAATCAATTCCCAGCTTCTTAAGCAGCTCATACCTGTTATTGCTTCGCTTGAGGTCATCTTTGAGCTGCTTTCTGTTTCTGCCGGAAGTAAATCCTTTCTTTGCACACCTAAAACTCATATAAAGCCAGCAAAAGGGCTTAAGCCAGTGGTGTTTCTTGTAAGCTTCCCATTTTTGTTCGCCGGCCTTTTGGAGCCAGGGAAATAAGCCCTTGCTCTTTATGCGAGTACTTACGGTCTCTACAAATCTTCCCCTGTCATTCTTACGGCCGAAGTTGCCTGAATCAAGGATAATGTCCATAAGCTCCGCGCAAGCAGATTCATCAGCACCCGAACACCAGGTAATCGTTTCAGGGAGACCTAAATAGATCTGGCACATACTGGTAACGGTTATTGCAAGCGTATCCATACCCTTCTCTTTTGCAACCGAAGAAAACTCAGTGTACCAATAGTCATCATCAAGATTGCGGTAGACATACATCATCCAGTCTATAACTTGACGAAGGCCAACAGCCGACTTCAGATGTCCCCTGAAATGATCAAGCAACACCAGGCCGTTAGCAAGCTTTGGCAGCATCAGGAAATCATGACCGTCAATATTCACACTGACAGGACTGTTAATCCCGGACAGAATATATCCTTCAATATCTATCTCATGGCTGAACCGCTTATGCAGCTCAAAATTCTCATCGTCTTTTTTGAATGAAACATGTCTGTCATCCTCATGGCGAAAGACATAACCGGCCGCCTTTAATACCGATAAGGCCTCATCGAAACGCTCAAGAGGTACCATAAAATCAATATCACCCATCGACCTCTTAAACGGTACCTTATAACTAATCGCGGAAGCGTTACCCTTAAGAATAACAAAAGGAATTCCTGCATCATCAAGCGTTTTCTTCAAGGCATCCTGCGCCAGACAATAACGTATATGACAGGTTTGAGCCCAGACTTGAGCTTCCTGCAGCTTAACAGTGATTATGTTTGATGGAATCTCGGAGGCGATCAAACCCAGCACAGATTGCTGCAGGGCCTCTTCATATAAATAATCCAGATCAACATCATCAAAACTAATGGTATCTGAAGGACCAAACTGCGATTGCTTAACTAAGCTGAGTAATACCGACTGTTCTTTATTCATAAATCAATTTATCTTCAATTCTTTTAAAAGTTCGTAACGTTCGTTACTTCGATTAAGGTCATCTTTGAGCTGTTCCTTGCTCCTGCCAGCCTTAAATCCTTGCTTAATATATCTGCAGATCTGATAGAACCAGCAGAATGGTTTAAGCCAATGATGCTTATGGTAAGCCTTCCAGTTGTTCTTGCCGGAATATTGGAGCCATGGAAATAAACCCATACTCTTTATGCGCATATTAACAATCTCAACACTCTTGCCTTTAAGATTCTTGCGACCGAAATTACCGGATTTAAGTATAACACTCATTAATTGCTCGCAAGTCGAATGTTTTGCATTCTTACACCAAGTAATCGTCTCAGGAAGGCCCAAGTATATCTGGCACATACGTGTTAAAGTAAGAGCTAAAGTATCCATGCCAAGCTCTTCAACCACAGGAGCAAACTCCTTACTCCAGAACTCATCGTCAAGATTGCGGTAAACATACATCATCCAGTCAATTACATGACGAAGACCTACAGAACTTAGAAGATGTATTCTGAAATGATCTAAAAGCACCAAACCATTGGATAGTTTAGGAAGCATGGGCAACTCATGATTCTCAATTGTGGCGCTAACTCGGGAATTCAATCCTTCAATTAAATAATCCTCGAAATCAACACCATAACAATAATGATGATGAATCTCAAACAGCTGGTCGTCCTTTTTGAATGAAGCGTGTCTTCCGTTGTCATGACCTTCAATATATCCGTATGAGGATAACAAAGATTTTGCTTGTTGGTATTGATCTTGGGGCACCAAAAAATCAATATCACCCATCATACGCAGATAAGGTTCTTTGTAATTAACAGCTGAAGCATTACCCTTCAGAATTACAAACGGAATGGCCGCATCATCAAGGACCTTCTTTAATTTGTCTTGATCATCGCAATAAATAAGATAAGAAGCCTTACGCCTGTAACGGGCTTTATACCACTTGGGATTTATATATTCTTCTGGTATTTCTGAAGCGGCTAAGCCTAGAACAGATTGCTGACTTGCTTCATTAAACAAAGCATCCATATCAACATCAGTAAAACTAATGGCCTCAGACGGACCAAATTGAGATTGCTTAATCAAGCTGAGTAATACTGACTGCTCTTTATTCATATCCGTATAATACTCTAAAACTACAAATATGTTAATTTTATCTGATGTTAGCATCGCTAACACATTTTATTAGAGTTTGACTTGTATTGACACTTAGTGTTATTCTTCTTTTATCAAAAATTTAGGAGAAATATAATGAAAGAGTTATCACCTGATTTGCTTTCATCAACAGTAATAGCACAGCGAAAGGGGAAAAAGCTAACGCAGTTAGATATAAGCAAAGCAACCGGTATCAACCGCGCTTTGATCTCACAATTAGAGAATAAAGAGTTTACACCTTCAGCCAATCAATTGATGGCGCTTGCTGAAGTATTAGATTTTAAGATTGATTCTGTATTCGCGGATCCCGATAAGAAAAAGTCAAATGATATCAAACATTATAAGATTGCCATTGCCGGCACAGGCTATGTAGGCCTTTCTCTTGCGGTTCTCTTGGCTCAGCACAACCAAGTAACTGCTGTAGATATAGTTAAAGAGAAAGTAGATAAGATTAATAACGGTATCTCCCCTATTCATGACGAATACATAGAGCGATACATAAGCGATGCTGCAGAGGGTAAGCGGTCACTTGATTTAACAGCTACTACAGATGGCAACAGTGCATATAAGCATGCAGATTTCATAGTTATTGCCGCTCCTACAAACTACGATCCACAGAAGAACTTCTTTGATTGTTCTGCAGTTGAAGGCGTAATAACGCAGATTAAGAACGCCACAAAGCGCAACAAGACAAAGCCTACTATAGTTATTAAATCAACAATCCCTGTTGGTTATACAAAGCATGTAAGAGACAAGCTAAATATGGATAACATCATATTCAGCCCTGAGTTCTTAAGAGAATCAAAAGCTTTATATGACAACCTTTATCCTAGCCGTATTATCGTTGGTTGCGACAAATACAACTTAGGTGTTGCAAAGACATTCGCTACCCTCTTACAACAGGGAGCAATCAATGAAGATATCGAGACTCTATTTATGGGAACAACCGAAGCTGAGGCTACAAAACTTTTTGTTAATACTTACCTTGCTCTGAGAGTTTCTTACTTCAACGAGCTAGATACTTATGCCGAGATCAAAGGCCTTAAGACCGCTGACATCATTAAGGGCGTTTGCTTGGATCCCAGAGTTGGCGACTACTATAATAACCCATCTTTTGGTTATGGTGGATATTGTCTCCCTAAGGATACTAAGCAGCTTTTAGCTAACTATCAGGATGTTCCTGAGAATCTGATCCAGGCAATTGTTGAATCAAATAGAACGCGTAAGGATTTCATAGCCGATCGTGTCCTTGATATTGCCGGAACTTATGGAAACAGCGAATCCTACTCTAAGAATAAAGAGATAAAGCAGAAAGAGATCATTGTTGGCGTCTATCGCCTTACAATGAAGTCTAATTCAGATAACTTCCGTCAAAGCTCAATTCAGGGCGTTATGAAGCGTATCAAAGCCAAAGGTGCAACCGTAATCATCTATGAACCTACACTTGAAGACGGAACAACATTCTTTGGTTCTAAGGTAGTTAATGATATAAAGAAATTTAAGAAGAAGTGCGGATGCATCATCGCCAACAGATACGATCCTGTATTAGATGATGTTGAAGAAAAAGTATATACAAGAGATTTGTTCAGAAGAGATTAATTAAAAGGAGATAAAAACCATGAAGATCACAGTAGCAGGCGTAGGATACGTAGGACTTTCACTAGCAGTACTTCTCGCACAAAAGCATGAAGTAACCGCAATTACCACTACGGAAGCCAAAGCAGAAAAGCTTAATAAGTTCATCTCCCCTATCCAGGATGATGAGATCGAGCGTTTCTTCAAGGAAGCTCGTGAAGGTTCAAGAGAGCTTAATCTTCATACAACTACTGATAAAGCAGCTGCTTATGGCAACGCTGAGTTAGTAATAATCGCTACTCCTACAAACTACGATGATGAGAATCATTTATTTGATACATCTGCAGTAGAAGATGCGATCGAATGGACACTTAAGGTAAATCCTAATGTCCTTATGGTAATCAAGTCTACGATTCCTGTCGGCTATACAGAATCTGTAAAGAAAAAATATGGTGTTAAGAACATCATCTTCTCGCCTGAATTCTTAAGAGAATCCAAGGCTCTTTACGATAATCTCCACCCCAGCCGTATCGTTGTAGGTTGTGACGACGATCAGAAGGCTGAAGCACAGATGTTTGCTGATCTACTCCTTGAAGGAGCAAGAGTCGAAGAACAGAGAGCCGGTCAGGAGCCTCAGAACATCCCTGTGCTTTTAGCACACTTAACAGAAGCTGAAGCAATCAAGCTCTTCGCTAATACATATCTTGCAGTACGTGTTTCCTACTTCAATGAGCTTGATACTTATGCGCAGTCCAAGGGATTAGACACACAGATGATCATTGACGGTGTCTGCATGGATCCCCGTATCGGAGGCCATTATAACAACCCGTCATTCGGTTATGGCGGATATTGCCTCCCTAAGGATACTAAGCAGCTTCTTGCTAACTACAAGGATGTCCCGCAGACCATGATCGAAGCAGTAGTTAAATCAAACACTGTAAGAAAAGACTTTATCGCTGACCAGATCATTGCCAAGAATCCTAAGACAGTTGGTGTATACAGACTTACAATGAAGTCTAATTCAGATAACTTCAGAGCCTCTGCTATTCAGGGTGTTATGAAGCGTATTAAGGCTAAGGGCATCCCGATCATCATCTATGAGCCTACACTCAAGAATGGTTCTGAATTCTTCCGTTCAGAAGTAGTTAATGACCTTGACAGATTTAAGTCTGAATCAGATGTCATCCTTGCTAACAGATTCGACGCTGATGTTTTAGGCGACGTTGAGGATAAAGTTTATACAAGAGACTTGTTTAAGAGAGATTAATATGGGAAAAACAAAAGTAGAACTTAACGGCAAAACAATACTTGTTACCGGTTCACCGGGATTTGTAGGTGCAAATCTTGTTATCAGACTTTTAAAGGAAATGACATCTGGTACAGTCATCTCCTTAGACAACATGAACAACTACTACGATCCTAAACTCAAGGAATACAGATTAGACCAAATAAAGGAAGTTGCAGAGAATTCACCTGTCAGCCACGTATTCATTAAAGGAAATATTGCAGACAAAGCACTTATTGATGAGATCTTTGCTGAATATAAGCCCTCAGTAGTTGTAAACCTTGCTGCACAGGCCGGTGTTCGTTATTCGATTGATCACCCGGATGTTTATATCGAATCAAACCTTATAGGATTCTATAACATCCTTGAAGCTTGCAGAAACAACCCTGTAGAGCATTTAGTCTATGCTTCAAGTTCTTCTGTTTACGGAGGAAATAAGAAAGTACCGTTCAGCGTTGACGATAAAGTAGATAATCCTGTCAGCCTTTATGCAGCAACTAAGAAAAGCAACGAACTCTTAGCTCATTCTTACAGTAAGCTCTATAACATCCCTTCTACAGGATTAAGATTCTTTACTGTATACGGTCCTGCAGGACGCCCTGATATGTTCTACTACTCAGCCACAGAAAAGCTTGTAGCTGGAAAAACTATTCAGATCTTCAATTACGGAAACTGCAAGAGAGACTTCACCTATATTGACGATATTATTGAAGGCGTTTACAGAGTAATGCAGGGTGCGCCTGAAAAGATCAATGGTGAAGATGGTCTCCCCTTGCCTCCTTATGCTGTATACAACATCGGAGGTGGAACACCGGAAAACCTCTTGGACTTCGTTTCAACACTTCAGGAAGAACTCGTTAGAGCAAACGTCCTCCCTGCCGACTATGATTTTGAAGGACACAGAGAATTAGTAGGAATGCAGCCTGGTGATGTGCCTGTCACTTGCGCAGACAGTAAAGCTCTGGAAAACGATTATGGATTCAGACCAACGATTAATATCCGTGAAGGCTTAGGAAAATTTGCGCAGTGGTATAAAACTTACAACGAATAGTAACAACGGATTATATTATTAGAAACCGTTGATTAGAATTATATTATAGAATGGAACTTTAATCTTCACTAAAATCATAAAAAGGAAGAACTAAAGGTGGATATCCAGCATCAACAATTAAATGAGTTACAAAAGGTCTTAGATAAGATAATAGCAAAACCTTAGCATTTTTATTCAATAATACATTGGCTAAATCAATATCCATACTTTCATCCCATTTAAACCCAGCTTTAACAGTAATATCTAAGCTAAAAGGAACAGTTTCTTTCTCAACGCCAAGACACAGACGCAATTCTACGTCAGCCGAATTAGTATTTTGGTTATCAACATTAGTGCTAATAGTAGAACCTAATCCATTATACTTAGCACTATCAAACGTTGAGTTTTCCTCAAATATGAGTTTAATTATTCGAGGGTTTGTAAATTGAAATCTGCTCTTTTTTGGGCTTTCCATCTTCATTTTTATCACCTAATAATCATAAACAAAATATAAATCTGTTATGCAGCAGAAAAATCCATGTTGTCACTAACATTGTTCTCTTCCACAGAATTATCAACACTCTGCTTTATTTTATATAATTTATCATCAAAATCATTTTCATTGCCTAAATCATCAATCGAATCACAATATTTCATATAGGAATAATCCAATAGATCCGTATAAAAATTTCGATTAATAACATAATCTAATATATCACTTGGCTCTTTGCGCAAAGCACTGATATACCTATCTATATAGTTTGGTTTCAAATCAAAAAATTCATCTTTTTCCGGAAGATAATCAGAAGAAAATGATTTTGAATCAAATTCTTCAACTATAACCTGGTCAAACTGTCCATGCGTAAAATATATAATTCCTTTTTTTCTGAATGTCTGTTCCATAGAAATCTGATTATCCAGCATATCAGCCAAATCATAAGCAGAAACAGGTGAAACAACATATTCAAAGTTTTCCTCATCATACAGCATAACCAAAAAACGCTGGTTAGTTTTCTCATTTTTACAAGTAAAAAGAATTGGTTCATTACTAACAACCAAATACTCTTCAATTCTTAATATACCAACACCGTTTAAAGTTGCCCAAATATCATTTCTCATAACACTTATCACCAACAATAATAAAAAAATTATTTACTAAATCCTTAACGCTATCAAAATATATATACCAATTATGATGCGGCCTATCTTCATCAAAACTAGCCGGTCCGTGTTTGCAATTCATTTCACCTACAGCGATTCCAAAATAATGCCTTCTTTTATTTGGAAATTTCAACGCCTTTTTGATTTCTTCAATACTTTCATTAACAGAAACCGAATAACACTCTAAGGTATTTGGGACAGAACGATTAGGTGAAAAAACACTAGCTTCATCAATATTGTTTAAAAAATCCGATTCAAACACGTTCTTACAACAATGAACTGCTCGGTAAACCTTTATAGGTTCATATTCCCATTTTACACTCTCTAAAAATGCCTTTCTATTATTCTCATCCTTAATAAAACCCCTAAACCTAGTCGGAAATCTCTCTAGATATTTTGATAAATATTCATTTTCACTGTCCATTTTGCGTATTATACCACTATATATACAAAATTAATATGAATTTGTCGTATAAATGCACAACGATGTTATATCGAAAGCATTCTCACAAATTCATTTTTGTATATGTAAAGTTTTTTGTCAATTATAAAATGCACATATATAAAATACTATTTACTTTATATGCTTACGAACAGTTTTTTGCTACTCTTTGATGATGAAAAACAATTCCGATATCTGAAAATATGCTATTAAATCCAATAATGCCATTATTGTTAGCATTTATAGATTTGAGCGAGAATCACACCGGCTCAAAAAAAGTATCCGGTCTATTAGGATTGAAAACTTCATTACATGTCATAACTGTAACAAGTTCCTCTGTCTCAGACAGATTGATTATGTTATGCGTCCACCCCGGAATCATATGGACTGCTTCAATCTTATCGCCGGAGACTTCAAATTCTACCGTCTCACCTGTATTGATATTGCGTTCCTGGATCAAAGCATGCCCCTTAACCACAATGAAAAGTTCCCACTTAGAATTGTGCCAGTGCTGGCCTTTTGTAATGCCGGGCTTACTGATGTTGATAGATACCTGACCGCAGTCTTCAGTATGTATTAACTCAGTAAATGAACCTCTGTCATCTACGTTCATCTTCAGCGCATACTTGAACTTGTCAGCTGGAAGATATGAAAGATAAAGGCTATATAACTTCTTTGCAAAAGAGCCGTTTGGCATCTTAGGCATCATTAGAGTTGTAGGTTGAGTCTTAAATTCTTCAAGGAGATCGACAATCTCGCCTAAAGTAACTTTATGGGTTACAGGTACGCAGCAATAACGTCCGGTATCTGAAAGGACTGTCTCTACACCATCAAACTCACAGTGTTGTTCCTTGCCTTCAAGCAGATCAAACATGCCTTCAACAAGGTCATCAATGTAAAGCAGTTCTAATTCAGTGTTTCTGTCATTAACTGTAAAAGGCTCATCATTTGCAACAGCCCAACAGAATGTTGATACAGCTGAATTGTACTTAGGTCTTGAGTGACCCATTAGATTAGGGAATCTATAGACAGCTACCTTGGCACCTGTCTCTTCTGCATAAGAGAAAAACAACTCCTCCCCTGCCTTTTTGCTCCTGCCGTACTCGGAATCACCAAAGCGACCAGATAAGGTTGCTTGAATCGATGAACTGAGCATAATTGTAGATTTATTGTTATGCTTCTTAAGACAATCAAGCAACTGGCTTGCAAAGCCAAAGTTGCCTTTCATAAAGTCTTCAGGATTCTCCGGGCGGTTAACGCCGGCAAGGTTAAAGACGAAATCGCAATCAGAGCAATACTTATCTAATTCATCAGGTGTTGAATCAATATCGTATTCGTAGATCTCGTCGATAACGATATTAGGTCTGGTCTTATTCTTACCGTCTCTGATATTCTTAAGATTATTAACCAGAGCGGTACCGACCATTCCTTTGGAACCGGTAACTAAGATCTTCATAGGTCTTTTCTCCAGACCATCTTATTAACTATGCCTACATAAGACTGAATTATCTTCACGACCTTGTCAGATACATTCTCATCTACATAATCAGGTACAGGGATACCATTATCACCATTCTTTACCATCTCAACTGCTGTATCTACAGCCTGTAGCAAACCTTTTGTATCAATGCCGCTGATAATGAAGCACCCCTTATCAAGCGCCTCAGGACGCTCAGTGGAAGTTCTGATGCATACAGCCGGGAACGGATTGCCAATAGATGTAAAGAATGAAGACTCTTCGGGTAATGTACCGCTGTCAGATACTACTGCAAATGCATTCATCTGCAGACAGTTATAATCGTGGAATCCCAAAGGCTCATGCTGGATAACTCTCTTATCAAGTTCAAAGCCTGAAGCCTCAAGCCTCTTCTTTGACCTGGGATGGCAAGAATAAAGGATAGGCATATCATACTTCTCAGCCATCTTATTGATTGCGGTAAACAAGGATAAGAAGTTCTTTTCTGTATCGATGTTTTCTTCTCTGTGAGCAGAAAGGAGAATATACTTACCTTTTTCAAGACCGAGCTTTGAATGAACCTCAGAAGCCTTGATTTTATCCAGGTTCATGCGGAGGACTTCAGCCATAGGAGAACCAGTTACATAAGTTCTCTCCTTAGGAAGACCGCAGTCAGCAAGATATCTTCTTGCATGCTCGCTATACGCGAGGTTTACGTCAGAGATGATATCAACGATACGGCGGTTTGTTTCTTCAGGAAGGCACTCATCCTTACATCTGTTGCCTGCTTCCATGTGGAAGATCGGGATATGAAGTCTCTTTGCTCCAATTACAGATAAGCAGCTATTGGTATCACCAAGGACAAGAACTGCATCCGGTTTAAGTTGAACCATTGCCTTATAGCTAACTGAGATGATATTACCCATCGTCTCACCCAGATCATTACCTACAGCATCAAGATAAAGTTCAGGATCTTCAAGCTCTAAATCCTTGAAGAATACGCCATTGAGATTATAATCGTAATTCTGACCTGTATGAACAAGAAGCGTATCGAAATACTTTCTGCACTTCTTGATAACAGCTGCCAAACGGATGATCTCAGGTCTAGTACCAACGATGATCATCAGCTTAATCTTTCCGTTATTCTTCCATTCAGCCATATTATTCACCTTAAGCCTCTACAATATGAGGTCTTCCCTCTAATTCTTCCTTAACATAGTCTGTGGTCATAATCTTCTTAACTACACCATCTACATCAAGCAGATTTGTATTATGCGAAGTATAAGCCTCATCACTCTCGGTAAGTACATTACCTTCTACATAGAACTTATCGTAGTTCAAGCTACGTCCATCCGGAGCAATTCGGAAGTAATTACCCATATCTGTAGCACGAAGCTTCTCTTCTCTGGTCATAAGAGTCTCATAAAGCTTTTCACCGTGACGGGTACCGATAATCTTGGTCTCAGTTTCACCAAAAACCTTCATAACACCCTTAGCAAGATCGCCGATTGTAGAAGCATCAGCCTTTTGGATAAACAGATCACCGGGTTCAGCATGCTCGAATGCAAATGCTACGAGATTAACTGCTTCGTCAAGATTCATGAGGAATCTTGTCATGTTTGGATCCGTAATTGTTATAGGAGCTTTACGTTTGATCTGATCTATGAACAAAGGAATAACAGAACCACGAGAGCACATTACATTACCATATCGAGTACAAGATAAAACCGTACCGGATCTGTCATATGCATTCTGAGCTCTTGCCTGCACTATCTTCTCACCTACAGCTTTTGTCATGCCCATTGAATTGATCGGATAAGCAGCCTTATCTGTAGATAAGAAAACAACCCTCTCAACTTTGTTCTCAACTGCTGCAGTAATAACATTATCAGTACCCAAAATGTTGGTCTTTACAGCTTCCATAGGGAAGAACTCACAGGAAGGGACTTCCTTCAATGCTGCAGCATGAAATATATAATTAGCACCATATAAAGCATCTCGAACTGAATCAAGGTTGCGGACATCACCAATGAAGAATTTGACTTTTGAAGCGTGTTCAGGGTATTGAGCCTGCAAAGTATGCCTCATCCAGTCCTGTTTCTTCTCATCACGGCTAAAAATACGGATCTCACCGATATCTGATGTTAAAAAGTGCTTGAGCACTGTCGAACCGAAACTTCCCGTTCCGCCGGTGATGACTAGCGTTTTCCCTTTAAAAGCCTCTGTAATCTGCATATAATAAATCCTCTGTATTATTTATATTTCTTCAAGAGATTATCATAGTATCTGAAAAAGCTCAAATTAAATTCTACAAGCAATAATCTTATATTAACGTTACAAATTCTGCTCTGATGATACGACAATTCCACAAACAGCAGCATAGCTTTCTGACAAAAAAATACGGAATTCCGCTTCAAACTACACTTGCTTTATACTGAAAAATGAGGCTTGAAACCCGAGAAGTTTTGACCTGTTTGTTTAAATGCTTGAAACAACCAATCAAAAAAACCTGCCAACAAATTCTTGATTTTGTTAGCAGGTTTTAGTGTTTGCTTTGTAATCTAGGTTTACTTTTTCTCCTACAAAGATACTAAGAAATTTAAATGATGTAAATATAATTGCTAGAACAATTGAAACGCTAATTGCAAACACAAAGTTAATGAGCATATTTAGATATGGATTAATCAACGAGTCAAATATTGCAATAATACTACTGTGCTTATTCTAATCTTTTCCATAATTCTTCTAACTTCAAATTCCGCTTATCTTTCTTAAAAATCTTTCTACGGGTAAATGAACCAGTAATACCAATAACTGCATACCTGATGATTTGGTATAACCACGCAAAAGGTTTAAACAATTTATACTTCTTAGCTAAACTCCAATTTTCAATTCCAGCGCGCTGAAGATGAGTAAACAATCCATCGTCTTTTATGTAGCGCCTGATATTTTCATACGGAGCACGATCTTGTCCGAAATTTCCATCTTCAAAAATACGGATTAAGAGTTGGTCGACAAGCTCATCATCTGCAGCGTTGCACCAAGAAATATTATCAGGGAGTCCTAACCACTTTTTACACATATAAGTAACAGTAACAGCTAGCTTCTCTAAACCGGCTTCGCAAGCAAGTTCTCTAAAGTGATTATCCCATGCAGAATCATCTAATTCTTTATGGACAAACATCATCCAATCAATTATCTGACGCAGTCCAATGCCTGAGTCTTTAAGATGTTGCATAATATGACCAAGTAGAACTAGTCCATTTTCATATGCTGGTAAACCAGGGAAAGACAAATCTCCAATCTTATATTCAACAGCAGAATTGAAACCCTTTAAAAGTAAATGTTCAATATCATTATAATTTTTGCTGCTAAACTTTGAATGAAGCTCAAAATCAATACCATTCTTCTCAAACTCATATGCTCTTAAATCTTTAGAAATTAGTTTGAATCCATTGTTCAAAAGCAGTTTAATTGTAGATTCAGAAAATTCTTCAGAAGTATAAAAGTCTATGTCTCCAAAAGTTCTTAACGAAGGGACCGGAAAATAAATAGCAGCTGCTGTACCTTTAATAATGACAAAAGGGATGCTTTTATCATTTAACAATCTCACTAATGAAGATTGTTCGAAAATCATTTTCATATAATGAGCTTTGTTTTGATATGAAACATTAAGCCACTCATCACGATGCTCCAGTGGCACTCTATTTGCAACCAAGGAAACCACGCACTGAACCTTAGCAATCTCATAGATTTTTCCCCAATTTGTATTTTCGGGTAACATTGGGGGCAAATCAAAGAGAGATGCTTTTAACAGTTCTAACAAACATACTTGATTATAATCAAGAGAAATCAATATTTTTCTCCTTAGTATTTATTTGATAACTTATTCTTTAATGATACAACTAAAATAGTTAAACAGATACCTATAGCTGCACCGAGCATGTTGTGAAATATATCGTCAAATTCAAATAATCCGCGATGTAAGAATAATTGAATCACTTC
>JAEEGH010003253.1_pt1 | contig 42919 bp, 41 predicted proteins | sample 9134181 | NCBI WGS metagenome assembly JAEEGH01 (sample SAMN16246544, study PRJNA631951) | gut metagenome | biome: gut microbiome; feature: rumen; material: DP-attached | host: Bos | place: Iran: Karaj | collected 2018-10 | reverse complement strand
TATCCACAAAACACACCGTTGAATCGAAGTGATGAGCTATATCTCAACTTCTTTCCGAATCATTTGGAAAAACCATAAGAATAGATACTCTTTTTCCCGGTTTCATCCATGATTTTGGCCTTTTTCGTGGATGAGTTGCTCGTTTTCCTGGTTTCGGCATCATTTATGGTCCGATTTTGCTGCCGAGTTGCCGGTTTTGCCATTTCGGCATCATTTATGGTCCGATTTTGCTGCCGAGTTGGCTGTATACCGCGATTCGTCCATGATTTTGGCCTTTTTCGTGGATGAGTCGGGTGTTTCTCGTGTTTCGTCCATGATTTTGGCCTTTTTCGTGGATGAGTTGCTCAATTTTCTGGGGTTCGTCCTAGATTTGTCATTTCGAGCGAAGTCGAGAAATCTCATGACTATCCTTGTTTCTTTTTCGACGGGAGTAACTCTTTTTCTACCCCACGAGGGGGAGCGAAAAAGAGTTCTCCCGTCTGTTTTGGCCAACGCACAGGCTACACCGTCTTCCACAGGTCCACGAGGGTGATTGCTGCCATTGCTTCCACGATTACGGGTGTGCGGAGGGCGAAACAGGTGTCGTGACGGCCGGGGATGCCGGCTTTGGCGATGCTGGCGGTGGGCTTGAACGCGGTGCGGAACACGATGGGGTTGCCGTTTGTGATGCCGCCGTTGATGCCGCCGGCATGATTCGTAACGGGCGCCTCGATATGGTTTCCGTGGCAGCATCCGCCGCCGTGGCAGCCGCCCTCTTCGTGGTGGCACTCGTGGCCCTCTTCGTGGCATCCGCCATCTCCGTGACAGCAGCCTTCGCCTTCGCCGTGGTGGCACTCGTGGCCCTCACCATGCCCTTCCCCGTGGCAGCAGTGGTGCTCCGGGAACGCGTCGTTATGCTCGCTGCCCTTCATGCGCGAGGCCTGGAAGCCGTCACCGAACTCGATGCCGCGAACGCCCGGGATGGCGAAAATGGCGTGAGAGATGCGCGATTCCACGCTGTCCCAGAAGGGTTCGCCAAGGCCGGCGGGCAGCCCGCTCACCACGCACTCAACGATTGCTCCAAGGGAATCGCCATCCGCCATGGCATCGGCCAAAAGCCCTTCCCAGGCGGAAGAGTCGGCATATCCGCCCAGTTCCACAACCCGCGCAGCGCAGTCAAATTGCTCCCGCCCGCGCGTCATGGCATATACGTATCTTGCCAGAATGTCCTTTGCAACGGTACCCGCGGCCACAATGGGCAGGGTGAGACGGCCGCTGAAATGGCCGCCCCCGCGGGGATCGTTGAAGCCGCCGAACTTGAGGTTGGCGGTGAAATCCGCATGACCCGGACGCGGGTGCTCGCGGAAATCCGCATAGTCTTCCGAGCGAACATTGGCGTTCTTGAACACCAGCGAGAGCGGAGCACCGGTTGTGCGGCCCTCATACACGCCGGAGAGGATTTCCGGGAGGTCTTCCTCCGTGCGGGGCGTGGTGCCGGCGGCGCCAGGGCGGCGGCGGTCGATATCGGCCTTGAAATACTCAGGGCCGATGGGAAGGCCGGGGATAACCCCGTCAAGGGTAACACCCACAAGAGGGCCGTGGGATTCGCCGAAAATGCTTACGCGGAAGTTGTTGCCAAACGAGTTCATAAGGAAAGAGATTTCTCGACAGGCTCGAAATGACAAGCCCTGTCGAACAGTTCGTTAAAGGAAGGGAAGGATTTTGCGACACAGGCGGTGTCGTCGATAATGACGGGGGCCGATGCGCCCAGGGACGCAACGCGCAGTGCCATAACCATGCGGTGGTCGCCGTGGGAAGTGAAGGAGCCGCCCTTCAGGAGATTGCCCGTGAGAAGGCGCTGGGAGAGCGACATGCCGGCAATAGTCATACAGTCGCCGTCTACGGAAACATCCACGCCCATCTGCGTGAGCATGTCCTCGATGGCGGCGGCGCGGTCCGTTTCCTTGTGGCGGAGCCGCTCCACGCCCATGATATGGCTCTCGCCGGGGCAGAAGGCGGCAAGCACCGCAACGATGGGGAAGAGGTCCGGGCAGTTGTTGAGGTCGGTCTCGAATGCGTTCAGGGGAGCGCGGGAGATATGGATGGGGCCGGTTTCATCGCCGTCCTGCGACATGCTTGCACCGGCGTCCATGAGGATGTCCATGATGGAAATATCGGCCTGGAGGGAACGGGTGTCGAGGCCGGAAACCTCCACCTCGCCGAAGATGGCACCCGCAACCATGAGCGGCGCGGCGCCGGACCAGTCGGCCTCTATTGCGAAATCCGCCGGGGCATAGCGCTGGGGGCCGGGAATCTTGAAGGTGATGCCGCTGCAGAGGCCCCAGTCCTGGGTTTCAAGGAAGTCGTCACCGCCCTCCATTTCAGAGCCTATGCGGATACCGAACTTCTTGAGCACATCCACCGTGATGAACAGATACGGGATGCTCTTTGGCTCGTGGACGTACAGCGTGGATTTCCCGGCGGTGAGAGGCAGGGCATACAGCAGGCCGGAGATGAGCTGAGAACCGCCGCGGCCGGATACGTCGGCCCTTCCCGGAAGCAGCGGACCCGCCACTTCCAGCGGCACCATGCAGTCCCCGGGGCGCGGCGCGGGTTTATCGGAGTATAGCCGCACGCCGAACGACGCCATAATATCGTGCGCATCGGACAGCGGCCTTCCCAGCAGCGTCCCTTCGCCCTCAATCCTCGTGCGCCCCTTGCCGATAGCCGCCATAATCGGCACCGTGAGCCGCGTGAGCAGCCCCGACTCGCCGGTATTCAGCGTTACAGGTGCAACAGGGCCCTGTTTTGCACCTGTAACGCCGTTTTTCCCACACTCAGGTGCAAATGAGGGTGTTTTTGCACCCGGGGCGGCGGCGATGCCGGTGATGGTGAGACGATCCCCGTCCACATCGACGGCGGCGCCGAGCGAGCGGGCCAGGCCGATGGCGGATTCATTGTCGCCGCAGGGGGAGTAGCCGCTCAGGTGCGACACCCCGTCGGCAAGTGCCGCGGCCAGGATGGCACGCTGGGCAAAGCTCTTGGAAGCGGGAATCGTAAGCGGGGCGGCGGGCTTGATGAAGCGGAATCCGCGGCCGGGGTGAAAACCGGCGCCAGGGCCCGAACCGCACTCTGCGCCATACACCGCTTCCCGCATCTCGTCAAAGGTCCACTGCCCGGGGGCCACGGATTCTTCCGCCGACAGGCATGCGTAGGTGAACGGCGCGCCAAGGCGAAGAGCTTCAAGCCTGCTGCCTCGGCCCTCGTCGCCCATGCAGAACGCCACGAGCGTGCCGGGTTCCGCTTCCTGATACAAGCGAAGAACGTTGTCAACATCGGCCTTGGACAAGGCTGTGGTTGCGATTTTAACTATTTCTCCGCCGAAGTTGCGGGCTTTTTCCAGGGTGGACAGGAGGCTGCCGAACGGAGGCGTTCCCTTGAAATCGTGATACGAACGGATTAGCACCGTACCCCACTGACGGCAAGCCTGGCGTATGCTGCGCCCCATCCACGGCGGGGCCTCCATCTCCAGGTCTACGTACTTGGCCCCGGCCTCGATGGCAACGCGCAGTTTGCGCTCCGCATTCGGGTCGGCAATGCGGCAGGTGGCGATCAGCGGTACGTCGGAGCAGGAGAAAAGTTCTTCGATGTCCTCGTCGTCCAGGGGGCACAGGTCCAGGCGGATTTCCGCCATCTCCAGCCCCTTGAGCGCCTGGGCAATCTGCTCCAGGTTCTTATCCCGTATTGAAGTACAAATCATCGGCTCAAAATATCAACGGCCTCGGCGGGGGCCAGCATTTCAAATATGGGTTTGCCGATATCTTCCAGCAGCACGAAGCGCACTTTCTCCCCGGCAGCTTTCTTGTCGCGGGCTATGGCGGGAACAAGCTCTTCCGGCGTATACGGGCATTTAACCGGCAGGCCGATGCGTTCGAAATCGGCCTTCAGGCGCGGCGCAAGCGCGGTCCCGCGAAGCCGGTCTCCCAGTTTTGCGGCGAGTATCATGCCCATGGCAACGGCCTCTCCGTGCGCCACGTCGTCCCCACGCTCCAAAGCCACGTGCTCGATGCCGTGAGCAAAGGTGTGACCGAAGTTCAGCACGGCGCGTGAGATCTCTCCACGCGCTTCGCTTGGTCGAGATGACAAGGGGGCTCTCTCATACAAGTCTTCCGCCACGATGCCCTGCTTTATGGCAGCGGCTTTCAAAACCATTTCAACCGCCGATGTCGGAGAAGCGCAGCGGCAAAACTCTTCATACGAAGCCCTATCCGCTATAAGGAACGTCTTCACCAACTCCGCCACGCCACACAGAAGCTCGCGGCGGGGGAGAGTGCGGAGGGCATCGGCACAAATATACGTTACGCGGGGCTCCACAATGACGCCCAGCATGTTTTTATACCCATCCAGATTTACGCCCGTTTTCCCGCCGATTCCCGCGTCTACCTGCGCCAGAAGCGTTGTGGGCACGTTCACGTACGGAATCCCGCGCTTATAGATCGAGGCGGCGAATCCGCCAAGGTCGCTGGTGATTCCGCCTCCGACGCATATAACTTCCCCGCCCCGGGTAACCCCGGCTTCCATCATGCTGCGGCAGATCAGGAGTACAGTGTCCATCGTCTTGTTCTCCTCCGTGGCTTCCACGGCAACGGCTCCCACGGCACCCCGCGAGATAATCTGCTCCGCGATCCAGGCTACGTTCGCGTCATACACCACGAACGCCTCGCCCCCCACAGGAACTACCGAAAACGATGAAATCTCCTTTATCATATCTTGTGCTTGAAAGGTACAATAACATTAAACGCCGCGGGAACCACTTCAAGGTGCAGTTCTTCCTCCAGCCACAGAGGGTCTCCGTCGAAATGTGCGGGCCCCGGGGCGCTGCGGCGGATCACAACTTCCCGCCCGCGGAAATACGTTACCCGCTTGCTGGTGTGGGTTCGGCCCGCCATAAGTTTGGCGGCCAGCTGCGGAATCTCCAGACTCTTGAACGGCTGCACAACCGCAACGTCCAGCATGCCGTCGCAGATACTGGCCCTGTCCGTGATCCGGGCTTCGTTGCCCCACTGGTTGGCATTTCCCACCGTCACAATCACGGCCGGAAGGCGGTGCTCAACCCCATCGACAATAATAGTATATGTATCCGGTTTATAGCCTTTCCAAAGGTCCCAGCTGATGTGGATGTAGCGGGCCAGACCCCTTTTTTTGTCCGATGCGAACTTCCACGCCACTTCCGCATCCAGGCCCACGCCCGCGGTGCAGAAGAACGGCCGCCCGTTCACCGTGGCGTAATCCACTTTTTCAGTGTGCCCATGGATAATCTCTTCCAGCGCCACAAGCGGAAGCCTGCTTATCCCAAGATGCAGCGCAAGCCCGTCTCCGCTTCCCTGGGGAATGATTCCGAGGGTTTTTTCCGTGCCGATAACCCCGCGCGCCACCTCGCTCACGGTGCCGTCGCCACCAACCGCCACCACAATCTGCTCCGGGCATTCGCGTGCGAGTGCCTCGCCGTGCCCCGGACGTTCCGTGAACACGACACGGCTCTCCGGACATCTTCCCCGGATGAGCGCTTCTACGATGCGTTTGTCCTTTCCTCCCGAAAGAGGATTGATGATGAACAGTTTTTCCTTAGGCACCGGCAGGGGCTATTTAACGGTTAGCGTTACGGTCTTGTGCAGATGGAATCCGTTCACATTGAACTGGATGCTCACTTCCGACTGTCCCCTGGCCGTGGCCTTGAGCACGAGGCATTTTTCACCCTTGAACGTGCCTTCCGAAGCTTCCGCACAGATGAGTTCGCTGTCTTCAACCGGCCTAACATCGGCAGAATATGCGCCTTCCTGGCCGAAACGGGTTCCGTCCTGCTCGGTTGCGATAATGTACGCCGTGGAGCCCATTTTCATGGAATAGTTGGAGCGCATCGTTGTGAAACTGCCGCCCTTGCTTGCCTTGAAAACATTGGTGCTGGTTGTGAAAGCATGCTTTTCACAGCCCGAGAACAAAAGAATAGAAGCGAGCAGCACCGCTGCGATTGTAAAAAATCTCTTCATAATAATAAGGTTATCTTGCGAGCCACTGCACCGGATTCTGCGGCGAGCGGCCATCCCAAAGTTCAAAATGCAGGCGGCTTTCCCCATCGACGGTTTCCACCACCCCTATGGTTTGCCCTGTTTCCACGCGGTCTCCCTTGGATACGCTCACGGATTTGAGTTTGCTGTACAGGGTAAAATACTTTCCGTGCTGAACCAGCACGCACTGGTTGAAGCCGGGAATCACGGCAACCCTCGAAACCGTGCCGCCGAATATGGCCTTCACTGCAGTCCCTTCCGCCACGGCCATGGTTATGCCGTTGTTGAAGGGCATGGTAACGTTCTGGTACACGGGGTGGGGATTCTGGCCGAAGGGCTCCACGATGGCTCCGCGTGCGGGCCATGGCAGGCGGCCCTTGTTCGAGGCGAAATCGGACGATAACGCCACATCCACGGCAGTGCTTCCGGAACTTGCCGATGCGCGCCTGATGGCCTCCGCTATCTGGCGGTTCAGCTCCGCGATCTGCTTGTTTTTCTCGCGGATGCTGCTCTCCCAACGGGTCCGGTCCTTGTCTATGGACGCGATGAGGCGTTGCGACTGGGCTTCCTCCACCTTGAGGGCGGCGTAGCCCTCCATGAGGGCGCTACGGTGCGCTTCGGCATCGGCCCGTAAATCCCTGATGCGCAGCATCTCCTCCTCCAGAGAAGCCGTTACCTCCGCGATTTTGGCTGCCTGGGCGTTGAGGTTTCGGGCAAAGCCACGGAGATATGCATACCGGCGCATGGCCTGGCCAAGATTCTCACTGCCAAGGATATACATGTACCAAACCCGGCTGTCGCGGTTCACATATGCGCTCCGTACCAGACGCGAATAATGCGCCGAGAGGGTATCCCTTCGCCGGGCCAGCCTTTCCGCCTCCTGCTCGCGCACTTTGATCGAATCGTCCAGTGCGTGGATCAGTTTTTCCGTTTCCGAAATCAGCTCTTTTCGTGCCGATATTTTGCTTCGCGTGAGCTCCAGCTCCCCCATGGCGCTTTCCTTCTTTCCGGAACGCCCCCTGATCTGGCGGTTAAGCTCCGCTATTTCCCTCTCCAGCTGCGACCTCCTGGCCTCCATGGCCGATGTCGACGACCCCTGCGCCCGAAGCCCAAGGGGCAGCGCCGCGGCAAGAATCACTATGAGGAGGAACTTTTTCATCGGGAGGAGGACATCGCTTTTTCTCGTTTGGCAATCCGCTCGTCAAGGTCCGGAACCTCTCCGGACGAATTCTTTTCCCGGGCCTGCTGCCAGTATACTCGCGCCAGATCATATTCTCCAAGGGCGAACAGAACCTCCGCGTAATGATCCAGAATCACGGCGCTGTCCTTGCCGCCGTAGACCATGGTTTTCTGGTAGAGGGGCTTTGCCTGGGCGTCCTTTTTCAGCAGGTGGAGAATCCACGCGTAAGTATCCAGGTATGTACCTTCGTTCGGCGACAGCTCCACGGCCTTTGCGGCCATGGTTTCCGCCTTTTTCAGGCAGCCGCCGTTAATCGCAAGGTAGTAGGCGTAATTGTTCAGGGCGGGAACATAGTCCGGATCTGCCTTCAGGGCCTTTTTGTATGCGCCGTATGCCTTGTTCCGGCGGCCCATGGAGTAATACATGTCGCCCACAACCGTCCAGCCGCTGGCCTTGTCCAGAGGTTCTTCGCTATTATTTACCTTAATGGTGGAATAATCGATAACCGCCTGATAGTCTTTCTGCTGGTATGCCGCGTTGGCCGCATATTCCAGGAACCGGCCATCGCCAAGACGCCGGTAGGCCTCCTCTGCACGCCGCCGAAGTGCCGTCCAGTCCCCGCTCATGCCCAGGAGTTCCTCGTACATGGCTTCCAGGCGCGGGCTGTCCGGATACAGATCCGCATTCATCTTGAAGAAGCGGGCGGCTTTGTCCGGGCGGTTTGTGGAGTAGCAGTACATCCCGGCCGTTTGCAGGAGCGTCGTGTCCGAGGGATGTGCGGCCACGGCCAGGTTCACCAAAGTGTCGAAACGAGGCTGCATCTGCCCCAGATATCTGGGATCCAGCGCCTTGAGGGCGTTGGATATGTACATGCTCTTGCTGCTGACCGGAACCACCTGGCTGGACATGAATTCGCCCATCGTGGCAAAATACTCGTCCGTGCGGTTTCCCTTCCGGTATACTTCGCTTTTGCCAAGCAGCGCGGGGATGTATTCCGGGTCCAGCCGGAGCGATTCGGAGTAGCGTTCCAGCGCCAGGGAGTCCTTGCCGGCTTCAAGGTAATAGTCTCCCAGCATGGATAGGGCCGATGCCGACGGCTCCACCGCCGAGAACTCTTCCAGCGCCTGAGCGGCTTCATCCTCGCGGCCCATGCTTCGAAGGAGGTCGTACCGGGTGCGGACCGTTTCTTCGCTCTCTCCCATGCCTTTTTCCACCTCTTCAAGGGCGGCAAGGGCATCGTCGAACCGGCCGGCATCGATGTACAGGTTTACAAGCTCGTATGCGGTGGAAAGCGTTTTCTTGGGGAAGTCACGTTTTATCGCTTCCAGCAGTTCCAGCTGCTTTTTATGGTTGCCGGTTGCCCCGTACAGGGTTGCCAGCCTTTGGCGGTACCAGTAATTCCCGGGATCCAGTTCCGCGGCCTTGGAAAGGTGGGCGATGGCCCCCAGGGCATCTCCCAGCTCTACCTCCGTGAGGCCGAGATAATACCACACGGCATCGTTGTCCGGCGCCGCTTTGGCCAGGTCCTTCAGCTGCTGTTTGGCCTGTTTGAACTGGCCGTTCTGGTACATCGCCACGGCGTCCAGCATAAGATTGTCTATGCCCTGGGCTTGAGATACCCGGGGCAGCAGGAAAAGAAGGATTGCAGCAATCCACCTGAAGAGTTTGAACTTTTTCATCTCTTACGGACGCTTCTTCTGCAAAATTACGGAAAAAATTACGAAATTTGTGTGCATATTAAAAAAACACGTGCCGAGTTGAAACATTTGCGGTACAAATTGCATCTATTTACCTGGGTTGACAAAGATGATGCCCAACAAGGAGGAGACCCGTGGAAAAGCTTGATCGAGGGTTGCAAAAACGGCAACCGCAAAGATCAGAAGACTCTTTTCGACCGTCTCGCTCCCAAAATGATGTCTGTGTGCCTCCGCTACATGGGAGACCATGAAGCGGCGCAGGACATCCTCCAGGAGGGCTTCATCACGCTGTTTACCCGGCTGGACAGCTATTCGGGGGCAGGCTCCTTCGAAGGCTGGGCGCGCAAGATCTTTGTTAATACCGCACTGATGCAGCTTCGGAAAACGGATGCGATAAAACTTAGTGACGATATTTCCGAGGCCAGGTCCCTTTCGGCCGATGAAGCCACGCCCGTCCAGAAGATGGGCTATAGGGAACTGATGGGGCTCATTGCACAGCTTCCTCCGGATTCCAGGACGGTCTTCAACCTCTTTGTGGTGGAAGGCTACTCCCACAAGGAAATAGCGGAGATGACCGGAATGGCGGAAGCCACTTCACGCTCAAAGTTGCAAAGGGCAAGGCTAAGGTTGCAGGAATTGATAAAGGAGAGGTATTGAAATGATTTTGGAAGACAAAGACATAAGAGAGATTCTGCTCGGCGGCGAGGAAAAGGTTTCCCCGCTCGTTTGGGCAGGCGTAGCCAGGGGGCTGGACAAAGCTGCCGCCGCATCAAGGCGCAGGGTTGTGGTCCTTTGGTCTTCGCTGGTGGCGCTCGCAGCGGCTGCGGCGGTTGCAGCCGTGGTGGTATTCACCCCGGCCGGAAAGCCACAACAGGCGCCTTCTTCGCCCGTTGTGGCAACGGTAGAGAATACGCCGAAAGCCGAAGATGCTCCTGCGGCGGTGGATGTTCCGGAAGAAATAGAGGCGGTGGTGGCTCCCGAAATTCAGGATATCGCCGTCCAGGTGGCCCGCAACCGGGCTGCCGGTTCGGCATTGGCCCGTGCGGAAGAGCCCGCCTCCAGTCATTCGGGGGTTAGCCCCGAATCCGCACCGGAAGCCCTGGTGGCAGGCGTCTCTTCGCAGGATTCTCCCCGGGAGCCGGAAACCCCGGTAGTGGCGGAGCCGGCATCCGATGCACCCGTGAGCACATCCCCGGCCACATCGGCCCCCACATCGTCTTCCACGGCCTCTTCGTCGCAGCAGTCATCGGCCCCCACGGTTGGCAGCATGGATCCTTTCGCCCTCTTGATGGCGGAGGAAAACAGGATAGGAAATAAGCCCACGGCAATTACCTTCGGCGGTCTTGCACAGGCCAACAAGGTTTCCCAGCCGTCGTATAGCGGTTCCGGAAGGCTCGGAGCTCCTGCCGCGCCCATCACCGGGGTCAAGGAAACCGGGAACAACCGGTTTGAACTTCCCGTTTCCTTCGGAGTGGGCCTTCGTTTCCCGCTGGTGGCCGGCCTCAGCATCGGCGCAGGCGTGAACTACACCCGCCTTGCCCGCAGCTTCACCGGCAACTATGCGGAATACGACGAGAATGACATCCTCCGCTGCTACATCTCGGATGTAACAATTTCGGAAACGCAGCACTACATCGGTCTTCCCGTCAATCTGTATTATGATTTCGTAAATAGCGGAAGGTTCTCGGCCAGCGCATTTGCCGGCGCCACGGTGGAACGCTGCCTTGGCATCAAGTACCGCATCCCGGATTCCGGCACCACCCGCTACTATTCCCGCGATCCGCAGGGCCTCCAGCCCTCCGTCGCCGCTGGTGTGAGTCTGCAGTACAGCATCCTTCCCAAATTCGCCCTCTACGCAGAGCCCGGCCTCCGCTACTACTTCGACGCCAACCAGGCCACATCCATCCGCACCATGCAGCCCTGGATGATCAACCTGGAACTCGGCCTCCGCTACAATCTGGGAAAATAATCAAGAAAATCTCACGGCTCTTAACTGGTCGCAGAAAGAATGGATGCCTTCTTCCATTCTGCGAATGGTTTTTGCCGATGGTTTCCTGTAGCCACTCACGTAGTGGCCCAGTTGTTTTTGATTGATTCCGGTGATTCTCTCAAGCCCGGCGAGAGTAAAGGCAAACGCGAACTCCTGAAGAAAGGATGGGATGTCATATCGAAAAACGAATTCTGCTTCGATGAATTCTTTTCCCGTTTCTTTAAAGTATTCTTTTATTTCTTCATAACCCAGCATAAAATCTTCTTTAGCGGAAGCAATTGTGTCTCCAGTGCCGATGACACCATAAGGCAGAGTGTTGTCTTTACTGTAAATAGAGAAGCGGCGATCTGCTCCTGTTTCGATAATGGCTATAACAGTCTTCATATATTAACTCCAGATAATACTCTTATAACTTTTACAGTTCCCTTTTTTGCCTCCTGCGCCTCGTGATAGCTTGTAGGGAAAGTTTTTCCGGTTATCGGACTTTCCCAAATTGGATGCCTTGAGCCGTTCCTGACCACATAACAACCTGCCTCTTTCAACTTTTTGTGGATCTCCGAGTATTTCATCACAAAGATAGTAATTTTTCTAACATTTACAAATCAAACACGTCCCTGCGGTCCAGAAAGCGGTAGGAGGCGGCTTCGGTGAGATGGTGGGGGCGGATTGGGCCGGGAAGGGGTGTGAAGCCGGAGCAAAGAGGATTGCCTGGAGGGGAACCGGTGCAAACAGAGCCGCCTGGGATGGTATCGGCTCCAAGGGCGGCAGTGGCGGCCTGAAGGTCGGCGATCGTGCGGGCAATCTTGATGATGCGGGTGTAGGCACGGGCGGAGAGGCCAAGGCGGTCGATGAGGCGCTCCAGGACGTCTTTGCAGTCGTTGTCCAGGGGGCAGAATGCCTCCAGCTGCTTTGAGTTCATCTCCGCGTTCACATATATGCCGCTGCCGCGGAAGCGTTCCCGCTGGATTTCACGCGCCTTCAGCACCCTTGCGGCAATGGCGGCGGAAGACTCGCTTTTCCCTCCGCGAACCAGAGCCGCGGTGTCCACCGGATGAATCCAGATCTGCAGGTCGATACGGTCCATGATTGGGCCGCTCAGTTTCGAAAGATAGGCTATACGCTGGCCGGGGGTGCATCGGCAGCGGTCGCCTTCCCCGAAGTAGCCGCACGGGCAGGGATTGGAGGCGGCAACCAGCATGAACGACGCCGGATACACAATCTTTTGTTTCAGGCGCGCGATGCATACCTGACGGTCTTCCAGCGGAGCCCTCAGAGCCTCCAGCGTGGATTTTGGCGCCTCACAGAACTCGTCCAGAAACAGTACGCCGTTGGTTGCCAGAGACACTTCTCCAGGGAGGATATTGTCTCCGCTGCCTCCTCCCAGCATTGCCGCTTTGGAGGCCGATATGTGCGGGGCGCGGAAGGGGCGGGAGCGCATGAGCCCCGCCTCTCCGGAGGAACGGCCCGCCACGGAGTACACCTTTGATGTGACCAGCGATTCCTCCAGGCTCATCGGCGGCAGGATGCCCGCGAGGGCCTTCGCCATCGAGCTTTTCCCGGCCCCGGGTGCTCCCAGGAACATCAGATTGTGCCCCCCGGCAGCCGCAATCTCTACTCCACGTTTGGCGCCGTCCTGGCCAACGATATCGGCAAAATCCATATAAGAGCCCCGTCCGCGCTTTCGCCCACGAGTCATGCGTTCGTAAAGCTCGGTGTTCCATATCAGGTACTGCGACACATCCTCTTTGTCTTCCAGGATGCGGAGCACGTCGTCCAGAGTTTTAACCGCATACACCTCTCCGTCCCGGAAGTCGGCCGCTTCCAGGGCCGACATTTCGGGCAGGATGCAGCCCCGCAGCCCCATGCTCTGGGCTAGTTCCACCATAGGAAGCGTGCCCGGAACATAGCGAACGGAAGCATCCAGCCCCAGCTCTCCCATTATCAGATAATCGCCCAGAAGGGGCAGGTACTTCTGCTCGGATGCCGCAATTATTCCCAGGGCTATGGGAAGATCGTAGCCGCTGCCCTGTTTGTGCAGATCCGCCGGAGCGAGATTAATCACTATCTTTTTGCCAGGGATATGGAACCCCCGCAGCTGCAGGGATGTCACCGTGCGCAAAAGGCTCTCCTTCACCGCGGCATCGGCCAGGCCCACCAGATGTATTCCGATCCCAAGGCTGATATTTACCTCAATTGTTACCGCCACCGCATCGATTCCGATGCTCTTGGCCCCATGAACATATACAAGCATAGCCAAATCTGTTTTGGGGCGAAGAAAAGCATTATAATCGGAACCGGAGTTAAAAAACAGAAAAACTTTTTCTTTATAAAATTAAAAAACACTAAAAAAGCGGCCTTGTGGGCCGCTGCAAGGAGGTTGAAAATTTTTCCGGGGAAGACTAACCGAAGGTCTGCTCGGAGTTGAAATACTCGTCGAAGATGCAGTTGATGAAGTTGATTTGCTCCGTGTCGCCCCAGAACATGCCGTCGTGAAGGAACACGCAGTCTCTCATCGTGACGGGACACTGGACATTAAACAGGTTGCCGGTATTGTTGGCGAACATGCAGTTGTCGAATTCCACATTGTTGCAATCGCTGATGTTCACCTGATCGAATTCGCGGTTGCGGAAGAACTGGCATCCGTCGAACAGGACATAATTGGTGCTGCTCACATGCATGATGTAGTATGAGCAGTCGTGAATCTTGGAGGCCTTGAAAATAACGTCCTCGCAATTGTCGATGATGAGGCCTTCAGTGCCGCAGCCGTACAGGTCCAGACGGTCTCCATAGACGTGTGAGCAATTGTCGAAGCCAAGGACGCCCTGGTCGCAATAGCCCTCTTCAGAGTGGCCGATGGTGAGACCCCTGAGCGTGATTTCGGAGCAACGGTCGAAGGAGATGACGTTGGCGTAGCGGGGATCTGTCTGGAGAGTGATGATGTCCTGACCGGCTATAATGCTGAGGTTCTGCACGTTGGCGATATGAAGCTCCGGCCCGTCGGTCTGATCTACGAAGAAAACCTTCTTGTTGGTGGTCGCCGCTTTTTCGTAGCTCACGCGAAGCTTGCTGTTGCGGGACTCCAGCAGGGTGGAAGTGAGGTCAACAATGGATTCGTCCACGATGATGATGCGGTTGCTCGCGATTGCATCGATGAATTCCTGGGCTGTTGACACGTGAACGGTTTTAACAGATGTCGTGCGCGCTGAAAGCAGGGCGGTGCTGTTTACCAGAATGGCTGCAGCCAAAAGGCAGATGATTCTTTTCATACGATAAGCAGTTTGTTTTATGCAAATATAGTAAATTATTCCAAGCAAAGCGACGTGAGAGGGCCGTTAAAATGAAAAACAGTCGCAACGCTGTCCCTCAACAGCACTCCGGGATTGCTGCCCAGGCCGCTCAGAGCCACAAAAAAAGAATTCCCTGCCGATGCGGCGCAGGCTCCGGAAACGAGCGCATATTCTCCGGGTGGTTCTCCATACGGGTCGATGTGCACGACGCGCCCCTTGTCCGTAACCACGGCGGCGTCGCGCCCGAGCCGCGGATAAAGCTCGAAGTACGACTCCCCTCCGGACGAGGTGAGCCTTGAGTTCCCGGCGTCCCACACGTAGCGGACGCCGGCCACATCGGCCATCAATCGAATCTGGTTGCCATTCCAAACGAACGTGGCCGATCGGACCTCGCGGTAAAACGTCGGCCCGAGGGGAAGTTCAAACGAGCCGTAGTAAATGGAAAGCATAGTGCGGCCATTTGTTTTTCTCCTCAATGCCCGCACCAGTTTCCCGCGATACACCACAACATCCAGATGGTCTCCTTCCGGAAGCGCCCGCTCAAGATAATCCTCCACCAGATGGATGCGCCCTTCCTCTTTATATGAAAAGTACCAGTGGCCGTTATCGCTGTATAGCGCTCCGCTGCGGGGAAGCCCCCGGTCCAGCGAGCCGGAAACCGTGCCGCCGTCCGACAGGAACATCACTCGCCCGTCCTTTCGGAAAGACAGCCCCGGGCCACCGAGGTTCTGGCCCAGAGTGAGAATGTGCCCCTCTTCGTCTATTGCAAACCCGCGGATACTCTCTGCCGCGCTGTAACGCAGCACTTCTTCTCCGTCGCGGCCGATTATGGTGCAACCCTCGCTTGTAGTGAAGGTGTACAGGTGCCCGTCCCAAATCCTGTGGCAGTCCGGATCCGTCGGCCATGGGGTGCCGTTTCCTGCAGGGACACGGAGCAGTTCAGCATTCCCTTTTAGCAGAAGGATATGTGCCGATACGGCGCTGTGTGCTGTGTCACGCACCCAGTCGTAACCGGAAGGGTATTCTACGCCAGTGAGAAGGACGCTGTCTTTGGCAGGCGCAGGCGGTTCGCGCTGATAAGAGTGGTCGCTGTGCGGATCCCAGGGGTCGCGGCGGCCGCCGGGGAGTTGAGACTTGTCGCAGGCGAACAGGGCAAACAGAATAATCAGAATAATAATGCGTTTCATAAGCAAATCTTTTTGCCGCAATGTATGAAAAACGCACATGCCCCGCTGCCTCCGGATGCAGATTTTTATGTTTTTTATGTCTTTTGGTATCGATTTCTTAATAATGTTAAAATTTACTTTAACTTTGTAAAGAAAAAAATGAAGAAAGAAATCCATATCGGCAGCCTTTCAGAGCTGGACAAAGCGGCCGCGGAGTTCCTTCGGGAGATTCCCCGGGACGCGCTTGTCGCCCTTTACGGCCCCATGGGCGCCGGCAAAACCACCTTCACCACGGCGGTGTGCAAACAGCTCGGCGTGGTGGAAGACGCCGTGAGCTCCCCCACCTTCGCGATAGTGAACGAGTATCGCACGGGAACGGGCGAGCCCATGTATCATTTCGACTTCTACAGAATCGAGCGCCCGGAAGAGGCGCTCGACATCGGCTTGTATGATTATCTGGATTCCGGGGCCCTGTGCATCATGGAATGGCCGGAGAACATAGAGCCGCTTCTTCCGGACGAAACGCTGCGCGTTCACATTACCGTGAACCCGGATCTTTCCAGAACTCTCAGCTGGGAAGACTGATTACCGCGGCTTCACCAACTCCACCGTGCCGGGGATATGGTCCTCCGGGGGTTCGCCGTGGAGGTAGATGATGCGCTGGTTGTCGCTGCCGCGGAAAAGGAGGCCGGTGTCACGGCGCTCCAGCAGAAACGGCCCGTCCACCAGAACGTCCAGGTAGGGGAGCATGGCGGCCATGACGGCATCGGCCTGAACTTCCTCATAGGTGAATCCAGTCCAGCACCAGATGGTTTTGCCGGTTTCCTCTTTTATGCGGCGGGCAAGCTCGGTGAAGGCAGGGGCCTGGTACATGGGATCCCCGCCGGAGAACGAGACGTTGGACATCGAATCCGACTTCACGATTTCCAGCAGTTCGTCCACATCCATCCATCGGCCAGCGTTAAAGTCCCAGCTCTGGGGGTTGTGGCAGCCTTTGCAGCCATGGCGGCACCCGGCACAGTAAATGGCCGTACGGAAACCAGGTCCGTCGGCCATTGTCTGATGCAGGATATCCAGAACGCGGATCCTACTCATGCACTACGCGGTCATGAAGTTCCGCAAGCTTGCCGGAGTTCCAGCGGTTGGTGGTGCCAACCAGATAGCCGGTGATGCGCTGCAGGGTGTCGATGTGATGACCGTGGCAGTGCGGGCATTCGCGGAGGTCTTTCTGGGCGTCTTCGTAGCCGCAGTCCAGACAGCGGTTGCGGTTGTGGTTCACGGAGCCGTAGCCGATATCGTACTTGTCCATGAGATCCACGATCTGCATGATCGCTTCAGGATTGTGGGTTGCATCGCCGTCGATCTCCACGTAGAAGATGTGGCCGGCGTTCTCGTACTTGTGGTACGGGCCCTCGATCTTGGCCTTGTGCTCGGGTGAGCAGTGGTAGTACACCGGAATGTGGCTGGAGTTGGTGTAGTAGTCCTTGTCCGTGATTCCGGGGATGATTCCAAAGGTCTTCTTGTCCCTCTTGGTGAAGCGGCCGGAAAGGCCCTCTGCGGGAGTTGCGAGGAAGGTGAAGTTGTGCTGATAGGTCTCTGCGAAGCCGTTGATCTTCTCCGCCATGTGGGAGACGATACGAAGACCCAGCTCCTGAGCCTCTTCGCTTTCGCCGTGATGCTTGCCGATGAGGGCGATAAGGCATTCCGCCAGGCCGATGAAGCCGATGGAAAGCGTACCCTGGTTGAGGACGGGTTCGATGGTGTCGTTCTCGTCCAGCTTTTCGCTGCCGAGCCACAGGCCGTTCATCAGCAGGGGGAACTGCTTCTTGAGGGCGGTCTTCTGGAAGTCGAAGCGCTCGTTCAGCTGGCGGGCGGCGATATCCAGAGCCCAGTCCAGTTTCTGGAAGAACTTCTTGATGCGCTCGTCCTTGTTCTCCTCTTCCCTCATTGCCTCGATGGCCAGTTTCACGATGTTGATGGTTGTGAAGCTGAGGTTGCCGCGGCCGATGGAAGTCTTGGGCCCGAAGCGGTTGCCGTACACGCGGGTGCGGCATCCCATGGTTGCCACCTCATGCTCGTAGCGCTTGGGATCGTCGGCCTTCCATGCATCGTCCTGGTTGTAGGTTGCGTCCAGGTTGAGGATGTTGGGGAAGAAGCGGCGCGCGCTCACGCGGCATGCGAATTTGTAGAGGTCGTAGTTCGGATCTTCCGGGAGGTAGCTCACGCCTTTTTTCTTCTTCCAGATCTGGATGGGGAAGATGGCGGTGGAGCCGTTGCCCACGCCCTCGTAGGTGGTGTTCAGGATTTCGCGGATGATGCAGCGTCCTTCTGCCGATGTGTCCGTGCCATAGTTGATGGACGAGAACACGACCTGGTTGCCGCCGCGGCTGTGGATGGTGTTCATGTTGTGCACGAACGCCTCCATGGCCTGGTGCACGCGGCTCACGGTCTGGTTGATGGCATGCTGCATTGCGCGGTCCTTGCCCTGAAGGCCGATGAGGTCCCTCTTGATATAGTCGTCGATCTTCGCGGTTTTGAGCTCGCTGTAATCGACATTGGACATTGCGCTCACCTGGTCGATTTCCTCTTCATACGTTTTGCGCACGAAGGGGGCCAGATAGAAGTCGAATGCGGGGATGGCCTGACCGCCGTGCATTTCGTTCTGCACGGTTTCCATGGAGATACATGCCAGTACGCTTGCGGTTTCAATACGCTTGGCCGGGCGTGATTCGCCGTGGCCGGCCTTGAGGCCATGCTCAAGGATAAGGTCCAGCGGGTGCTGGATGCAGGTGAGACTCTTGGTGGGATAGTAGTCCTTGTCGTGGATGTGGATGTAGTTGCCCATCACGGCCTCACGCACGGGATCCGACAGGAGATTGTCGTCCACATAGCTCTTGGTGGCCTCCGAGGCGAACTTCATCATCATGCCGGCAGGGGTGTCTGCGTTCATGTTGGCGTTCTCGCGGGTGATGTCGTTCACCTTTGCGCCGATGATGTCTTCGAAAATCTCGTTGGTCTTCGCTTTGCGGGCGATGTTGCGCTTGTTGCGGTAGCGGATGTATTCCTTCGCTACTTCCTTGCGCGGACTGTTCATGAGTTCGTTCTCCACACAGTCCTGGATTTCCTCCACGCTCATCTCGTCCTGATTGAGGTTCGAGATGGTTTTTGCGATCTGTGCCGCAAGTACAATGTCCTCACCGGCTTCGGTTACGTCCATTGCTTTCAGGATGGCTGCAACAATCTTCTGGTTGTTGAAGTCTACTTTTCTACCGTCTCTTTTAAGTACACGTTTTACCATTTCAGAGAGTGTTGATGGCAGCGCCGGCTTGTGGCCGGATGCCAGGGTTTATGTTTGGATTTTTTATTTTCCGATTCGTTCGGGAGACAAAGATACATCAATCCTTTTCAATATTTCAATGTTTAGCCGTAAAAAGTTATCAACACCAAGCAAAAATCCCTGTTAATTGCGTGATTAACAGGGAGTTAAAGAAATATTTAATTTTGAATGTTTCTAAATTAAAACAAGTTTGTTCTAATCCGGAAAAGTTATTAACACTCCCTCACGACCCACACCAGAACGTGGCGGTCGAACACCATGTATTCCAGCTCGAAATCCTCTTCTTCACCGTCTTTATCCTCGAAGGTGGCGTCCAGTTCGCCCTCGCCCCGGATGCGGAAACGCTCCACTTCGATCTGCTCCGCGAAGTTCAGATTGTATACCGAGAGAAGCTTGTAGATCGCCTCCTTTGCGCACCAGTAGATGGCGAGCTGCTCGTTGCGCTTTTCGTCGTCTTCCAGATCGTCGATTTCATCCTCGCTCAGGGCTTTCTTCTCCACGGCGGAGAAATCCCTGTCCAGGGACTCGATGTCTATGCCGCAGTCCTCTTCCGGGTGCAGGATCACTGCCACATAGTTCGTCGTGTGGGTGATGGAGATGTTTACGGCGTCGTTCTCGATATAGGGTTTTCCGTTATCGTGATGGCTCAGGTATACTTTTTCTTCAAACAACTCGTTAAGGAGGGCCCTCACGGCCAGTCTCTGCTTGCGCATGGATTCACTGCCGATGAAGGATATCTCCTCCATTTCGTCTGTAGGAGTTGAACTGAGGGCGATAAGCTCTTCTTCGCTCTCTGTAATGTGCCACACGCCGATAGTGGCTTCGTTCTTAAGTTTCTTCTTTAAATATAGTCCCATATAAGGTTGTTTCAAACAAAACAATGATGCGGCGCCCCGGGAGCGTGCGTGCTCGGGGTGCTATTCTCTCAGGTATACAAGCTAGACAGAGGGTCGTCTGACACGACGCCCGCTGCGGGTGAAGATGTTACCGGACTGGGAGGCTCCATTCTTTCGTTAAAATTATCATGCAAATATAGCTATTTTTTTGCGTATGCAACAAATCTTTTCTTTAAAATTCGTATATTTGCATTCCGAATTAACCGACTTGATTTATGGATTTTCTAACCGACGAAAAACTTGTCATAGTAGGCGCAGCCGGTATGATCGGCTCCAACATGGCCTCAATTGCAGCAATACTGCGGCTTACTCCGAATATCTGCCTTTACGATGTATATGAGCCCGGCAACAACGGCGTCCTCCTTGAAATGCAGCATAGCGCATTCCCCCGCATGCGGTTCACCGCCACGACGGACCCCAAGGAAGCTTTTACCGGAGCCAAGTACATCATCTCTTCAGGCGGTGCTCCCCGAAAAGAAGGCATGACCCGTGAAGACCTTCTCAAGGGCAACTGCGAAATCGCGGCAACCCTGGGAGACAATATCCGCAAGTATTGCCCGGAAGTAAAGCACGTGTTCATCATATTCAACCCGGCGGACGTAACGGCCCTCACCGTTCTCATCCATTCCGGCCTGAGGCCCTGCCGCGTGTCTTCCCTTGCAGCTCTGGACAGCACCCGTCTGCAGACCAACCTTGCCAAGGAGTTCGGCGTGAGGCAGTCTGATGTGGAGAACGCCTTCACCTATGGAGGCCACGGAGAGTCCATGGCAGTATTTATGTCCAAGGCAACCATCTGCGGAACCCCCATTGCAAGCATGGGCCTTTCCAAGGAACGCATGGAGCATATCAAGACCGAGACCATCCAGGGCGGCGCCCAGATCATCAAGCTTCGTGGCCGCAGCTCTATCCAGAGCCCGGCATACCTTTCTGTGAAGGCAATTGAATCTGCCATGAAAGGCGGAGAAGACTTCCCCTGGCCTTGCGGAACATATGTGGACACTCACGAGTACAGCCACGTCTTCATGGCCATGCCCACATACATGGACGCAACCGGTATACATTATTATATGCCGGAAGGCAACAAGGAAGAACTGGCTGCCCTCAAGGCTTCCTACGACCACCTTGTGGAAATGAGGGAGACCATCATCAGTCTCGGCATTATCCCTCCCGTGGACGAGTGGCACAAGATGAATCCCTATCTGTGGAACCGCAGGCTTCCCCGCATGAAACCGGAGAAGTAAGCCGCGTCCCACCAGAAATATCACAACAAATGGGGATTGACAGTTTCCGTCGATCCCCATATCTTTGCACCCAAGTGCAAAACAAGAGATGATACTGGCAGATTTACAGACGGGCGAAAAGGCCGTGGTCGTTAGGGTTAACGGTCATGGTGGCTTTCGTAAACGTCTTATAGAGATGGGGTTTATCCGGGGGAAGGAAGTGCGGGTTGTGCTGAATGCTCCCCTTAAGGATCCCATTGAATACGAGATAATAGGATACAAAGTGTCGCTCCGCCGCGAGGAGGCGAGGAAAATCGAGGTGGTTTCTGAGCAGGAAGCCCGCGAGGCGCTCACCACCGACGAACACCTGCAGGCCCTTCCCGGCGACATGGAAGAGCAGGAGCGGCTCGGCCGCGCCCTGGAACATGTGGCCCAGGAGCGCCACCACGAGATTCGCGTGGCGCTGGTGGGAAACCCGAACTGCGGCAAAACCTCCCTTTTCAACATAGCGTCCGGCAGCCACGAACACGTGGGCAACTACTCCGGCGTTACGGTGGACGCGAAAGAGGGCCACTTCGACTACAAGGGCTATAAGATCACCCTTGTAGACCTTCCTGGTACATATTCCTTAAGCGCGTACTCTCCCGAAGAGCTCTACGTCCGCAAGAATCTCATCGAAAAGACTCCGGACGTGGTGGTGAACGTGGTGGACGCCTCCAATATCGAGCGCAACCTTTACCTCACCACCCAGGTCATCGACATGAACCTGCGCACCGTGATGGCCCTGAACATGTACGATGAGCTCCAGTCCAAAGGAGACAAGCTGGACACAAGGCAGCTCGGGCATCTTCTGGGCCTTCCCATCTGCCCCACCGTGAGCCGGGACGGCCGCGGAATCCCGGAGCTGATGGACGCCGTCATCGACATGTATGAAAACGGCCCCCGCCGCCATCTGCATATCAATCACGGAAAGGAACTGGAGAAATCCATCAAGCTTCTGCGCGATATAATCCACGCCAACAACGACATAAACAGCCGCTATTCGGCCCGATATCTGGCAATCAAATACCTGGAGCATGACAGCGACGTGGAGAAGATGCTGGAAGGGGTGGCCGGGCTTGAGCCCACGCGCGAGAAGGAATCGGCCCGGATAAAAGAAGTTCTGGGCACGAATCCGGAATCGGCCATCGTGGATGCGAAATACGCATTCATCCAGGGCGCTCTGGCGGAGACCTATGAGCAGTATCACGACACCAAGCCCCGCCGCACCCTCACCGACCGCATCGACGCTATCGTGACCAACAAGTGGCTGGCCTTCCCCATTTTCGTGGTGCTGCTGTGGTTCATCTTCTGGGCCACATTCACCATCGGCCAGTACCCGATGGACTGGATAGATGCACTGGTGGGCCTGCTGGGAGACTGGGTTGGCGGCATGATGCGCGACGGATGGTTCAAGGACCTTCTTGTGGATGGCGTCATCGCGGGTGTGGGAAGCGTTCTGGTGTTCCTTCCCAACATCATGATCCTCTACTTCTTTATATCTATAATGGAAGACAGCGGATACATGGCCCGGGCGGCGTTCATCGTGGACAAGCTCATGCACAAGATCGGCCTTCACGGAAAGTCGTTCATCCCCATGGTCATGGGTTTCGGCTGCAATGTGCCGGCCATTATGGCAACCCGTTCGATCGAAAGCCGGAAGAGCCGCCTGGTGACTATCGCCATCATCCCGTTCATGTCCTGCGCGGGCCGGTTGCCGATATTCGTGCTCTTTGCCGGGGCATTCTTCCCGGAGAGCCCCGCCACAGCGCTGCTGCTCATATATCTGCTGGGCGTTGTCCTGGCCCTTTTGAGCGCTAAACTGTTCTCCTGTTTCGTCAAGGACGACGATCTCCCCTTCGTGATGGAACTTCCGCCATACCGCATGCCAACCGGCAAGGCCACATGGCGCCACACATGGGAGAAAGGTAAGCAGTATCTGGAGAAAATGGCTACAACCATTCTCATTTTCTCCATCTTGATTTGGTTCCTTGGTTATTTCCCGCGCCACGAGGGCATGGGCAGCGCATACCAGCAGGAGCACTCCTGCATAGGCACGCTTGGCAAGGCCGTAGAGCCCGCCATGAAGCCTCTGGGGTTCAACTGGAAGATGGACGTGGGCCTTCTCACCGGTATCGGCGCAAAGGAACTCGTTATAAGTTCGCTGGGCGTTATGTATGCCCAGGAAGGAGAAGAATATGAAGGAGGCACGGAGGGTGACACCCAGCTTCAGAGCGCGCTGAAAGCCACGGTTCCCACTGCAGCCGCCCTTGCCTACATGGTGTTTGTGTTGTTGTATTTCCCCTGCATCGCCACGTTCGTAGCCATAAAGAACGAGACGGGCGGGTGGCGCTGGGCTATCCTCTGCGCCTTATACACCATGATTGTGGCCTGGGTGTTCGCCTTCGCCGCCTTCCGGATAGGCCTATTGCTGTGGCCAGTGTAACAAAAAAATCCTCCGGCGAAAACCGGAGGATTTTTGTAAGAGCTTGTGACTCTTAGAAAGCGTAGCCAACTCCGAGGTGGAGGTTGGCACGGTGATAGAAGGTGTTCTCAGTGCTGCCGGCATAGATGTTCAACACGCCGTAGTCATAGCCGAGGACAATCAGAATCTTAGCGAACTCTGCGCCGATGCCGCCGCCAACATAGACGTTGAACTTGTTGTAGTCACCGTCTGCATAGTAGTCCTTTGTGCTGTTGCTGCTGCCGGAACCGATAACGGTGTCTGCGTTGGTGTTGTTGACAGCTTTGGAAGAAAGACCAAGCTGGAAGGTGGGGCCTGCATATGCAAATACCTTTGCGTCACGGGTGAGAGCATAGCTGTAGTTTGCCATCACGGGAACATTCAGGGCCATCTCTGTGAAAACGGTCTTGCTGTTGACAGTTGCGATACCGCTGACACCACCGGATCCTTCCTGGGTGTTGGTAATCATTGAGAAGTACAGACCGGGAGCAACGCTGAGGCCACCGGAAAGACCAACGTTGTAGGATGCACCTGCATAGAAGCCGTTGGACTGTTCGGGAGTGATTGCGTTACCATTGTACTGGCCGCTGAGTGTGCTGTTGATGTAACCTGCGCCAGGATAGATCTGGGCGAATGCGTTTGTACCGGCAAACAGAGCTGCTGCGAGTACGATTGCAAAAATCTTTTTCATTTTTTTGATTATAAATTAAAAGGTTAAATTTCGTTTCAGCATGCTAATTTAAGAACTATTGTCCAAAAAAGCAAATTTTGCTATCTTTGTGTCTCAACAACAGCAGTAAAATGGACTACGCCTCTAAACTGAAATTTTACAAAGACTTCCCCATCGAGGGCGTGAACTTCGTTGACATCATCCCCCTGATGCAGGACAAGGAAACATTCGCATCTCTCACCGAAGATCTGGGCAAGCTCTGCGACAGCCCCAACATCGCAGCCCCGGAGGCCCGCGGCTTCCTTTTCGCCGCCCCCATGCTGGTGAAATGCCCCAACGTGGTGAACGTGATTCCCATGCGTAAGAAAGGCAAACTGCCTTACACAGAGGGTGATTTGGTAGGAGTGGATATCGTGAAGGAATATGGGAAGGACCAGATTTATTTCCGTCTGTCGGACGTGGCTGCAGGGAAACCTGAAGGAGATGTGTTCTACGTAACGTTCTTCGATGACGTGCTCGCAACCGGCGGCACGGCGGAAGGCATCGCTGAAGGCCTGGAGCAGCACAAAGTGGTTATTGACGGCAAGTCGTACGGCATCAAGGTGAAGGACTTCGTGTTCCTGGTGGAAATCGACTTTTTGAAGGGGGCCGAAAAGCTCAAGGGCATCGCACCCGTGAAATCCCTGATACATATTTAGATTTCTCGACTACGCTCGAAATGACAAAGGGCGCTGGCATAGAGATTCCCCAGGGCAGGATACTGCTGCACGCATGTTGCGCGCCCTGCTCAGGGGCTGTCGTGGAGTATCTTGTTCAGCATGGATGCCGCCCCGCGGTGTTCTATTCCAATTCCAACATTACGCCCCGGGAGGAGTATGACATCCGCCTCAACGAGTGCATACGCTATGCAAAGGCCTTTGATCTGGAGATAGTGGCCGATGAGTACGACCACTCCGCCTGGGGCGCCTGTGCCATCGGCCTTGAAACCGAGCCGGAGCGAGGGGCCCGCTGCCTGCAGTGCTTCAAGTTCCGCCTTCTCCGCGCCGCGCAGTATGCCGCCACCCACGGTTTTGACGTCCTCACAACAACCCTCGCCTCGTCCCGTTGGAAAAGCCTCGAACAGGTGAATGAAGCCGGGCAGTGGGCATGTGCCCAGGTAGAGGGCGTTGTGTGGTGGCCGCAGAACTGGCGTAAAGGCGGCCTTCAGGAGCGCCGCGGCGAAATCATCCGCGAGCAGAACTTCTACAACCAGCTCTTCTGCGGCTGCGAATTCTCCCGCCGCTAACCGTGGCGGTTAGGCGCCACGCGGCCATCATTCCCACTCAATCGTTGCCGGGGGTTTGGAGGAGACGTCGTACACTACGCGGTTCACTCCGCGGACACGGTTGATGATGTCGGAGGAAACTTCCGCGAGGACATTGTAGGGCAGGGGATACCAGTCTGCCGTCATGCCGTCTACGGAGGTGACGGCGCGGAGGGCGACGCAGTTTTCGTAGGTGCGCTCATCGCCCATGACGCCAACGCTGCGAACGGGTAGGAGCATGGCGCCCGCCTGCCAGATCTTGTCGTACAGGCCATGGGCGCGGAGGGCGCGGATGAAGATGTCGTCGGCCTCCTGCAGAACGGCCACCTTTTCGCGGGTAACTTCGCTCAGTACGCGTATTCCGAGGCCGGGGCCGGGGAAAGGATGACGCCCGAGGATGGCGGGATCCAGGCCGATGGCGGCGCCCACGCGGCGCACTTCGTCTTTGAACAGAAGCCGCAGCGGCTCCACAACCTTCAGGGACATCCTCTCCGGCAGGCCTCCCACATTATGATGGCTCTTGATGGTTGCCGACGGGCCCTTCACCGGGGCCGATTCAATAACGTCCGGATATATCGTCCCCTGGGCCAGGAAACGCGCTCCGGGAATCTTGCGGGCCTCTTTTTCGAAGACCTGCACATAGTCGCGGCCGATGATTTTCCGCTTGGCCTCCGGCTCCGTTACGCCCTTGAGGTCGCTGAAGAACAGCTCGGACGCATCCACTCCGCGAACATCCAGCCCCATGCCCTCGAAGGATGCGAGCACCTGGGCGAATTCGCCCTTGCGAAGGAGCCCGGAATCCACAAATATGCAGTGGAGGCGGGAGCCGATGGCCTTATGCAGCAGAAGCGCTGCTACTGAAGAATCCACGCCGCCGGAAAGGCCCAGAATAACCTCGCCGTCGCCAATGGTCTCGCGAAGGGACGCAACAGTGGTTTCAACGAAGTTTGCGGGAGTCCAGTCCGGCGCACACCCGCAGATATCCACTGCAAAATTGCGCAGCAGGATGGCGCCCTGCTCGCTGTGATGCACTTCCGGGTGGAACTGTATGCCCCATGTGGGTTCGCCGGGGATCTTGAAAGCCGCGCAGGGGATATCGGCAGTTGTGGCGATGATGGGATACGGCATCGAAAGAATGCTATCGCCGTGGGACATCCACACCGTTGAGCTGGGTTTCATACCGTGGAAGAGAGGATCATCTGCGGAGATTCTCAGTTCCGCGCGGCCGTATTCGCGGGCCGCGGCGCGTGCAACTTTTCCGCCCCCGACACGTGCCAGCCACTGTGCGCCGTAGCAGATTCCCAGGACGGGCATCTTGCCGCGGATGCCATCCAGGATGGGCTGGGGTGCGTCTTCGTCACTTACCGAAGCCGGGCTCCCGGAAAGTATCACGCCCTTCACCCCGTCCAGCGCCGGTACCTTATTATAAGGATGTATCTCGCAATACACCCCCGCCTCTCGCACCCTCCGTGCAATCAGTTGTGTGTACTGCGAACCAAAATCCAGTATTAATATCTTGTTCATATCCCAGATGTCATTTCGAGCGTGCTTCTTTTGTCATTTCGAGCTTGCTGCTTTTGTCATTTCGAGCGTAGTCGAGAAATCTTATTTCTATCCATGGTCTTTTATTGCGAAGGGAGTAACTCTTTTTCTACCACAAGGGAGCGAAAAAGAGTTCTCCCTTCTTTTATGGCCAACGCACAGGCCCCCCTATTTAGTAATTCGGGGATTTTTTGGCGATGGTTACGTCGTGGGGGTGATTCTCGCGGAGGGAGGCGGCGGAAATGCGTACGAAGCGTGCGCCGTGGAGCGCTTCGAGGTTCGCCGCGCCGCAGTAGCCCATGCCGGAGCGGAGGCCGCCCACAAGCTGGAAGAGCACGTCCGCTACGGGGCCTTTGCAGGGGACCCGCGCCACGACGCCTTCAGGGACGAGCTTTTTGGAGCCGCCCTGAAAATAGCGGTCTGCCGAGCCGGCTTTCATGGCGTCCAGCGAGCCCATGCCGCGGTACGATTTCATCATGCAGCCGTCCACTTCCGCAACGTCGCCCGGGGCTTCGTCCGTTCCGGCGAACATGGAGCCGCACATGACGCAGCTGCCGCCGCCGGCGAGAGCTTTCACAACGTCGCCGGAATAGCGCAGGCCGCCGTCGGCAATAACCGGAACGCCGCTCTCTCGTGCAACGCAGTACACATCGTAGATTGCGCTAAGCTGCGGAACGCCCACCCCGGCAACAATACGGGTTGTGCAAATGGAACCGGGGCCGATACCCACCTTCACTCCGTCGGCCCCCGCGGCGATGAGGTCGCGGGCTGCATCGGCCGTGGCTATGTTTCCGGCCACCACATCTACCTTTGGATGTGCGGCCTTCAGGGCCTTGACCGTGTCGATGATGCCTTTCGAATGGCCGTGGGCGGAATCCACCACAATGGCGTCTACCCCGGCTTCGCATAGCTTCGCGGCCCTTTCAAGGCCGCTCTCGCCTACGCCAACTGCGGCTGCAACGCGCAGCCCCTCGGCTTTCACCTGCGCTACGGCATCGGCCTGGGCATCGGCCGACATATTCTTGTGGATTACTCCGATTCCGCCGGCGCGGGCCATTGCGATGGCCATGGGGGCTTCCGTTACGGTATCCATCGCAGCCGAGGCGAAGGGGATGTCCAGGGGGATGTTCCGGGAGAACCGGCCCCGGGTGGAAACGTCGGAAGGGAGAACTTCCGAATAGGCCGGGACAAGCAGAACATCGTCGAATGTTACGGCTTCCTGGCAGATTCTGTCTTGAGTGAAGGGCATAGGTACGGTCTTTGTGTTTGCAAATTTACGGAATTATTCCGTACTTTGTGGAAGCTATGAAACGTATTTGGACAATTTTTTTAGTGCTCTCGCTTCTGCCCCTTGCGGCAGCGGCCCAGACACGCACCTACGGCGACATCGAATCCAAGGCCTTCATCATCGGCCTGGACCAGTATTATTTCGGCAGCTCCGGCAGCCTGGGATTCAAGGTGGCCAAAACTACCTATGAGTCGCGCATCGAGGGCGGCAAGGTAACCGTAACTTGCCCTGGAAGCGGGGAAACCGCGCTGTATGAGGGCGAGGGCGATATTATCATCGGCATACATGATTTCACCGGAGACAAGAAACCGGAACTCGTTGTTGCTGTTCGTCATAACGGAATGATCGTGGCGGATATCTATCAGCTCTCGGACAAGGCCGCGCCCGTCGGCCGTATCGGCGCAGAAGGGGATGGCATCACCGAAATCCGCGTTTTCCGCCAGGCAATTACCATAAAGAATCACAGGGCTGGGGCCATGTACACCTGGACCTGGCACAAGAACAAGTTCGATTTCAAAGCATCCAACGGCTCGGCGGATCCAACTCCCGCAAAACCGGAAGTCCCTCTGCAGTAGCCCCCCCCGCCGGCCGGTATCCCCGGCCGTTTTTTTGCCCCCAACGCCCCGCTTCCCCCGCCGTTTTTTGCCCCCAACGCCCCGCTTCCCCCGCCGGCCCGCAGTTTTGGGCAAATTTTGCTTGCCGATGTGGCTAAAACGGCCATCGACCAGCATTTTCGGCGCTTATTTGCTTGTCGCTGGGGCGTTTTGCCTCACTCGCCGTCACTTTTGGCTGTTTTTTGCTTGTCGCTGGGGTAAATCCGGGGGGCGGCCCGCAGTTTTGGGCTATTATTGCCGGTCGGGTTTTGCAGACAGGGGGAACAGCGCGTTCACTTCGGATTCAGAGAGGCCTGTTATTCTCACGAGCTGGCCATTGGAAGCGGAATAAGTCAATTTCAGATGCTTGGCCAATTCCCTTTTCTGAATAGGTCCTAACTTTTTCAAATCATCTATGGCCCAGGTGGTTTTGCTGTACTTCCATGCAACTTTATACGCTTCTTCATCGGGCAGGAAGAACTCTTCTCCCAGTCTTTGAGCCGCTTCCGCTTGGGACTCAACGTTTTTGAACATGCTGAAAACAAACTGCCTGGCGTTAACAAAGAGTTTTTCGACCAGCTTGTAGTCTACAAAGCAAGACGGGGCCAGGCAGCCATTAATGAAATGCAGTCCGGGGGGAAGCAGGGTCCCATCAGTGGTGCAGGTTAGCTGCATTACCTTCCTTTTGGATAATTGTTCAGAAGAAACGTACGGAACAGTTGTTAAGAGTTCTTCCAACCGGGGATTGAAATACAAAAAGCCGGAACTCCAGACAGAAGTGAAAGGATTTTCCCCGGAATCCACCACAAACCTGTTCCTCAATATGTATGCGACCTCCTCTTTGAATTGTGCAAGTGTATTAACTGGTACTATGGTCGGCTCGGTTGGAAGTAGCGAATCCTTCCTGCCGTGTCTCCTCATATAGTTGTTAACCAACGAGCAAAAGCGTTCATAAAAGTCTTTGGGGCCGTATCCTTTGAGTAAAACATGCACATGATTGCTCATAATGTAATATGACAGGACTACTGTCTTTGCTTCCCGTGCGGCTATGGCGAGATACAACACGGCAAGGTTCTTTTCCGTATCGCCATGGAAAATCACATCGGCTACCGGTTTGCTGCAAACGTGAAAGAAGGGCCCGCTTTCTTTAAACAGGCGCTCGGTTTCGAAGGAATAGTTATAGTTTTTCATGCCGCAAGATAAGCAGCACGGCCCAAACGGCAATGGAAATAGCTCCCGGTGGGTGAATTATTTATGTTTTTTATCAAAAAACCGCATTTTTCTTAATAAAGTAAAGAAATCTTAAAATTTTTCTTTATAACTCAGGTATTTGTCTCGCCCCGCATTTTTGCCCCATTATTGATGGTCAACTTGGCCACGACCGCCCTCGGCCAGCATTTTGAGGCTATTTTTGCTTGCCGACCGGACAAATTCGGGGAGTGGCCGTCACTTTTGGCCGATTATTGCTTGCCACTGGGGTGTTTTGCCAGATTGACCCGCAGTTTTGGGCTATTTTTGCGGGTGGGCGTGGTTATTTGCAGAGCATGATGTCCAGAATCATGCGGTCCGTGGCTTTCATGCCCGCGGAGCCGATTGCGCCAAGGTTGCGGATGGTTTTTTCCACATCGTCCTCGATGATGCCGTCCGTTGAGGGGATGCAGGCGCCGCGGAGGGCCAGGACGGCCGATTGCACCGCGCAGGATACGCCCGAGGCAACTTTCATGGCGCAGCCTACTTTCGCCCCGTCGCAAACCATGCCCGTGATGTTTCCCGCCATGTTCTTTATGGCGTAGCACACCTGGTCGAATCCGCCGCCCTGCAGGTACACGATACCGCAGGCGGAGCCGGTGGAGGCAACCACGCAGCCGCACAGGGCAGATAGTTTTCCAAGATAGTGTTTGATGTGAATTGCTACGAGGTTGCTCAGGATTAGGGCCCGGGCTAGGCGCTCGTCGTCTACCTTATATTTAATAGCGTATGCGATAACGGGCATGCTCACCGTGATGCCCTGGTTGCCGCTGCCGCTGTTGGACATTGCCGGGAGCGTGCTTCCCGCCATGCGGGCGTCCGATGCCGCCGCAGTCATGCCCATGGCGAAACTCAGGTAGTCGTCGCCGAAAACCTCTTCCTGGTTTTCCCGGATGGCTTTTCCCACCTTCAGGCCATAATCCCCGCGGAGGCCTTCCCAGGCCAGGGCAAGGTTCAGAGTGCGATCTTCCAGAATGAAGGCGATGTCTTCATACGGCGCGTTCAGGGCATAGTCCCAGGCGTCGCGCACCGTGAAATCGTCGTCTTCGGCCGATTCTTTCGCGGCCGCGCCGGACTCCGAACTCATGAGGATGTGCCCGGCGAAACTGGTTTCCACAATGCGGTCGTGATCGTCTTCGATTACGGCACAGGCCTGCGGGTCCACTTCCGCGCTTGCCGAGCCGCCGCCCGGAACCGAAACGGACGCCTTCACGTACAACATCCTCTCAACAGGTGCCACTGAAATGCGCACCCTTCCGGAAGAAACCAGCGCCCGTGCCCTTTCAATGGCATCGGCCCCTGCTCCCACGAGCACTTCGAGCCCGCGGGAGGATTCCCCGCACACGGCTCCCATGGCAGCAGCCACAGGAATTCCCACCATTCCGGTGCCGGGAATGCCTACGCCCATACCGTTCTTGAGGATGTTTGCGCTAACGGATACGTCGATATCGAAATCCGCCCGCAGCCTCCACCCGCGAGGGCAGAGGCCGGGGCAGTTTTCAACGATTATTTCTGTGGCCTTGGCAACGGCCAGGGCTACCGCGATGGGCTCGGTGCAGCCCAGGGCGGGCTTCACTTCGCGGTGGAGGATATTGATGAAATCGACAGGCATGAGATTTCTCGACTTCGCTCGAAATGACAAAGAGTGGCTAGAAATGACAATAGCGCTAACGCGTTCCGCCGCCGTGACCGCCGCCGGCGAAGCCGCCGCCTCCGCCAAAGGAGCCGCGTCCGCCACCTCCAGAGGAGCGATACTGCGCCGCCTGAACTTCGCGCTGACGACTCTGGGCGGAGTACATCATGAGGTTCGCGTAGGAACTGGTCGTGCTCACCGTGTGCATGAGGCTATAGTTGGTCATGCCCATGCTCTCGGTGAATTCCTTGAATTCGGCGGGATACAGTTTCTGGAAGTTCTCCGTAACCTTATCGGCAATGCCAAACAGCTGGGCGTACACCAGATAGTCTTTCCAGAGCATCACCTGACCGGCTTCCCTCTCGCTGCTAAGGGTGAAGTCCTGAAGGAAGTTCTTGAACTGGACGAGTTTCTTCCTTTCTTCCTGGCTGGCGGCATTCCATACCCCCCTTCCTTCGCCTTCCACCTTTGAAGGCCAGTTGCATATGGAGGCATAATGGGCGCGGGACCACTTCTGGAACTCATTCTTCTCCAGGATGCGGTTCTCTCCGGCAGCTTCCACTACCATATTATATAATAGTAATTCCTGCGAATGAATGTTGTCCGGCAGCACGTCGGTGAGCGCCAGATTCACTCTCTGCTTTTTGGCCGTGGGGTCGTCCACAACCACCTTCAGCACGCCGTCTTCAATCCATTTCAGGAAAAAGGCGCCAACGATGCCATTGTCGTATTTCTCGTCACTGGCAAGTTTGTCTCCCTTCTTCAGCAAGCTGTATGCGGCACAAAGGTCTTTACCCAGGGGAGCCTCCCTGAACCAGCCTTCAATCTTGCTTTCGCCGAACAGATCCTGCTTCCAGCGTTTTCCGGTGGCCTTGATGTACCGCCTGCGGATAGCGTTGTATATGCCAACTCCGAGTATGAAAACGAAGGTAACCACAACCCATCCGTATTCGAAGAACATATCTATCCAGGCCATGAAGTTCGAAAAACCACCGCCCGACTTCCTGTAATCGCTGCCCTTGAGGGCCGCCTTCTGCATATCCTCGAAAGACATGTCCCTGGAACGCTCCGGGGAATACATTCCCTTGTCGAAGCGCATCATCACGTTCACGTTCTTCACCCTTCCGTCCGAATCCGAGATGAAGCTGTTTCCGCTGAAGCTGTTCTCGCAGTCGTAACCGAATGTCCAGCCGCCCACATTCTCCGTGGGTACCCATTCGGCTGTGCCGGCCGAGTCGATGAAGGTGATTTTCACGTGCTTGGGGTCGGACGGAAGTTCATCGTTCACGAACTGGTAGTTGAAGGCGTCGGCATCGTCCAGGCTCTGGATAAGGTTGGTGATGGTGTATGAGACGGTCCACTTGTGATTTCCCGTGGTTCCGAAGCCCCAGCACATGTCGAAGGAGCCGTCGCCGTAAAAGATGATACCGCAGCGGCCGGCTTTCTCGCTGCGACTGCGGCCCTTGGACTCCCATCGGTAGCCTTCGCTTATGAAACTTTTCCCGTCCTCGACAACTTCCAGGTCGAGAATACTCATCCCCAGATCTTCAAGGCTGTTCACCGGGACATACCATTCCGTGCCGGTGTCCGAAGGGTCGATGGTGACATCCCAGACCTGTTTGACTGATGCCGACCCGTTTTCCATCAGGGACACCTCTATCTGGAGGTCGTTGATGGTCTGGGCGCCAGCGCAAATGCACGGCAAAACCGCGAGAAGGAGTCCCGCGACTATCGTCCTGAAAGATCTCATAAAAATTAAATGATGTCCGGATATTCCGTCTTGGAAGTATCTTCCTGGAGATACTCCTTCGGGGGGAAGTGCAGCAGGCTTGCCACAATGCTTCCGGGGAACATGCGCACCTGGTTGTTGAAACGGGTGACGGTGTCGTTGAAGGTCATCCTGGCAAGGCGTACGTTCTCCTCGTAGCTCTTGATATCTGCCATCGTCTTGGCATAGCCCTCGCTGGCCTTCAGGTTAGGATACTGTTCCGCAACGGCCATCACCTGGGTGGTGAGCTTGGAGAGCAGGGCCTCGTTCTTGTTGATATCGTCCACCGAAGGGCTGGAACCGCGGGAGATATTGCGGGCGCCGATCACGTCGGTGAGGGTTTTGCCCTCATACTCCGCATATTCGCGTGTGAGTTTCACCAGGGCCTTGAGAGCGTCGAAACGGGAAATCTGCTGGACGTTGATCTGCTTGAGGGCGTTCTTCGAGATTTCATCGGCCTTGACGAGTTTGTTCTGCACGCCGATTCCCCAGATTACCAGGACCACGGCAAGAGCGATAAGGATAACTGCAATTAACATTGTATCAAAAATTAAGTTAAGTCTTACAAATTTAATGATTCCGGGCCAATTTTCAAATGTTAGTAAAAAAATGCTTATATTTGCAGTCCCAAAAACGAGTTACTATGCACGAACAGGAATTGGAGCTCTGGTGGTCGTCCCTGGCCATCTCCCAAAAGGAAAGGATAGCAAAAAAGGCAATGACAAAAGCGCACCCTGGCGTTAAGGTCACTGTAGATCAGTATCGTTATCCGGAATGCAGCCGTTGGTGGATCAGCCTTGATACGGAACACCAGCTGGCCATTCACGACCATTGCATAGACCGTCACGGCTATCTGCTCCAGGAATGGAACGAAGCCGATCCCTACGGGGACTAACAGAAGAAGGGCTTGCGGCTCTTCTTTTTTTCTCCACGCCCACCCGCAAAAATGACCCCAAACTGCGGGCGAGTAAGGCAAAATGGTCGGCCGACAAGCAAAAATGGCCCCAAACTGCTGGCGAGTAAGGCAAAATGGCCGGCCGACAAGCAAAAATGGCCCCAAACTGCGGGCGAGTAAGGCAAAATGGCCGGCCGACAAGCAAAAATGGCCCCAAACTGCGGGCCGATGGCAGATATGGACAAGACGACCCGCAAATAACGGTCAAAACTGCTGGTCACTGGGGATCAAATAATCCCTAGCCGATATTTTCCCGGATTAGTTCGGTGAGGCTGCCGATGATTTCGTAATTGTTGAGGTTCATGCCTTCGAAGACTTCCTTCACCTCCGCAGAAGACAGTTCGAAGGTGCCCTCGTCCGTGATGTAGCGGATGATGAAATTGATGTCCTGGTACTGGCAGATGAAGGAGGCGAAGCAGCCGGGAAGGTCCCCTTTGGGCTGCAGATCGATGTGGGAGCGCTGGTAGGAAGCGTAGATCTCCGTGCCCACCCCGACCTTGGACTTCAAATAAAAGGACCCGTTGCACAGCTCCGAATGGAACTTCAGCAGGGCTATCCCCATCCCTATCTTGCGCTCCTTGCGGCAGGAGTAGAAGCGGTCGTTTATGGCATCTATCATCTCCTGGGGCATTCCGCAACCGTTGTCCACGATCTTTATGGAAAGGAGGTCTCGTGCGGCGCTGTCCTCCATCTCGATGGTGATTTCCGTGGCCCCGGCGCGGATGGAGTTGTGGGTTATGTCGATGATGTGAAGGTCCAGGCTTTTCATAGTATCACAGGCTCTCCCTGGCGGAGGGCGTCCTTGAAGTTGTCGAAACTGAAGAAAGGCATCTCCAGCACGCTGTGTATCTTGGCGATGTCTTCCGTGAAATGGGCGTCGCTGCTCTGGATGAAGTTGATGTCGCTGAACCAGGGGCAGTCTTCCAGAAACTTGTAGCCGCTTTTCTTGCAATGGTAGCTGAGCTCCATCGCGTGGTACTTGAGCCCGGAAGGGACGAAGCCAAGCTGTGAACTAAGGCTGAAGGAAGGCCTGTCGATGTGTGCGGGAATAAAGATCCCGCCCATCTTGTAAACCGTCTGCTGGAGCTCCAGCATCGGCAGGTCCAGGGCGTTGATAAGAAGATGCGGAACCTGGTCCAGGACGTTCTCGTCCTCATCGACAACCAGCTGATAGCCGAATTTGTCCACGTCGTTCTCGAAGAATATCACCCTGGAATCCAGGAAGGCCTGGAACTCGGAGAGTTTCTCCACCGTGGGCATGAAGGCAAGGCAGTGAACCTCTTCCCTGGTGGTTACTTCCGCCCCCATCAGCACGTGCAGCCCCACTTTTTCGCCCAGACGCCGGGTAACATCGGCATTCAGGGTTGAATTGTGGTCGGTTATGCCGATTATGTCCATCCCGCGCTCCTTCGCTATTGAAACGATGGCGGAAGGGCTCATCTCGATGTCTCCGCAGGGCGAAAGCACCGAGTGGATGTGCATATCGGCATTGAACTTCATCTAACGGAGGAGTTCGTAGAGCTTGCCGCACACCTCGAAGGTGGCATCCTTGCTCACCAGGAGGCAGATGTCCTCGTCCTTAGCGTGCTCCAGCATATCGTCGTCCGGAACTCCGTCGCGAACTATGATAACCGCCGGGATGTCCTTAAGGGAGGCGATTGCGGTTACGTTCTTGTGGGTTTGCATGGTAATCCACACCTGCCCGCTGCGGGCGTTGCCCATAACGTCGCTCAGAAGGTCGGAAGCGTATGCGCCGGACACTTCGGCGTCAAGATTGGCCTCGTTGAGGCACTTGAGGTCCAGTCTTTCAATAATGTCTTTAACCGTCATGTTACTGGTCTTCTTTTGTGTTTTCGCTGGTTTTTATGCGGTCCCCCCAGATGTGCTTCATTGCATCTTTGGAAGTATCGGAAAGGGGGTTGATGAATACGCAGGTGTCCGCAGACGCTTCTCCGCGGACAATGTCTTCTGCAAGGGCGGCGCAGGAAGGAGCTCCGCAGGCGGCGCAGTTCACCCCGGGAAGAGCCTTTTCTATCTTCTTCATGCGCTCCGCCATCTTGAAGGCCTCCGCGTAATTGTCATTGAGCTTGTATATGGAGCGGGGTTTGATGTCCGGGATTTCCATATCCTTTATCCACTGCGGAGTGAGGCTGTGGTCCTCCGGGGGAGTTTCTCGCATCTTGCTGCGCTCCAAGCGCTCGAAAAGCTGCGCCCTGTATTCCAGACGCTTGCGCGCCACGAAGCGGTTCTGGGTTGTGAGCACGCCGCCCACGCAACCCTGGTCGCAGATGCGCATTTCCACAAGCCCCGGGGCGTCCACGGTCTCGTCTTCGAGTTTTTCCAGGAAGCTGAGGACGTTCTGCAGGCCATCCACGGCATAGTGATAACCCCTGAAATGGGGTGCCTCCCCGCCGGCAAGTGACCACTGGACATCGCGGGAATTCAGCGTGTGGTTGATCGGCTGGGCGTTCTTGTCCGAGTCGTGGAGCATCAGCATCACCTTGTTGTAGAGGAAATCCATATTGATTACCCCCGTAACGCATGTGTCTTTTCCGCTCACAGGATACTTCACGGCGGCAATCTTGGCGGCGCAGGGGGTAACGTAGAAAACGCCTATGGATTCACGTCGGGCACCCTCGTCAACCAGTTTCTGTGTGATTACGCGGGATGCGAGCTCCAGAGGTGCCCTCACATGGATTATGTTGTCTACCAGCGAGGGGAAACGTACCTGGATGAGGCGGGTGACGGCGGGGCAGTAAGGGGAGATGAAAGTCCTTATTTCCGGGTGGTCGTCCATGTACATGTTGTAGAGCTCAATCATCCGCGCAACCTCGTGCTCTACCTCATATATATGGGTAAATCCCAGCTTCAGGAGACAGGAATAAATGGCCTTTGTCTTATACTTGGTATCGAACTGGCCGATGAAGGCTGTGGGAACCAGGCACACCCTGTAGCGGTAATTCTCTATGAGCCCGAAGTCGTCCTGCTTGATGTATATGGCCTTGTGGGGGCATGCCTTGATGCACTCACCGCAGTCTACGCACTTGTTGTCCGTAATAACGGCCTTTCCGTCGCGGATGCGGATGGCGGCCGTGGGACAGGTGCGCATGCAGGTGGTGCACCCCTTGCAGAGGTAGCCGTTTACCTTTAGGGAATGTCTGAAATATATCTCTCCTGTAGGCATAGAATCAGGTTAGGTATACTGTCATCGTCACAGTTGTTCCGACTCCGACTTTCGTGTCGATTTTCAGTTCGTCGGTGTTTTTCTTGATGTTGGGCAGGCCCATGCCGGCACCGTAGCCCATCTCTCGCACCTGGGGTGATGCCGTCGACCATCCTTCCTGCATTGCCAGTTCCAGATTGGGAATGCCCGGGCCTTCATCGGCCACCACCATCACAATCTTCTCCCCGTCGATATCCACGTCGATTGTGCCGCCATAGGCATGGGCGACGGCGTTGATTTCGGCTTCGAACAGCGCCACCACCGTCCGTTTGATGTTGGCGGGGTCCACTCCCAGCTGCTTGAGCGTGCGCTTGACGTTGCTGGAGGCCTGGCCGGCATCGGTGAAGTTGCCGCGCTGAATTATGAAGGAGTAATGCATTAATACAGGGGTTTGATGCCGGCTCTGTAAAGGATGCCGCTGAGTTTGAAGATGCTGTACTTGGACTTGATGATAGTAATATCGTTATCGATGGCAAGTTCGATCATGTCCTCGTCCGGCTGCTTGTCCCTGCCCATCAGCACGACGCGGAGGTCCGCCATTTCACAGGTGCGGAGAGTCTGGTTGTTGCACAGGCCGGTAATGAGCACCGTCTGATCCATGTTGAAGCGCAGAACGTCGCTCATCAGGTCTGAGGCGAAGGCTTTCTCCACCTCATAAAACTCGTCGACGGGGGCTCCGACAAGCACCCCGTCGACAAGATTGGCAATTTCCCTGATTTTCATATCAGTCTTTGTATTCGGCAAGGATTTCCTTGACATGCTCCGGAACCAGACGGCCGTAAGTCTTGCCGTTGATGGTCATCACCGGTGCAAGCCCGCATGCGCCCACGCAGCGCAGAACGTCCAGGGAGAACTTGCCGTCCTCCGTGACGCCGCCTTCGGAGATCTTGAGCTCGCTCTTGAGAGCGTCCAGGATCTTCTCTGCACCCTTGACATAGCAGGCTGTGCCAAGGCATACGGAGATAGCGTATTTGCCCTTGGGCTTCATGGTGAAGAAGCTGTAGAAGGAAACAACGCCGTAGACGCGTCCCACAGGGATTCCAAGGCAGTCTGCAACTACCTGCTGGACTTCCTCCGGAAGATATCCGAAGTGCTCTTGTGTCTTGTGCAGGATGTTGATGAGTTCGCCCGGGTTGTTGTTGAAGGAAGCACAGATATCCTTGATGGTACGGTAGCTGGCTTCATTGATTTTTATCTGGGGTCCACACATGGCTTAATTATTTTTCGATGTCAAACTTGATTTTCTTGTCGAAGTAATGAGTGTGAAGCAGGTGATGGGACTTCTCACCGCAAGGCTGACCGAGGAACTCCTTGTAGATGGAGATAATCTCCGGATTCTCGTGGGATTTGCGGATGGGCATGTTGCGGTCTGCTTCGTAAATTGCCTTGTGGCGCGCCTTCACGATGGATGCGTCTCCGTGGTGATAGGGCTGTCCGGCGCCGTCTATGCAGCCGCCGGGGCAAGCCATGACTTCCACGAAATGATACTTGCAGGTTCCTGCCTTTATCTGCTCCATGACGCTGCGTGCGTTCTTCAGGCCATATACAACGGCAACGTTCAGGTCTGCCACTCCGGGAACCGGAACGGTGGCCTCACGGATACCTTCCAGTCCACGGACTTCTTCGAAGTCTATCCTGGGAAGGGTCTTGCCGGTGAGCACCTCTACTGCGGTACGCAGGGCGGCCTCCATCACACCGCCGGTTGCGCCGAAGATGACGGCTGCGCCGGTGGATGCGCCAAGAGGAGAATCGAACTCTGCCTCCGGGAGGTTGGCGAAGTCTATGTTGCAGATCTTGATCAGGCGGGCAAGTTCGCGGGTGGTGAGGGAGTAATCCACATCGGGGGTTCCGTCCACCTTGAACTCTTCACGCTCCGTTTCGTACTTCTTGGCGACGCAGGGCATGACGGACACGCAGACCAGTTTGTCGCGCGTGACGCCGATCTTGTCGGCAAAGTACGACTTTGCAATGGCACCGAACATCTGCTGGGGAGATTTTGCGGTGGAGGGATACTCGCGGAGCTCCGGATAGAACTTCTCGTAGAAATTCACCCATGCGGGGCAGCAGGACGTCATGACGGGAATCTTGACGTTCTTGTCTCCGGAAAGGAATGCCTTGAGGCGGCCGATGACCTCCGTGCCTTCTTCCATGATGGTAAGGTCGGCGGACCAGTCCGTATCGAAAACATAATCGAAGCCGATGGCCTTGAGGGCGGCTGCGATCTTGCCGGTGACGATGCTGCCGGCGGGCAGGCCGAATTCCTCGCCAAGGGCCACACGCACTGCGGGAGCAACCTGAACGCAGGTCTTGACTTCGGGGTTGGCGATGTCGCGCAGAACCTTTGCGGTGTTGTCCACCTCCGACAGGGCGCCGGTGGGGCACACTGCAACGCACTGGCCGCAGAATACGCAGTTGGTATTGATCAGGGGCTCGTCGAAGGCGGTGTTCACCACGGCGGGGAAGCCTCTGTCCACTGCGCCGATTGCACCCACGCTCTGGTACTCATGGCACACGCTTTCGCAGCGGCGGCACATGATGCACTTGTTGGCGTCGCGTACGATAGAGGGTGAGAGTTCGATGGGGTACTGGGACTGCTGGCCCTTGAAGGGGATTTCGCGGATTCCCATGTCGGCAGCCAGGGCCTGGAGCTCGCACTTGCCGCTCTTGGGGCACTGGAGGCAGTCGTTGGGGTGGTCGGAGAGCATGAGCTCAAGGACGGTCCTGCGGGCGTTGAGGGCACGGAAAGAGTTGGTCTTAACGACCATGTCCGGCATGCACTCGGTGATGCAGGCGGGGGCAAGATTCCTGCGGCCTACAACCTCTACCACACAGATGCGGCATCCGCCGGGGCGGTTCTCGAGGGCAAGGCCGTCAAGCTCGAAATGACAGAGGGTAGGAATCTTGATACCCATCTGCTCGGCAGCTTTAAGAATGGTAGTACCCCTGGGCACTTCCACTTCTCTGTTGTCTATAGTCAATTTGATAGTATCCATATTCTGTTCCTCCGTTATTTAAGACTGATGGCACCGAATTTACACTTCTCGATACAGGTGCCGCACTTGATACAGTCAAGCTGGTTGATGACGTGCGGGTTCTTGACGGTGCCGCTGATGGCGCTCACAGGGCAGGCCCTGGCGCAGGCGGTACAGCCTTTACACTTGTCAGGATCTATCACATACTTCTTGAGGGCCTTGCACTGGCCGGCGCGGCACTTCTTGTCCACGACGTGCTCCACGTACTCGTCCCAGAAGTTGTTGATGGTGGAGAGAACAGGGTTGGGGGACGTCTGGCCAAGGCCGCAGAGTGCGGTGTCCTTGATTACCTGGGAGAGGTTCTTGAGCTGCTCAAGGTCTTCCATGGTGCCCTTGCCGTCCGTAATCTTGGTGAGGATTTCCAGGAGGCGCCTGTTGCCCACGCGGCAGGGTGTGCACTTGCCGCAGGACTCGTCTACGGTGAAGCCCAGGTAGAACTTGGCGATGGCAACCATGCAGTCGTCCTCGTCCATCACGATCATGCCGCCGGAGCCCATCATGGAGCCGGCCGCTACCAGGGAATCGTAGTCGATGGGGGTGTCAAGGTGCTTTTCCGTGAGGCAGCCACCGGAAGGACCGCCGGTCTGGACGGCCTTGAACTTCTTGCCTCCCTTGATGCCGCCGCCGATCTCGTAGATGATTTCACGCAGGGTGATGCCCATGGGAACCTCGATGAGACCTACGTTGTTGATCTTGCCGGCCAGGGCGAACACCTTGGTGCCCTTGGATTTTTCAGTGCCGATGCTGGAGAACCAGGCCGCACCCTTGTTGATGATGACGGGGATGTTGGCGTAGGTCTCCACGTTGTTCACGTTGGTGGGCTTTCCAAGGTAACCGGACTGAGCGGGGAACGGGGGTTTGAAGGTGGGTTCGCCGCGCTTTCCTTCCATGGAGTGGATGAGGGCGGTTTCCTCACCGCAGACGAATGCGCCTGCGCCGTAGCGGAGCTCTATCTCGAAGTTGAAGCCTGTGCCCAGGATGTCCTTGCCAAGGAGGCCGTATTCCTCCGCCTGGGCTATTGCAACCTGCAGGCGGTGGATTGCCAGAGGGTACTCTGCACGGATGTAGATGAGACCCTTCGATGCGCCGATGCAGTAGCCGCAGATGGCCATTGCTTCAAGGATTGAGTGAGGGTCGCCTTCCAGGAGGGAACGGTCCATGAATGCACCGGGGTCTCCTTCGTCGGCGTTGCAGACTACGTATTTCTGCTCGCCGGGACGGCTCTTTGCTGCAATTTCCCACTTGAGGCCGGTGGGGAAGCCTGCGCCGCCGCGTCCGCGGAGGCCGGAGGCCTTGATTTCCGCGATGACCTGCTCCGGGGTCATCTCCGTGAGGCACTTGCCCAGTGCGGCATAGCCGTCACGGGCTATTGATTCCTCGATATTCTCAGGATCTATGAAGCCGCAGTTGCGGAGGGCAATCCTGAGCTGCTTCTTGTAGAACTCCATGTGCTTGGAGTCAGAAACGCTCTTGTTGGTGTCCGGGGCAACGTAGAGGAGGCGCTGGACCTTGCGTCCCTTGATGATGTGCTCCTCGATGATTTCCTTTGCGTCGGACGGTTTCACCCTGGTGTAGAAAGTATTGTCCGGGATGATTTTCACGATGGGACCTCTTTCGCAGAAACCGAAGCAGCCGGTGACTACCACTTTTACGAAATCGGTGAGATCGTGGGCCACGATTTCCTTGTTAAGCTGATCGATAATCTCGTGGCTTGCGGATGCGGAACAACCTGTTCCACCGCATACCAGAATATGCATTTTTACTGCCATAATCGCTCTTTTGGGGTGGTTAAGGTTTTAGATGGATCTGTAATTGGCGGGCAGGATGCCTTCGATAAGCTCACCTCCGACGATGTACTTTTCGATGATTTCCTGTGCACGCGGGATTTTAACGTCTCCGAACACGACGGGATCCTTTCCGGGAATGGTTACCTCTACGGTGGGTTCTGCATAGCTGTAGCCCATGTCTCCTACCTGCATGACCAGGGCCTTGATCTGGCGCTTGTCAAGCTCGGTGATAAGATAGTTCATGGTTTCCTTTGCACCCGAGGCGATACCGCTGGTGGCCATTCCGACCTTGATTTGAATGATAGCTTCGTCGGAGTTGCTGTTTTCACGCAGCGACATCCTGGACTGCATACCTTCCTTCATCTTGCGGAGATCCGCGAGATTTCTGATTTTGTCCATAGGTTTCCTCCTAAGTTTAGAATAATTAGTGTTATATAGATATTGTTACGTTTGTTTCGGTCTACTAATATAGGAAAATGTTTTCGAAATATTACCAATTCTGCCAAAAAACGGACAAATTTTGTAACTTTGGGCCGCTTTTCAATCGAATTTATCAT
>JAEEGH010003252.1_pt1 | contig 42937 bp, 41 predicted proteins | sample 9134181 | NCBI WGS metagenome assembly JAEEGH01 (sample SAMN16246544, study PRJNA631951) | gut metagenome | biome: gut microbiome; feature: rumen; material: DP-attached | host: Bos | place: Iran: Karaj | collected 2018-10 | reverse complement strand
TCCGTAGTTGCCCTGATACTGGAAAGAGTAAGACATGGCGTCAAACGGCTTCTCCCCGTAAGGAGAACTGACTGCCTGAAGGAAAAAACCTGTGCTTTCAGCATCGTTCATCCAACCGGCCTTGAGGCCCCACTGGTAGCACTGGAACTGATTGTAGAGCGATGACATCATGTCCCAATGGATCTCGTAGTCGTTCTGCTCCAGCTCGAATCCGCCAAAAGTGACAACCTGCTTGCCTGCGGTCAGGATGAAGTTGCCCGGATAATACTCGAGATAAGCCCAGTCGCACCAGTTCACGTCGTCAGAACGCCAGGTGTTCTGGTACAATGGCTTAGGATCAGTGCTTAGCCAATGGTTGCAGATGCTGAACGAGAGTTTGTCAGAAATGTCTCCCTCGAAAAGAGAATAAAGTGAAGAATTGCCGAGAGTCGCCTCTTCAAATTTTCCATCGTAGAAAACCGGATTGTAATCAATCCTCGGAATGATGGTGATCCCGGCACTGGCGCCGGAATCGTCAGCCCCTTGCGCCTGGGCAAGGGTGCAAAGCAGGATCGAAGCCGCTAAAACAACCAGTTTCTTCATTTAAACCCATAAAGAATTTTTTAGTTCAACTTGAGACGCGAAAATACGAAAAAAAAACTATTTAGACGCTTTCTTCATATTTATTATTATGACTCCGTTGGTTCCTCTGACTCCATAGATGGCTGTGGCGGAGTCTTTCAGGACATCTACAGACTGGACATCATAGGGATTGATCATAGAGATGTCATCCATCTCGACCCCATCCACCACGAAGAGCGGATCAGTAGGACTGTTTATGGATTGGACGCCCCTCACGTAGACTTTCGCGGTGAAAGCACCGGTGCTGTGCACCTCGACCCCGGGGACCATTTCCCTCAGAAAATCGTAGATCGTGGTGTAGGTTCTGGTGTTTTTGTTCTCCAAGTGTGAGACTGAATTTGTCAAGTTCTTTTGGGATACTTCCTGGTATCCGATATTAATGGTCTCGTCTTCCGTCTGGGCGATTTGCCTCGATGCGGAACAACCCGTGGCCACCAAAGCGATCACGGTAAAGGTTTGAATCAAGTTAATAGCTCTCATTTTATCTCGGATTATTTTTTCTTCACATTATTCTTCTTCACCGCGACGTTATTCTTCTTAACGACTATGTTATGCACCACGGCGGTAGAGTCCTCGAGGCGGAGGCGGAGCCAATCCTCGATTTTCTGCAGCCTGTCATTCGGAATCGGCTTATCGGAATTAGCTATGATGATGGTCATATCCTTGACTTTCAGGCTGTCATCCACATTCGCGCCCTTGCCGATCGCAAGGTCCTTGACCTCGGGATAGCTGAACCTGACCTCCTTGGTGACCCTCTGGTAATTGATTTCCTTGCCTTTAATGTCGGTGAGTTCCTTCTGGAGCGATTCTATCTGTTTGTCCTTACGGGTCATCTCGTCCTCCGCGCGGTCATAGATGCCCTTGAGGATCTGGTCGGTACTCTTCTCCGAAGTGCCGAAATCACTCTCCTTGAATACGAGCCTGGAGGTTGGAATGCCATGAAACTCAGCTGATTCTGTCAGCGCGGTCCTCTCGGAGTCGGAGAGTTTGTTGCCGGCGTAATATATCTCGACCTTGCCGTCCTTGCCGCTGGTTATCTTGTAGTCGTAAATGTAACCCTGGCTGTAGTTCTTGTTGGCGGCTATGAAACTCTGGACATTGCGCTCGATGTTATTATCCTTGACCATAAGCACGGCACTCCAGAGACTCGGGACCATAACGATTATGACAGCGAGAGTCATGAGAGTCCTGGTCCGCTTGGCCACCGCGGGGAATTTGTACTCGGCCTCCTTGAACCTCAAGTACTTGGTCATCAGGAAGGTAGCGAGGATGATGAACACGCAGTTGATGAGGAAGAGGAGCATGGCTCCGAGGAAGTACTGCGGGTTGGCTTTTGCTATTCCGTAACCGGCTGTGCAGAGAGGCGGCATGAGGGCGGTGGCGATGGCGACTCCGGACAGCACTGTGCCTTTCTCTTTCCTGCAGCTTTCAAGGATTCCCGCGAGTCCGCCGAACAACGCTATAAGAACATCATAGATAGTCGGCCTGGTCCTGGCAAGCAGCTCGGTTGGATTAACCAGGTTAAGAGGCGAGATCAGGAAGTAGAATGAAGCGGCGAGGAGGCTTACCACCACCATAATCAGCAGGTTCCGGAAACTGCCGTTGAGCAGGCGGACGTCGCTTGTGCCAAGGGACAGGCCTATTCCCATGATGGGACCCATCAGGGGAGAGATCAACATGGCGCCGATAATGACTGCCGTGGAGTTGACATTCAGGCCGACCGAGGCGATGATGACAGAGAAAGCGAGGATCCATACGTTAGGTCCCCGGAAATAGATGTTATTCTTTATCTTCGCTGCCGCCTCGTCGGTGTCGATTTGGTCGTTGATGTAGACGATATCCTTTAGCCAGCTCTGGAATCTTCCGTCTTCTTTCATGTCCTTACATTAGGTTGATTTGTTGCTAATATACAATAAATTCTTATTTTTGTAACTCTAAATCACCAATGAGATGAAAAGAGTTCTGTTTTCCCTGTTCATTTTCGTCACAGCCCTCGGCGCCGCCCGCGCTGACGAGGGAATGTGGCTTCCGGCCCTGATTTCCCAGAGGATCGGTGACATGCAGGCCAAAGGTTTCAAGCTTTCGGCTGAGGACATCTACAGTGTCAACCAGGCTTCCCTTAAGGATGCCGTCGTCCTTTTCGGCGGCGGTTGCACCGGGGAGATCGTGTCTGACGAGGGTCTGCTCCTCACCAACCACCACTGCGGCTATTCCTTCATCCAGCGCCATAGTAGTGTTGAGCACGACTATCTCAAGGACGGTTTCTGGGCTATGGACAGGAGTCAGGAGCTTCCCAACAGGGGGCTGACAGTCAGTTTCCTTCAGCGTATGGAGGACGTCACCGAAGCGGTCCTGAAGGGATATTCCCCCTCAATGACTGAGAAGCAGAGGGATTCCGTGATCAGGGTCAACTCGGGCGATATCGTCCGTGCCGCCATGGAGGAGGGGAAAGGACTCCGCGCGAGCGTCGAGGCCCTGTACTACGGCAACCAGTATTTCCTTTTCGTCTACAAGATTTACCGTGACGTCCGCCTTGTGGGAGCCCCGCCGTCCTCGATCGGAAAGTTCGGTGGAGACACCGACAACTGGATGTGGCCCCGTCACACCGGCGATTTCTCGATATTCAGGATTTACGCCGACAAGGACAACGAGCCTGCCGATTACTCTGAGGACAATGTGCCTTACAAGCCCAAGAGGTTCTTCAAGATCTCCCGCAAGGGCGTCAAGGAGGGTGATTTCACATTTGTCTACGGCTGTCCCGGCAGCACTAAGGAATATGTCATGTCAGAGGATGTGAAGTACACCGCCGAGGTCTCCGATCCCCAGAAGATCGATCTACGCACAAAGAGGCTTGACATCCAAAAGAAATACATGAACGCCAGCCAGGCTGTCCGTATCCAGTACTCTTCCAAGAACGCCAGTGTCTCCAACGCCTGGAAGAAGTGGCAGGGAGAGGAGAAAGGCATCAAGAAGATGAAGACTGTCGCCGCGAAGCAGGAGTTCGAGTCCCGCTTCAATAAATGGGCGAAAGGAACTGAATATGAGGGACTTGTCGATAAGTTGGGAGCTCTATACGCCGAGCGTAACCCTTATTTCCGCGCCTTTGAGTATTACTCCGAGACTGTCAGGGCAATTGAGATCCTTAACTTCGCCTCGGGTGTAGTTTCCACCCTCGAGAGGGGTGCTTCAGCGGCCGGAAATGCCGAGTCTTTCTTCAAGGATTATTACCAGCCTATCGATGAGGAGATATTCATTGCTATGCTGGAGGCTTTTGACCAGAAGATGGATGATTGCTTCAAGCCTGAGTATTTCAAAGAGAAACTCGCCGCTTATGGCAGCGTAAAGGCTTGGAAGGACGATCTCTTCAAGAACACCGTTTTCACCGACAAGGCCAAGGTCTCCGCTTTGACAAAGGCCGATCTTGAGACAATTTACAAGGATCCCGCCGTTGAGCTCCAGAAGGCTTTCGCCACTTGGTTCGCCCAGGAGATCACCCCTGTGGTCAATGAGGCCAACGCCAAGATCCGTCTGGCGAACAGGGACTACATGCGCGCCCAGATGGCTTTCGAGCCTGACAAAGCATTCTATCCGGACGCCAACTTGACTCTCCGTGTGGCTTACGGCCAAGTCGCCGGATACCATCCAGCTGACGGTATGTACTACGCCCCTGTGTCAACCCTCAAGGGTATAATCGAGAAGGATAATCCTGACATATTCGACTACAACATCCCTCAGGTGCTCCGCGACATCTACGCCGAGGGCGGCCATGACGACCAGCCGGTCTGCTTCATCGCCACGAACCACACTTCCGGCGGCAATTCCGGTTCCCCTGTCATCAACGCTGACGGCAACCTTATCGGTATCAACTTCGATAGGGTTTGGGAAGGCACGATGAGCGACATCGCTTTCGATCCCGAAGTGTGCAGGAATATTTCCCTGGACATCCGTTACCTTCTGTTCGTCGTGGACAAGATAGGACACGCCTCCTACCTGTTCAAAGAGATGGATTTCGCTGACTAACAAACTATTATGAAGAAAATCCTTGTCGGGTTCCTGCTGCTTTGGATTCCCGTCCTGACGTCGGCCCAGGTGGGTGTCGACAGGTTCTTCCTGGACATGAGAGCCTCCTTCCATCAGGAGACCGAAGACGGGGAGTACAACAGCCAGATGACTGGCGACTATCTCAACCTCCATTTGCTTGGCCATATCACCCCGAAGATCGATTACCGCATCCGCCAGAGGCTCAACAAGAAGGTCTTTGACGAGCGGAACATGTTCAATGCCACCGACTTCATGTATCTTAACTGGCAGGCTACCGACCGCTGGAGCTTCATGGCCGGAAAGCAGACTGTCCTTATCGGAGGCTATGAATATGACGCCGCCCCGATCGACGTGTATTACTATAGCCAGTTCTGCAGCAACATCTACCAGTGCTTCACATTCGGAGTCTCTGCCAATTACCAGTTTATTCCCGGACAAAGCCTTATCGCCCAGGTCTGTAACTCGCCTCTGTCGCTGGGATTCCAAAGCATCTATGCCTACAATCTCGCATGGAGCGGCAGTTTCGCACCCTGGTGGCATACCATCTGGAGTGTGAATATCGTTGAGGATCAGGATAAAAGACCTGTAAACTATATCTCCCTCGGAAACCGCTGGACTTTCGGAAACGTTCTTCTTGACCTGGATGTGATGAACCGCGCCGGTTTTGGCCAGGAAGGATTCCTCGGGACGGATATGTCCTTCATCTCCAAGTTTATATGGAGTGTCGGCAACTGGAATATCTGCAGCAAGGCCGGCTACGAATTCAACAATGTCCGCAATGTCGATTCCAACGGTAGGGCTTATGATCTCGTGATAGCTCCCGGCACTGAGTATTTCTATGCCGGAGCTGGCCTGGAGTGGTTTCCCCTAAGCAAGGATAACCTGAGGCTCCACGCCGTGTATTACAGAGATAATTCCGCCCGCAAGAATAACCTCGAAATCGGAGTCACCTGGCGGGCGGATATAATCAAAAAGTAGAGGGATCTTCTACATCAGATCGTGAGCTTTGAGCCACTCGACGCTCTTGGCGACTCCGCCGAGGCGGTCAAGACCCATGCTGGGCTCGTCCTGCTCGATGCAGATCCATTTGACACCGGTCTCCATGGCGGTGAGGATAACCTTCTCCATGTCCATCTGTCCGCAGCCCATCGGCCTGTACTCGAACCAGCCACCCTCGTCTTTCATTGAGTTGTCAGTGTTGACACCGATAAGGGCATAAGGGGCTGAGCTCAGCTTGCCTTCGAGCTTATAGTCCTTGGCGTGGAGGATAGGGGTGCCGCCATTGCCGTATTTCTTGAGAGTCTCGCACACGTCGAAGCCGGCATAGTCGCACCAGCAAGCGTCAAGCTCGTTCTGGAGGTTCTCGCGGCTGTTGTTGGCGAATATCTCATCGTATCCTACCTTGCCGTCAGGAAGCTTCACGAACTCGAAATCGTGGTTGTGGTAGAGAAGCTGGAACCCGGCCTCGCGAACCTTCGCGCCGACCTCTCCGATCTTGGCCACAGTAGCCTTGAACTGATCAGGATCAATGCCAGGGCGGCTGGCCTCGTCCATGTACGGGAACACGATGTACTGGACGCCGAGGATGGTGTTCTCCTCGATGACTTTGTCGATGTCATTGATCATCTGGTCGAAGGGGACATGGTTTGAGAAGGGTACAAGACCCAGCTCGGTGCACCAGCGCTTTACTTGGACAACGGAGTTGCCGTAGTACTCACCGTAGAACTCGACACCGAGAATGCCCATCTCGCTGATCCTTTTCAGGGTGCCATAGAAGTCGGCTTCCAGGTCGGTGCGGACACTGTAGAGCTGCACTCCGATAGGGAGCTTCTTGGGGAAGACAGTCTTGGTCTCTTTCTTGCCACAGCATCCGGCAAGGAGAAGGACGACCGCGGCGGCAACCATGATCTTCATCGCTATATTCTTCATCTTCTTCAGTTTTAATTGTTTATACAAATATGTGAATAATTTCCGTCAAATCAAGCTTCTTTTTCCCTTTCCTTGAGTTTCCTAACCGGATCGCAAGTCACGCCTATTCCGAGTTTGCTGAAGGTTTTGCGGTCAACCTCGCTGAGCATCACGCTAGAATGGACCTGGGCACCGGCCAAGTTAGGGAGCTGGTCGATGGCCATCTTGCAGTTCTCGTCAATCAGGCTCATCATCGAGATGGCGACCAGGACCTCGTCCGTGTGGAGGCGGGGGTTGCGGCCATGGAGGTATGTGACCTTGGTCTTCTGGATCGGCTCAATCATCGTCTGGGGAATCAACTTGACGTTATGGGCGATCCCGGCCAGATGCTTAAGGGCGTTAAGCAAAAGGGCAGCACTGGGGCCGAGCAGGGGACTGGTGGTCGCGGTGAGTATGGTCCCGTCGCAAAGCTCGATCGCGGCGGTGGCCACACCGGCCTCATCAAGCCTTTCCTTGGCCGCCACTGTGGTCTTCCTGTAGGCCGTGGTGATCTTCGCGCGCTTCATGAGAAGGGCCAGTTTGTTGACTTCACTTTCTGTCGCTTTTCCGTCAGCGAAATTGCAAACGGCTGTGTAATAGCGCCTTATTATCTCCTGTAGAGAAGCCTCCCGGCAAACCTCATCATCGCAGATGCAGTATCCGACCATGTTGACTCCCATGTCGGTCGGGGACTTGTAAGGAGAGAAACCATAGATGTCGTCGAAGAGGGCGTTCATCACGGGGAATATCTCAACATCCCTGTTGTAATTGACCGCGGTCTCGCCATAAGCCTCCAGGTGGAACGGGTCGATCATATTGACATCCTCCAGGTCAGCTGTGGCGGCCTCATAGGCCAGGTTGACAGGGTGGGTGAGAGGCAGGTTCCAGATGGGGAAGGTCTCGAACTTGGCGTAACCGGCCTTTATTCCACGCTTATTCTCTTGGTAAAGCTGGCTTAAGCAAACCGCCATCTTTCCGCTTCCTGGGCCAGGAGCTGTCACCACAACCAAAGGTTTGGTCGTGATCACATAGTCATTCTTGCCGAAACCCTCGTCGGAGTCGATCAGGGCGACATTGTTGGGATAATCCTCTATGGTATGGTGGTAATATACCGTGATGCCCATGTTCTCGAGGCGCTTGCGGTAAGCCTCGGCGCTTGCCTGGCCGTTGAAATGGGTGATGACAACGCTGTTGACGCTTAACCCTCTATCCATAAACTCGTCCCGCAGACGCAGAACGTCGACGTCGTAGGTGATTCCCAGGTCACTGCGGACCTTGTTCTTCTCGATGTCGACGGCGCTGATCACAATGATGATCTCGGCGTCGTCTTTCATCTGCATCAGCATTTTCAGCTTGCTGTCCGGCTCGAATCCGGGAAGAACCCGGCTGGCATGATAGTCATCGAATAGCTTGCCGCCGAACTCCATGTAAAGCTTGTCGCCGAACTTGGCGATGCGTTCCTTGATGCGCTCTGATTGGATTTTGATGTATTTCCCGTTGTCGAACCCGTATTTCATAAAAAGAGAGTTGTTTTAAATACGGGTTACAAAATTAAAAAAAAATTCCGATATTCACGACAATTCGACTTAAGATGCGAGAATTGATCTCACTTGACATGTTCCAGACAGCGGGTGTGGGTGTATTGGCCCTGCTGCTGGGAATGTTTTTCACTCGTTCCATCCCGTTCCTGAAGCGTTTCTGCATCCCTGCCCCGGTTTCCGGAGGAATACTCATATCCTTGCTGACTCTGGTCTCGTACAGTTGGCTCGGAGTGGAGTTTTCTTTCGACGGCACCATCAGGGACATCAGCATGATGCTTTTCTTCACTTCCGTGGGTTTCCAATCCGACTTCAAGGCGATAAAAAAGGGCGGGAAACCGTTGATTATCATGGTAGTGCTGGTTGCGGTCCTGATTGTGGCCCAGAACCTGATCTCTGTCGGTACAGCCAAGTTGATGGGACTCGACCCTCTGCTCGGTATGGCCTCGGGTTCAATACCGATGGCCGGCGGACACGGGACTTCGGGTGGCTTCTCTCCATTGCTTGAGAGCATGGGTCTTGCCGGTGCGCAGTCCATCACAATGGCCTGCGCGACCTTCGGACTGGTGGCTGGATCGATGATAGGAGGCCCTCTGGCTGAGATGCTTATACGCAAGCGTTCCTTGGCTGAGGAGTCCCATTCCACGGATGTCGTGACAGGATTGGAGGGTAGCGAGGCTTCACCGGATGCGAAGATGGAACGTTCGCAGTCTGATGAGAGAGCGTTCAGGGACTATACCAAGGCTGTTTACCTGCTTGTCCTCGCCATGGCCGTAGGAATGTGTCTCAGCAAGCTCCTGGCTCTGACCGGAATCACGTTCCCGACATATTTCGGATCGCTTATAGCCGCTTGCCTTATCAGGAACTCCACCGAGGCGTTCTCCAAACGAAAGAACACGCTCAAGATGGACAAGATCATTTCGGTCGGGGACATTTCCCTTTCCATATTCCTTGGAATCGCCATGTCCACTCTCAAGCTTTGGGAACTGGCCAACCTTGTCCTGCCCCTGTGCATAATCCTGTTCGCCCAGGTGGCCTTCATTGCCCTTTTCGCGTATCTGGTGGCGTTCCGCTCGCTCGGGAAGGACTATGACGCCGCGGTTCTGGTGAGTGGTCTTTGCGGTTTCGGCCTGGGCGCCACTCCGAACGCCATGGCGAATATGTCGGCCGTCTGCTTCAAGTACCGTTATGCCGTCAACCCGTTCATAATCGTCCCTATAATCGGAGCTATGTTCGTGGATATAATCAACACCACCATAGTGACTATATTCCTGAATATCATTTAAATCACTTAATACTCAAATCATGATCGCACCAGTCTACTCCGCCTCTCCGGAGCGCTACGAATCGATGGATTACCGCCGTTGCGGCCGATCCGGAATCCAACTGCCTCTCCTTTCCCTCGGCCTCTGGCACAACTTCGGCTCACACAAGCCTTTCGAGGAAGTCAAAGCCATGGCCTGCCGGGCTTTTGACAGTGGTATCTGCCATTTCGACCTCGCCAACAATTACGGCCCTGAATATGGCACTGCTGAAGAGAATTTCGGCCACTTGATGTCCAGCGTGTTCAAGCCCTACCGCGACGAGTTGTTCATCAGCTCCAAGGCCGGCTGGGACATGTGGCCCGGCCCCTACGGCAACTGGGGATCCCGGAAGTACCTGATGGCCAGCCTGGACCAGAGTCTGAAGCGGATGAATATAGATTATGTCGACATATTCTATTCCCACCGCTATGACCCGGCCACTCCGGTTGAGGAGACCATGCAGGCCCTTGTGGATATAGTCCGTCAAGGAAAGGCCCTTTATGTGGGTCTGTCCCGTTACCCGAAAGAGCAGGCTGCCAAGGCCTACAAGTATCTGGCTGAGCATGATGTGCCATGCCTTCTTTACCAGGACCGCTACAACATTATCGACCGGAGGCCTCAGGATCAGGGCCTAATTGACCTCTCTTATGGTGAGGGAGTAGGTTTTATCTCATTCTCTCCGCTCCAGCAGGGACTTCTGACAGGAAGGTATCTTAATGGTATTCCTTCTGACTCCAGGATGGCCAGGAACACATCACTCAAGCCGGAGGTTTTGACTCCAGAGCTGCTGGATGCCCTTAGGAGACTGAACGATATGGCACTCCGCCGTGGCCAGAGCCTCGCCCAGATGTCTCTCTCTTGGCTGCTTTCTGACCCCAGGGTGACATCGGTAATCATCGGAGCCAGCTCGGTCGCCCAGATTGACGATGACCTCAAAGCCTTGGATAACAGATACTTCTCTGAAGAGGAGATATTCGAGATTGATTCTCTGTTCGCTGGAAAAGATTTCGGAGTATGAGACGTGTATTGCTAATAGTCCTTGCCGCCATGCTGGCGTTTTCCTGCAAGGAACCGATAGAAAAGTTCAAGATCCAACGAGGGGTCAACATCGCCCACTGGCTGTCCCAGAGTAATGTCAGAGGGGAGCAGAGGGCCGCGTTCTTCGTTGAGGAAGATGTCAAAAGGATTGCCGGTTGGGGTTTTGACCATGTCCGCATCCCTATTGACGAGGAGCAGATGTTCGCTGAGGACGGTTCCAAGGAAGAGGAGGCCTTCGCCCTTCTTCGTAACGGCCTGGATCTCTGCGGAAAATATGGCTTGAGAGCGATAGTGGACCTGCATATCCTGCGTTCCCATTATTTCAATGCCGCCGTCAAGCCGTTATTTACGGAACGCGCGGCTCAAGAGGCTTTCTATGAGTGCTGGAGAAAGATCTCCGGCGAGCTTAAGGATTATCCGACCGACATGGTGGCTTATGAGCTTATGAATGAGCCTGTCGCTGACGATCCCGCTGATTGGAACAAGATCGTCGCGGAATGCCACGCCGCGATACGTGAGCTTGAGAAGGATAGGATAATTGTGATCGGCAGCAACCGTTGGCAGTCATTCAGCACCGCGAGCCAACTGGAGCTTCCAAAGGATGACCCGAACATAATCCTGAGTTTCCATTATTATGAGCCTATGCTCCTGACGCACTACCAGGCCAGCTGGATGGATTTGAAAGATTATATGGGACCGGTCCATTATCCGGGAAAGGTCGTTTCAAGTGAGGAATTGGAGGCTTGCTCGGATACTGATCGCGCCCTCTCCGCGACTTGGACTGATGCTGTTTATGACACCGAGAGATTTGCCAAGGAATTCGGAATGGTTCTGGAAGTCGCTAAGAATCATGGTGTTCCCGCATATTGTGGGGAATATGGATGCCTGTCCGTCAAGGCTAATGAAGAGTCCAGGTACAACTGGCTCTCGGAAATGAACAAGGTGCTGGATTCTTTGGGAATCGCCCGAGCGGTCTGGGCATATAGGGAAGGAATAGGTGGCTTCGGCATCCTTTCAGGCACCTCAAACGAGCCTGACTCGAAGATGCTTGACTGTCTAATCAAGTGAGATGATCGTTTTAATTACTTTTAAAGAGTATTATTAAAATATTTTTATGTAAGTTTGCCCTAGTAACGAACTTATTCGATCACAATGAAAAAGGTTTTATTTGTTTTCTCGTTGCTGGCCATGGTATGTGCCGGCAGCGTCAACGCGCAGGTGTCACAGTCACCTGAGCTCGCCACCAAGATCAAGAACGAGGGTTTGAACAACTCTAAGATCGAGGAAATCTCCCAGTTCATGACCGATCTGCTCGGATCAAGGCTTACGGCCTCCCAGCAGAAGCGCAGGGCTGAGAGCCTTGTCGTCGAAAAACTTAGGGAGTTCGGTCTCTCTAATCCTAGGGCTGAGTTCGCCGCCGAGTTCCCTCGTGGTGGATGGGATGTCGTGAAGACCTACGCCGCGATGACATCTCCGTATTATTGCGCTTTCTCTGTCAATCCTAAGGCATGGACCGGCAGCACCAACGGCCTTGTGAAAGGGGAGTGCGTGGTGTTTGATGTCCAGAAGAAGGAAGACCTTGATAAATATAGGGGCAATATCGCCGGCAAGATTTTGCTGAGGGCCCCTACACAGACCTACAATATCGGTTTCCAGCCTCTCGCCAAGCGTTACACAGAGGAGGAGCTTGAGGCCCTGTCACAGGACAGGCGTACCGCTGGCTTCATCTCTCCCGCCGGGCCTCCCGGAGGTGGCGCCCGTCCTCGTATTCCTTTCGACAGGGCTTCCATCATGGAGCTCCAGAACCTCACCAATGAGCTCCTCGCTAACGAGAAACCCCTCTGCATCGTCACAGGACGTGGCACTTTCAATGTGCCTAGCGGTTCTGGTGGATCTTACAAAGTCGGTGATCCTGAGCCGGTTCCCGAGATCATAATGCCTATTGAGGACCATGGACGTATGGTCCGTCTGATCCAGAAAGGAGAGAAGGTCGAGATGGAGCTCGAGCTCATCAACAAGTTCACTGACGACCAGGAGGTCCACAATGTTTACGCTGAGATCCCCGGTACTGATCCCAAGATGAAGGATGAGATCGTACTTATCGGCGCCCACCTTGATTCATGGCATGGCGGCACCGGAGCGGCGGACAACGCCTCCGGTTGCATCGTGATGATGGAAGCTATGAGAATCCTCCAGCAGCTTGGCATCAAGCCCAAGAGGACTATCCGTATCGCCCTTTGGGGTGGCGAGGAGCAGGGTCTCTTCGGATCCAGAGGCTACATGCAGAATTACCTCTTCAAGGACAACAAGAAGCTCCCCGGCTTCGATAAGTTCGCTCTTTATCTGAATATGGATAACGGCTCCGGACGTTTCCACGGTATCTATCTTGAGAACAATGACGCCGCCTTCCCGTTCTTCGAGGCTTGGAAGAAGTACATCGAGCCGTTGGGATTCAAGTATCTCTCGCCGAGGAACACAGGTTCTACTGACCATGTCTCATTCTTGAGGGCTGGCCTGCCGGCTTACCAGTTCATCCAGGATCCTCTGGAGTACAACCGTACCTACCACACCATCATGGACACTTACGAGCGTCTCTCACTTGGTGACCTCACCCTGGACGCTACGATCGTGGCTTGGCTGGTGATCTGCGCCGCTGACGATCCCGGCAGGATCCCCGTTAATCCTGTCCAGCCTCAGCAGCCGGGACCGAGACCGTAAAGGTGGAATAAGAGTATGAGAAAAGGGGCCTGCGCGGCCCCTTTTTTAGTGTTTTTCCGTAATAATTCCTATTTTTACATTTCACTTAAAGACAGTGCCTTATGAATAAAAGAATGACTATGTTCCTTATGGCGGCGGCCTTAGTCGTGTCAGCCTTTTCCACTCTATCCGCCAAAGAGCCTTTCCGTATCGCTGTCGCGGGCGTGACCCATGATCACCTTAATGGAGTCGTATCACAACTCCGTCAGGGAGACATTCAGGTTGTGGGTGTCTGGGAAGCCGATCCAAGGTACATCCATGACAATTCCTTGAGCAGGATGCTGCCGGAGAACATATTCTATTCAGATCTCTGGCAAATGCTTGACGCGACAAAGCCCGAGGCGGTCGTGGCCTATGGCTCAATAAAGGAGCATCTCGCAGTCGTCGAGGCTTGCGCTCCGAGAGGCATACATGTGATGGTCGAGAAGCCTCTTGCCACAACGTTAAAGGACGCCCGGAAAATGGCCGCGTTGGCCCGGAAACACGGTATTCTCCTTCTGACAAATTATGAGACCACCTGGTATGCCTCGAACCATTACGTGAAGGCTCAGGTGGATGCTGGAAAGATCGGGGACATATTCAGGATCGAGGTATATGACGGCCACCAAGGGCCTGTCGAGATCGGCTGTAGCAAGAAGTTCCTGGACTGGCTCACAGACCCCATTCTTAACGGTGGTGGAGCGGTTATGGATTTCGGCTGCTACGGCGCTAATCTTGCCACATGGCTGCTGGGCGGCAGGAAGCCGGTGAGTGTCTACGCCGTTCTCCAGCGCAATAAACCCTCCGTCTACCCTAAGGTGGATGATGACGCGACAATAGTCCTGGAATATCCTGGAGCCACTGTTGAGATCAACGCCTCCTGGTGCTGGCCATATAACCGCAAGGATATGTTCGTTTACGGACATGATGGCCTCCTTTATCAGGCGAATCCTAACCGTGTGGAAGGCACCAAGAAGGGTGAATGGACTGACGCTCCCGCCCTCGCCGCTCCGTATGACAATCCGTTCCATCTTCTGGAAGCAGCTGTGAGAGGGGAGATTACGATTGCTCCCGGAGACCTTTCATCATTGGAGAATAACCTTGTCGTGGTTGAGATTCTCTCCGCCGCTGTCAAGAGCGCCCAAACGGGACGCCCCGTCAGAATCAAATAGCCGATGATCTCGATACAAGCGTTCAATTTGTTCCTCCTGGCGATGGCCGTGGTAGCCGTAGTGGTCTTCGTCTGCTTGTTTTTTGTGGACGCCGGCTACGGTAAATTCTACCAGCCTAAATGGGGACCTTCGGTGGACAACAAACTCGGTTGGACACTGATGGAGGCCCCTGTTTTCGTGGCTATGCTGGTTCTCTGGTGGTTCTCGGAACGCAAGACTGATATTGTCCGGATCGTTTTCCTCTTTTTATTCGAGATCCATTATTTCCATCGTTCGTTCATATTCCCGAGACAGATAAGGGGCAAGAGCAGGATGCCGCTGAGCATCATTTTGATGGGGGCGCTGTTCAACACTCTGAACGCCTTCATGCAGGGAGGGTGGATATTCTACTTCTCCCCGGCGGAGATGTATGGACCGGGGTGGCTCCATGGACTGCCTTTTATCCTCGGAACGGTCATATTCTTTGCCGGTATGGCTGTGAATATCCAATCTGACTCGATCATCAGGAATCTCCGGCAGCCGGGGGACACGGCGCATTATCTTCCCAAAGGAGGCATGTTCCGCTATGTCACGAGCGCCAATTATTTAGGAGAGTTCGTGGAATGGGTTGGCTTCGCTATACTGACTTGGTCATGGGCGGGAGCGGTATTCGCGTTGTGGACTTTCGCCAACTTGGCTCCGAGGGCGGCCAGGATTTATGACCTGTACTGCCGTGAGTTTCCGGAAGAACTTGACACTCAGAAGACTAAGCGGATGATTCCTTTTATCTACTGACCCTATGCCTGCTATTGATTCTCCCATATTCACCCCAGTGAAGATAGGTCCGGTCACGCTAAGGAACCGGGTCATCCGTTCCTCGGCTTTCGAGAATATGGCCTACGGGAACAAGCCTTCCCAGGAGCTGAAGGACTATCATGTGGCTGTGGCCAGGGGAGGGGTTGGTATGACCACTTTGGCATACGCTTCTGTGAGCCGGAGCGGCCTTTCATTCGATGGTCAGCTTTGGATGCGGGATGAGATTGTGCCGGCCTTGAAAGACATTACGGATGCCATCCATGCCGAAGGGGCGAAGGCCTCCATACAACTCGGCCATTGCGGGAATATGACCCATCGTTCGACCTGCGGATGTACCCCTGTAGGGGCCTCCGGCGGGTTTAATCTTTATTCTCCGACCTTCGTCAGGGGACTGAGGGAAGATGAGATAGAATCCATTGTCGAAGATTTCGGAAAAGCCGTGGAACTCGCCAGGAAGGCGGGCTTCGATTGCGTCGAGATCCACGCCGGCCACGGTTATCTTATAAGCCAGTTCCTTTCACCATACACAAATCGTCGCAAGGACCTTTTCGGTGGTTCTTTGGATAACCGGATGCGATTCATGAGGATGGTTATCGATAAGGTGATGGAGGTCGCCGGGGATGACATGGGCGTGCTCGTGAAGATGAATATGCATGACGGCTTCAAGCGGGGCATGGGCAGGGAAGAGTGCCTGGAGGTCGCGAAGGAGCTTGAGAGGCTTGGTGTCCACGCGATTGTGCTATCCGCCGGCTTTGTAAGCAAGGCCCCGATGGAGGTCATGCGTGGAGCGATGCCAATCCGTACCTTGGCCCATTATATGAATCCATGGAAGTTCTGGTGGCTGAAGGTTGGCCTAAGGCTTTTCGGTAGGATGATAATCCCCACTGTACCGTACAAGGACGCGTATTTCCTGGAGGATGCCAAGGTATTCAGGGAGACCGTCAAGTTGCCTTTGGTGTATGTCGGAGGGATGGTCTCCCGTTCGTCGATGGAAGAGGTCCTGGATTCCGGCTTTGACGCGTTGCAGATGGCCAGGGCGTTGATTCGGGACACGGATTTTGTCAATAAAATCCGTCTAGGGGAAGTGGAGCGGAGCGAATGCCGCCACTCCAACTATTGCATCGGGAGGATGTATACCCTCCAGATGCGCTGCAACCATTGTTGCGGAGATCTTCCAAAGGCGTTGAGGAGTGAGATTGATAAAGCGGAGGAAAGATGGTCGCGTTAATTACAGGAGGGAGCTCCGGGATGGGGCTGGAATTCGCTCGCCAGCTGGCTGGCCGTGGATATGACTTGTTGCTTGTCAGTAACAAGGAAGACGATCTGGCCAAGGCTTATGAGGAACTTGTCCGTGAATATAAAGTCCAGATACAGACCCGTTTCCAGGATTTGTCGGAACCTCGTGCCGCGGATGATTTGTTCGCTTGGTGCCAAGGAAAAGGCATCTTGCCGGATGTGCTTGTCAACAATGCCGGTATGTTCTTTTTCAAAGAGCTTGAGGCCTCAGACCTGGACCGTATCCAAGCCATGGTCAATCTCCATGTCACTACGGTCACCCGCCTCTGCATACTCTTCTCTCAAGCTATGAAAGAGCGGGGGAGCGGACGGATACTCATAGTCTCATCAATGGCGGCTAAACTGCCCACTCCGGGTATCACTATCTATTCGGCGACCAAGGCTTACTTGAGAAGTTTCGGAAAGTCTCTATCCTTCGAGACCAAGCCCTATGGCGTCAGCGTCACCACGGTCTGTCCCGCTGCTATAGCGACTCCTCTTTACAAGCTGAAAGAGAAATGGTTACGGCTCGGAGTGCGGGTGCGTTTGATCCATACCCCGCAGTGGCTTGTCCGTCGTGCCTTGAAGGCTATGTTCAAAGGCAGAAGGCTGATCTGTCCATCGATCATGAATGTTTATCTGCCGGTGCTGATCGCGTCTTTGCCAGGCCCTTTAGAAGCTCGGATATGGGAAAAGTTAAAATAGCCGTCCTATCCTTTTTGATAGTCTCCGGTATTCCTTTGGCCGCCCAAAGGATTGAGACTGTGCCATTCGGGGATTTCGAGCGGTGGACTACCCGCCACATCAAGGAATCAGCGATTATCGGTGGCGAGGTTAAGACTATCTATGTGCTTGGCCCACAGGAGACTATCGACGGGAATAAACCTTATGATTATTCCAAGACCCCTTGGGCATCGTCCAATGCCTATGCGAAGGTCTCCGGGGTGACCAAGACCAGCCTTTCCGCTGAGCCGGACAATGGGCCGAGCGGGAAATGCGCCAAGCTCTCCACTGTCTATGCTTCTTGTAAAGTGGCTGGTTTGGTGGATATCCAGGTCCTTGCGACAGGTGCCTTGTATTGGGGCAAGATGTTCGAACCTATTACTGGAGTGAAGAACCCTTATGCCAATATGGATTGGGGAATACCTTTCACAAAGCGTCCTAAAGCGGTAATTATTGATTATAAGGCATTTCTGCCGGCGACTGGCAAACTGGTCAAAGGCACTACATTCCGTAAGACAGAGATTCCAGGGGAGGATCCTTGCCAGGTGATGCTTCTTCTTCAGAAACGTTGGGAGGATGAGGACGGGAATATCCATGCTCTCCGTGTCGGCACCGCTTTCCTGAGGATTGGCTCAAGCACTTCGGATTGGATCCAGAACAAGCGGATTCCCGTAATGTATGGGGATGCCAGGGAAGTGTCTGGATATAAGTCATATATGGGCCTTATTTCTGGAGAGAACACTCTTTATGCCGCCAATAGCAGGGGCAAACTCGTGCCGATCCGGGAGGAAGGTTGGGCGTCCTCGAAGGAGGAATGCACTCACGCTGTCCTCCAGATTTCCTCCGGCTCCAGGGGCGGTTTCACAGGGGCTCTGGGGAACATTCTATGGGTTGATAATCTCAGGTTGGAATATGAGAGATAGGATCATTGTGACCGGAGCGTCCGGAGCCATGGGAGCGGCTGCCACGAGGTATCTCGCCGGAAAAGGTTACCATGTCGTCATGGCATGCAGGAACCCGGAAAAGGCTGATACGGTGAGGGGAGGAATAATGTCGGGTATCCCTGATGCTGAGATCGAGATAAGGCAGTTGGATCTATCGTCATTGGAGTCGGTCAGAGACTTCGTCAAAGGATTGGAAGGTGATAGTATCTCAGCCTTGCTGAATAACGCCGGAGTGATCAGCCGGGGGTATTCCTTGACTGGAAATGGCTTGGAGAACACATTAGCTGTCAATTATTTCGGTACGGTTTTGCTGACTAGGCTATTGCTCCCTTTATTGATTCCAGAGGCTCATGTCGTGAACACTGTTTCCTTGACCTGCCGATTCGTCAAAGTCTCCGATAAATCACTGATGCCCGAGGAAAAAGAGTTCTCCCGGCTGGGAACGTATGCCAAGTCTAAACTCGCTCTCCTTCATTTCTCACAGGAACTTGCCCGCAGGAATCCTTTATTGAAGGTGAATGTGGCTGATCCAGGAATAGTCAACTCGAATATGATTTCGATGGGGAAGTGGTTCGATCCGCTTGCTGACGCCCTTTTCCGTCCTTTTTGCAAATCGCCTGAAAAAGGGGTGAGGCCGGCTCTTTCCGCTCTTTTCTCGGAATTGTCGGGGAAATATTTTGTCGGTCAAAGAGTTATTGACATCCCAGGCCGTTTTGTCGACCAGGAACTGGACAAAGTGTTATGGGATAAGACATCGGGAATCATCGGATTGTAGCCGAAAAAATGCTATATTCGCATAACAAAAAACAGAATTTCAAGAGATATGAGCAAACATTCGTTCAAGGATTGGTTCACGGTGACACGTTATTGGTCATTTCCTGTCTCCACAATGCCTGTGCTGGCAACTTTCGCTTACCTGTTCAGTGAAAATCTGCTTCCGGGTGGATTCAAGCCTTATCTGGTCTTCATCCTTTGCCTTCTGGGCGTTGTTGTCCTCCACTCCGCCGGCAATGTGCTGAGCGACTGGTTCGACTACAAGAGCGGGGTGGACAATGAGAACGCTTTCGCTGTCCCGAATCTTGTCTTCCATCATTTTGAGCCGAAAGAGTACCTGAATTTCAGCATTATACTATTCGTTGTCGGTGTTCTGATCGGACTCAGTATAGCCCTTCTGAGCGGCCCGGTTCTGTGGATCATCGGGGGAGTGGGAGTGCTGCTCACCATCTTGTATTCTTTCCTGAAGTATCACGCTCTCGGCGACCTTGACATATTCATCATTTTCGGAGTATTGCCCGTTATCGGCACCGCTTATGCCGTCACCGGAGTCCTCCATTGGGATGCTCTCGTGTTGTCCTTGCCGATTGGTATTATAACCGTCTCTGTCCTTCATGCCAACAACACTGTTGACATCGTGTCTGATGGAGCGGCCGGGATCAAGACTTTCGCCATGTTGATCGGCGGCAAGGCCTCAAGCATCCTTTATTCCGTTTATATGGTCATCCCGTTCCTTTGCGTCATCGGCGCTGTGGCTGTCGGTAGGCTCCACCCTATGGCTCTCCTCTGCCTCGTAGCCGCTATTCCGGCTTGGAAGAACCTAAAGCAAGCTTGTGGCTATGACAAGTTAGGTATAGAAGCCTTGAAGGGGTTGGATCAGGGTTCGGCTAAATTGCAGATGGCTTTTTCTGTCCTGCTTTCCGCCGGACTGTTCATTTCCAGAATGTTATGAGATCCGATTCCAGCCGTCTGGTGTTTTCGGTAGCCATCGCGGCTCTTCTGTGGTTCTACATGTTCAGCCCCTGGACCGGGGGCGCGCCTAACTTTTGGATCGTGATGTCGGTCTCGGCGGTCATATTGACCTCGTGCACCCTCGCTTTCACATCCGACCGGAAGGCCCTTTTGAAAGTTGAAAGGCCTTTGCTTCAATTACTTGGAGGAGTTGCCCTGGCATTTATCCTCTGGGGAATATTCTGGGTTGGGGACAAACTCTCCACATTGATGTTCAATTTCGCCAGGCCGCAGGTGGACGCTGTGTATTCGATGAAAGCCGGTCTTCCGGTCCCTGTAATAGCTGTCTTGCTGCTTTTCCTGATCGGCCCGGCGGAGGAGTTATTCTGGAGAGGTTATGTCCAGAGGACGATGACCCGTCTGTTCCAGGACAGGAAGTGGGGCGCTGATTTGGCTTTCATATTGACCGCCTGTATCTACGCTCTCGTCCACATCTGGTCATTCAATTTCATGCTGATTATGGCCGCACTTGTGGCCGGACTGGTCTGGGGCCTCATCTACCGGGTATGTCCCAAGGCTCTTCCGGCACTGATAGTGAGCCACGCCTTGTGGGACGTCCTAGTCTTCGTAATACTCCCCATCTGATTCCAGAGGCTGGAATGATTGTTCGACCTTGCGGGCTGTCTCTGCGATAACCGAGTCATAGCCTGTGAGAGCGGCGAATGGTGAGAACTGTGCCGCGCGTTCAGCCAAAGGCATCCTGGGGTACCTTTTCGAGGTTGGATGGGGAAGGTTTATAATGTCGTCGTATTTGCCCGTCATGCCTTGTGCCCTCCAATCTGCATATTACGTTCTTTGGCAGTCGCTCCATCCTCGAAGTTCATCCCTTTAAGGATGGCGTTCTTTCCGAACTTCCGGCGGATCTGGAGAATGGCCTCCTGCTGCCGGCGTTCCTTTTCCTTGTCAAAGGAATCATCGAAGAGCTCAAGTTGCTCAACCTCACTATCTTCGTCCGTCACATTCATCGCGGCCACACCAAGGCGGCGGACTTGAAGCTTAGGGTTGACAATCCTGTCATAAAGGCCGAGAGCCGCCTCTGATATGATGTGGGTGGAAGATGTCTTCCGTCCGAGATTGACTGAGCCGTGTGCCGGTTTGGGCACGGTGCGGCCGTACCAGTCCCGGACCAGATTCGTGCCGTCCGGTCGGTCATCCTGATGCTCGTAATTGACGCTCAAGACTATCTGGTCAGTTACCAGCCGCTTCTCGACCAGGTCCATGACAAGGGAGTCTATCATTTCGCCCACAACCACCCTGTCCTTCTCGAATGAATATGGCTCCATCAAGACCTGCCCTGATCCAAGGCTGTTTGAAGATGGCCTGAAGGCTTTTATATGAGCCATTGTGCAAGGCTCCCATCCCCAGGCGTGGTCTATCAGGAGTTCGGCGTTGACTCCGAAAGTCTTGTAAAGGAATGCTTCCCAGGCGGGATCAAGTGAGTTCCTGGCCAGCTCGCCCATAGTGTGTATGCCGGCCGCTTCAAGCCTGGCTGAGATCCCGTGTCCCACCCGCCAGAAATCAGTCAGGGGAGTATGGTCCCATAGCAACCGACGGTAAGAAATCTCATCGAGGGATGCCACCCTGACTCCATCCTTGTCCGGCTCGGTGTGTTTCGCGACAATGTCCATCGCGACCTTAGCCAAATACAAGTTGGTTCCTATTCCGGCCGTGGCGGTGATTCCGGTTGTGGCCAACACATCACGGATCATCCGCATGGCGAGGTCATGCGCGGAACAAGAATATGTCACCAGATAGTCCGTGGCGTCTATGAACACCTCGTCTATGGAATAGACATGTATGTCTTCCGGCGCTATGTATTTGAGATAGACCGCGTAAATCCGGCTGCTGACTTCCATGTAGAGAGCCATGCGAGGGGTGGCCACGATAAAGTCCAGGGCCAGAGACGGATTCGAGCGCAGCAGTGGATCATCGGTTGATTTCCCGGAAAGCCGGCGGCCAGGAGCTGCCCCGCGCCGGTCCTCATTGATCTGGGAAACCCGCTGCTTAACCTCGAAAAGCCTTGGCCGCCCTGAGATGCCATAAACCTTCAAGGAAGGAGAGACCGCCAGGCAGATGGTCTTGTCGGTGCGGGATGAGTCAGCCACTACCAGATTCGTCGTGAGCGGGTCAAGGCCGCGCTCAGCGCATTCCACGGACGCGTAGAATGATTTAAGGTCAATAGCTATATATGTTCTCTCTCCCACATCCGCGAATATACGAAAAACCTGTCCTATTTGATCGCGGCGCTGATGTTCTGGAAGGCGGTCTCGCTGTCAGCCAGCATATTCCTGGAGCCGAATTGCTCGATTGTGAGCCAACCGGTGTAACCGTCCTCTTTGAGTTTCCCGATGATCTCTACGATTGGGATGCAACCGGTGCCGGCAGGGACACATTTGAGGTCAGTCTTGGACACCCTGTCCTTAAGGTGGAGATGCCCGATTTTGTTCCGGAAATGCTCAAACTGCTCCATGGCGTCCTGCCCGGAGAACTGGAAGTTGCCTGTGTCGAACACCAGCCCGAGATCCTTCGAGACGGCGAAAAGGGAGTCCAGTCTCTCGGCGTTGGATGTGAAGGACCGCTCATTGTCATAGTCCTCGATAAGGATCTTGTAGCCTTTAGCGGTTACTCTGGCGGCGAAAGCGGCTATCCTCTGCCTGGCGTCGTCCATTTCCGCCTGGCTGAAACCTCCTTCGGGGATGAAGCCGGCTACCAGCATCAGTCGGTCGTAACCATATTTGTCCATGAAGTCTATGGTCTTGTCTTCCAACTCCTTCTGGTCAGGCTTGGAATAATCAATGTCAGTGATCACGCAAGAGTGCGCGAAACCGAGACTGTCAAGAGTCTTGAGTTCCTCCGGCTTTGTGAACACCCTGACATCTGCTCCCTCAAAGCCGATCTCTTTGATTTTCTTCGCCGCTTCAGCGAAGGGTATTTTCTCTTGACGGGCGACTGACTCGATGTGGTCGCAAAAAATGGAGATCTTCATAGTCTCAGGAGCTTTGCGGCAGGAGGGAATAATAATGGTAACAGCCACCAACGCGGCCAGGAAAGATGTCTTATTCATGTTCTTCAGATTTGTGGGTCTCTGACGCGAATATAACACTTCCCTCGAAATCTAAAAGCGGATTTTTATACCTCCGTTCATGACAAAGCCGTCAAGTGGGGCGTAAATTTCAGAAAATATTGGATTTGAGATACTTCCGGAATAGATGCTACCAAACCTGGTTTGCCTCCTGTCGGTGAAATTCTCGAAGTTGATAAATATGGAAAGATGTTCCCAGAATTTCTCGACCATGAACCCGCAGATCAGGTAAGGCTTGCAGTGGGACCCGTCTGAAAGCAATTGGGGACTGTAGTAATATGACTCGAGACCTATTCTCCAAAAATCATCTTTCTCGTACATCAGGACGGCATTGATCCTGTGCTTGGATGTCAGGAGGCTCTCAGTCAACCTTCCTGAGTCTTTCGTATGAGCGTCGGTCAAAGTGTAGCCCAGGTAAAGGTGCAAGTCCTTCCAGCCGAATTTGATGTTGGTCTCACCTCCTTTGGTGTCCAGGTATCCTTGAATATTCCTGAGCGCGGGTTTGCCCGCGTCTTCTTTCAACAGCAGCGGATTCTTCACCGTGGTGAAGAAAAACAACTGGTTGACGCTGAAGGAGACAGCGCCTCCGAAAATACGGGTTGAATAATTGAAATCCCAGTTAAGTCCGTAACTGCGTTCGATCCGGTTGTCGGAAGTCAGGGGTTGGAGGTCTCTGAATTGGATTCGCTCGGTCTCTTCCGTGAATAATGTCGGGACTTTATACCCCATTCCTCCTCCAAGCCGTGATGAGAATCTAGTTACCGGTTTGAAAAGGAACGATATTCTTGGAAGTATCTCTGGACCAAAGCTTTGGACATAATCACCCCGGAGTCCTGTCTCAACGGACAGCCATCTTGAAACATCCCAGTCATTCTGGATGAAGGCACCGTAAACCGAATGGGAATAGGAGGTGAACTTGTCTGTCCAGAGATTCATCCCGTACACCCAATCTAGGATATCTCCTTTCTGTTTGAGGTTGATCTCTGAGAAAGAAGTAATCTGCCTGCCATCGAATTGATAATCCGGGAGTGTGATCCTCCTGTCATAGCTGGTCACGTTGTTTTTGGCTTCCAGGGAAACGCTCTCGCTGAAATCGTGTGAGAAAACTATCTGGGAGGCGAGCAGGGCTGTTTTGTTACGTTCGAAATAACTGTGAGTCCCGTCACCTCTTCCCTTCACATATTCTATGTCACCGCCAAGCCGGTTCTCAAACATTGAATTAATTCCTAGACTCAGTTTTGTGGCGTCTGACAGATACAGGTATAATTTGGGATTCATCACAACCCTGTCAAAGGCCGGAATGGCGGTGAAACCGTATCCGGAGGGATCGTAGGCTTGGTTGTGGTTGTAAGTGGCAAGCATAGTCACACCGGCCTTTTTGAATCTGTGGCTGGCGAAACCACTCGCGTCAAGGCCTCCCGCGGAGGTACCGTTAAGCAGAAAGGAAAGCTCATTCCCGTCGTCCGGAGTCTTGGTCACCAGGTTGACAAGTCCGGCGATCGCACCTCCACCATAAAGGGTTGATGTGGATCCCTTTATTATCTCGACCTGCTTAAGGTCCAGTGGGGGAGTCTGCAACAGTCCAAGTCCGCTTGCGGCTCCAGGAAAAGCCGGCATACCGTCTTTAAGGATCAGGGTATATCTTCCGTCCAGACCCTGGATCCGGATAGCTGAGTTACCTGAGATGGCTGAAGTCTGCTGTGTCGTGATACCGGTGCTCTCACTCATCATCACCCGGATGTCTCCAGGTTTCATGTTGATTTTCTCGTCAACCTCCTCTTCGGCGACAAATTCGATGCGTGTTGGGATTCTCTCGATGGTGCGGCTGCTCCTGGTGGAGACAACGGATATCGCTTTCAAGGTGTCTTGCCTCTCTTGAGCGAAACCGCTCATTGAGAAGATGATCAGAATATATGAGAATAATGATCTCAGCCGCATTAACACATAATTTACGCGATAATACGGCTATTCGTTTGCAACCCGGTTGCAAATATCAGAGGGCAAACTATTATATTCGCGTTTAAGACACTTGATACAAGACACAAATGAGGAAGGTTTTGTTGTTTATATCACTGATGGTCGTCGCCTGCTCTTGCGATCATGCGATTGATAAAGATGCGGTGAGGAAAGCTGTCAGATCCCAAATGGCCAATTATCCGGAAAGCCACCTGGCGGATTTATACAAGAGCTTTTTCCAGGATCGTTTCGGCCCTGGGCATATTATCAATGACAGGGAATCCGCCCGCAAGTATATTGTCTCTGAGTTTGAAAACGCTGACACTCTGGTACTTCCATATCTGGAGCCCTGTGGTTGGGAACACAACTATATAAGAGTTTCACTCTCTGCCATAAGGGATGGTATCATTACCGTGGACGCCTTGACTGACGCACTTGTCCAAAGCGCCGATCCGGTCCGGGATGAGGACTTGGAGTCATGGAAAAAAGAATGGAAGGAGATACTTTCCGTGATCTCCGAAGAATGCCCTGACCTGACTGACTTTGATTTAGAGAAACAACTGATTGACAGCTTGTTGGCCTCAGGACAATATGCCTTTCATCATAGCGCTGCCTATGAGAAACTGTACCATCCCCATTACCGCATACTCAAACGGGATCTGGCGGATAATCTATTAGGTGAGAAATATGGGAAAAAAGATTAAGAACAAACAGATTTTCTGGTGGTTGGGAGCTTTGTTGATTGGCGCCCTGCTTGGCCTTGTTCATGTGAAAGGAGTGGATGCGGTATGCGGTTTCATAGCCACGGTATATACCCGCCTGTTCCAGTTCCTGGCAGTGCCGACAGTGGCTTTGGCAATCACCACCACGCTGATCTCTTTCGGCCGGCAGAGGAGTACAAGGGAGATTTTCACGCACACTATCACCTATACGCTCCTCACCACCTTAGCCGCGTCTCTGGTCGGATTCGGGCTTTATCTTTGGATATCTCCCGGGAACCTTCCTGCGGAGTTGATCTCGTCGGTGGGTGATAGCGCTTCCGGGGAGGCTTCTTTTTATGACCATATAATATCCGTTATACCGAATAACATTGTCCAGCCTTTCCTGTCCGGGAATGTACTCTCTATTTTGCTCATCGCCGTGGCGGTGGGACTTGCTCTGGCATATATGGGTGAGAGTGAGCGGAAGGATGTGCTGGTCAAAGGGATAGAGGGCCTTCAGGAGCTTTTCTACACGCTTATCAAGGCACTTATCTGGACCTTGCCGCTAGGTATTGCCGCCTTCGCGGAGCAACTGGCGTCACAACTGAGCGGTGGCATTATCCTAGGCTCTTTAGGTAAATACACAGCTGTCATCCTGATTGGGAACGCCTTGCAGTTCTTCTTGGTGTTACCCTTGTTCTTGATCGCGAGAGGAATCAACCCGCTCAGGGTCCTCAAGTCCATGAGCCCTGCCGTCATGATGGCGCTTTTCACCAAAAGCTCGGCGGCTACTCTCCCCGTTACGCTCCAGTCAGCGGAAAACAGGCTTGGAGTCAACCCGAAAGTGTCCAGGTTTGTCCTTCCTATCTGCACGACTATCAATATGAACGGTTGCGCGGCGTTTATTCTCGTCAGCTCACTTTTTGTCATGCAGAACGGTGGAATCCACCTGTCTATCGGGGCTATGCTTCTATGGGTTTTGATCTCAGTTATCGCGGCTGTGGGCAATGCCGGAGTGCCTATGGGTTGTTTCTTCCTAACTGTCTCGCTGATGACCGGCATCGGTGCTCCGGTGGCCGTCATGGGCCTTATCCTGCCTATCTATACTATCATAGACATGGTGGAAACAGCTGAGAATGTGTGGTCTGACTCCTGTGTATGCTCTATGGTTGATAAAGATTTGGGAGGAAAATGAGCATAGTCTGTTATATGCCGATGCTGGAGGGCCAGACTGATGATGTCTCCCGTTGGCTGGAAGGAGTTGAGGAAAGATTCGGTGTGATTCCGGTGATGCTGCCTCCGGTAGACTGGAATGATGATCTGACACCTTGGCCGGCGGATCCGATATTCAAAAAAGGTAAATCATTTGGAGGTAAAGCGGAGGCTTATTTGGCTGAGCTGGAATCCGAAATCATCCCATCTATAGAGACGGAGTTGGGCATCGTCCCCGATGAGCGTTGGCTCATCGGAGTCTCATTGGCTGGATTGTTCGCCATCTGGGCGTCGGCAAAGAGCAGCCTGTTCACCAGGGTCGCGTCGATATCCGGGTCATTCTGGTATCCTGGCTTCGTGAAATGGCTTGAGGGACAATCGTTTCCGATTAAGAAAGCCTATCTTTCCCTAGGCGACAAAGAGACCGAGGGAAAGAACAAGCATCTGAAAAACATTGCCGAAGACACTTCGGCTGTGGTCAAGATTCTGGAGTCCAAAGGAGTCCGAACTACCTTCGAATGGACGGAAGGAACTCATTTCGGCCCGCTGCTCCCAAGGTTGGATAAGGCGCTTACATCTATTTTCTGACCAGCCCGAAGGAATCTGAACTTTTCCTGGTCCTTGTGGTGGATGGCGACGTAGGACTTGCCCAAGACTGTGATCTCGTCGCCATGGACTTCTATCGCTGTGGATTCGTCCAGGCCTATTCCCAAGAATCCTGGCGCGGCCTTGATGAAGGCATCGAGGTCGTGCTGGCGGTTCCTGACTAGTATGTGCTGGTCGATAGCTGTCATTTTCATGAAGCCGAGTCCTTGGGTATGGTCTCCGATAAGGATGTCCGGACCGGAGGTGTCACCTCGCCAGAGGAGGGATCCCTGGATACTTGCTCCTGCTGAAGACCCGGCTATGACTCCACCTCTGGAGAGGAGGTCCCACATCGCCTGGTGAGCCAGGGTGTTGAGATACACTTCAGATATCCTCCACTGTCGTCCTCCCGTGAAGTATATTCCGGAAGCGGTCTTCAGGGGAGCGATCTTGTCGGGGTCGTTGGCCTCGACTATGTTCTTAAGGTGCATCCTTGTCACTAAGAAAGGATAGTCCAGGCGCTTCTGAAGCTCGACGATGGCAGTCGAGTGATAGTCGTCCTCTTCTCCGGAGGCGTTCGTTATCACCACGATCTCCGCGTTTTTTCCGCCGGCCAGCTCAACGAAGCGGTCCCATATATCCGGAGTGACAGTTCCGCCTCCTATGATCAGGAGAGATCCCTTTTCGGGGCCGTGAACAGTAGTGTTTCCGGTTGAGGCGGTCGGCTTTTGGGCGAACGCTACAGTCCCCAGAAAGGTCGTGAGGATAGTGGCGACGAAGATTCTTTTGATCGTTCTCATTTCTAAATACTTGTCAAGTTCGTTTGTCTCAGATGTCTATAGTCAGGTGTTCTCCCTCGGATTTTCCGACGATCACCGCGACACAAGTGTCTCCATAGACGTTGACAGCGGTCCTGAGCATGTCCAGAATCCTGTCGACTCCTATCACGAGACCTATTCCTTCGGCGGGCAGCCCCACGACATTCAGAATGATGGCCATCATCACCATCGCTGACATCGGCACTCCAGCCGATCCTATGGCGCAGAGAAGGCTCATAAAGGATATTATAACTGTCTGGAGGACAGTTAGTTCAACTCCGTAAACCTGGGCTATGAATATAACCGCGACGCACTCCAGTAGAGCCGCGCCGTTCATGTTGATCGTGGCCCCCAGCGAGACCACGAAATCGGTCACTTTAGAGGATACCCCGTCTTTCTCTTTGACAGCTTGTAAAGTGAGTGGAAGGGTGGCTCCCGATGAGGCTGTGGAGAATGCTGTGAGCAGCGGAACACCCATATTCCTGAAATGCTTGATCGGGTTGACCTTGCCCATGAATCGAAGAAGCAGAGGGAGGGTGATGAAGGTTTGGATCAGGAGTCCGGCAGTTACAGTGATGACGTACATCAGCATATTCTTTAGCAATCCGCCCACATCACCGGCGTCAGCGAACTGCTTCGCCACAATGGCGAATACTCCGAGCGGGGCGAACATGATCACAACACGCATGATTTTGAGTGTGATCTCGTAGCCGCCTTTCAGGATCGGAAGTATGGCTGCCTTCCCTTCAGGCGAGATCTTGGTCACGAAATAGCCTATCAGGATCGAAACAAAGATCACGGGGACCGTGTTGTTTTGGGCGAAGGCGTTGAAAATGTTGGATGGGATGAATCCGGACACTATGTCAGTTGGTGAGAAACTGCCTACTTGGGAAGGAACATCAGATGGCGGCGCGATTCCCGCTACCGCGCTTCCGGGCCGGATCAGCCAGACCAGGCACAGTCCGGTGGCTATCGCGAGGAGCATTGTCAGAACGTACATTCCTAATGCTTTGCTCCCTATCCTTCCGAAGGTGCCGCTCGACTCAGAGCAAATACCTTCAACGCTTGTCGAGACTGAGAAGAAGATGATCGGAACGATAAGCATGCAGAGGGCGTTCATGAAAAGGTTGCCGATCCATCTGATGTATGGCACGACGGATGGCAGCAGAGTCCCCACGATGATTCCCAGGATCAGCGCGGCGATGATCTGAATGTATAAAGGGATCTTTTTCATGTCTGATTTGTGCCGCCGCAGACAAGCTCCATGGAATAGTATTGGAAATCCATTCCCATCGCTTTGTAGAAGGCTACCGCATCAGGATTAAGAGCCCATGCGTGCAAGGTTATGTTGTAGCACCCCATCTCCTTGGCGAAGGCTTTAACATGCTCGAAAAGGCTTTTTCCGATGTGCTTCCCTCTGGCTGTCTCATCCACGCAGAGATCATCCAAGTATAAGGTTGTCAATGGCATAAGGCTGCCGCTTTCTTGGTGATTGATGGCGCAGAAAGCATATCCCAGGACAACACCATCCTCCTCATAAACGAATACGGGAGTCTGAGGATCAGCGAATATCCCTAGCAACTCCTCGTCCGTATATTTTTTCCCGACAGGTCGGAAGAGGTCGGGCCTCCCGGCGTGATGGATTGCCAGAACTTGTCCGAGAAGCCGGTTCACGGCATCCAGATCCCGAGGCTCCGCTTTACGTATTATACCCATATCAAGTCTGTCAAGTGTTTTCAGTTCCAACTAGTGCGAAAATACGAAAATATATTAATTCTTTCGTATCTTCGCGTCTTGTACAAAGGAAAAAACAGGATATGCAGCAGGATAATCAAGTGATTCAGGAGCAGCCGAAAAAGCGGATGCTTTCAGGCATACAGCCCAGCGGAGACCTTCATTTGGGAAACTATCTCGGAGCCATAAAGAACTGGGCTGACAGGGTGAATGATTATGAGTGCTATTATTTCATGGCGGATCTGCACACGATTACTGTCCGTCAGGATCCTGCCGAGCTTCGCAAGCGTTCCCTCAACCAGCTGGCGCAGTACATCGCCTGCGGTTTGGATCCGGAGCTGAACACCCTTTTCCTCCAGTCTCATGTGCCCGCCCACACGCAGCTCGCGTGGGTTCTCAACTGCTACACCATGTTCGGGGAGCTGTCCCGTATGACCCAGTTCAAGGACAAGTCCGCTAAGTACAGCAGAAACATCAATGCTGGCTTGTTCACTTATCCTGTCCTTATGGCAGCCGATATTCTTCTCTATCAGCCTGATTTCGTTCCGGTGGGTGAGGATCAGAAGCAGCACGTCGAGCTTTGCCGCGACATAGCCACTCGTTTCAACTCCATTTATGGCGATGTGTTCACTATCCCCGAGCCGCTTATCATGAAGACTGGGGCCAGAATATATGGACTCACAACTCCTGAGAGCAAGATGTCCAAGTCCATTCCGGACGGCTGCGTGTTCCTGATGGACAGCCCGGATGACATACGCCGCAAGTTCAAGAGGGCCGTCACAGACAGTGACACGGAGCGTTGTGTACGATTTGATCCCGCCACTAAGCCCGGTGTTTCAAATCTGATGAATATCTATGCCACACTGACCGGCAAGACCATGTCCGAGATCGAGCGGGAGTTCGAAGGGAAGGGCTATGGCGTTTTCAAGCCTGCCGTCGGTGATGTCGTGATAGAGCAGTTGCGCCCTATCCGTGAGAAAGCCGAGCTTCTTATGAAGGACAAGGCATATTTGAACGATGTGTATATCCGTGGCGCCGAGAAGGCCTCGTACATCGCCGGAAAGACCCTCCGCAAAGTCTACAAGAAGGTCGGCTTCTATCAGATTTAAGTCATTTCAAGTTATGAGAAGGATTGCTTTGATCATTCTTGTGTTTGTCTCCTCGGCTTTGGCGGCGCAGGATCTTGACCATTACAAAAGCATTGTCAAAGAACTGAGTTCGGCTAAATACCAAGGCCGCGGCTATGCCCGGGACGGGGCCAACAAAGCCGGAAAATATCTTCAGAAAGAGTTCGTCAAAGCTGGGGCCGATGAGGTCTCGCTTCAACCTTTCACATTGGATATCAACACCTTCCCGAAGAAGATGAAGATGTCCGTCGATGGCAAGAAACTTATCGCTGGCGAAGACTTCACCGTGCGTGAATTCACTCCGGGCGTCAAAGGAAGCTTTCCGCTCTATTATGTTGACACGTTGAATTATAATGCGGATAAGATATTCGCTGACCTAGCCCTTCCTGAGAATAAAGGGGCGATGGTGGTCTGTGACTTCTGGTTCACATACAAGCACAGTAAGGATTTCCGGCGCCTGGAGAGCAAGGATGGCGCGCCTAATGCCGGAGTGGTTTACACTTGGGAAACACCGCTTAAGTTCTACAAGGCTTATGGAGAGAAAGTGGTGGACAAACCCATCATCTGGGTCGGCCCGTCATTCCCTAAGGATGCTAAAAGTGTCAAGGTCGATATCGACAATTTATTCCTTGATGATTACGAGTGCTTCAATGTCATCGCTAAAGTGGAGGGTGCCCGCCACGACAGTTGCTATGTGTTCACGGCGCACTATGACCACCTGGGGAATCTGGGCCGAAAAGTGTTCTATGCCGGTGCCAATGACAACGCTTCCGGTACGGCGGCAATCGTGACTCTTGCGAAGCATTATGCCGCTAACAAGCCGCCTTACGACATGTATTTCATCGCTTTCTCTGGTGAGGATGCCAATCTTAGAGGGTCGCAGTATTATGTTGATCATCCGGTTGTTCCGCTATCTCAGATAAAGTATCTCTTTAATATTGATATGATTGGAGATAATAACCCGGAGCAATACTGTGAGCTCAGTGATGAGGGGATGCGGGCGTTCGCTTTGCTTGAGCGGATCAATGAGCGTGAGCATTATTTCAAGGCGTTGAATCGAGGGAATCTGGCCGCTAACAGTGACCATTATCCTTTCGCTGTCAGACATGTTCCTTGCATATTCCTTGAGAACGAGGAGGGAGACGCTTTCCAGTATTACCACACTCCGAAGGATAACTGGCAGAACGCCGTGTTTGATAGCTACGAGCCTGTATTCAAACTGGTAACTACATTTATCAATGAATATTGATTATCGTGATGAGCCGGGAAAAAGAGATATACAAGGTTACTCTCGTGGGAAGCGCCGGTAATCTGGCACTTCTCACGTTCAAGTTTGTCGCTGGTGTATTAGGCCATAGCTCGGCGATGATCGCCGATGCCGTTCACTCCCTGTCGGATTTCTTCACAGACCTTATTGTCCTAATATTTGTGAAGGTCAGCGCCAAACCGCAGGATGAGTCGCACGATTACGGCCACGGCAAGTTCGAGACCATAGCGACATTGTTTATAGGTCTGGCATTGGTTGGGGCGGCGATTTGGATTATTGTGTCCGGTGCTGTGAAGTTTGCCCACTGGCTAGGTGGTGAGACTCTGGAAGTCCCTGGTAAACTGGCGCTTCTGGCCGCTATTATATCTATTCTGGTCAAGGAAATCCTATACCGTTACACTGTAGTTAGAGGAAAGAAACTAGGTTCTCAAGCGGTTGTCGCCAATGCCTGGCATCATAGGAGCGACGCTCTTTCCTCGATAGGCGCGGCGATCGGTATCGGAGGAGCCATTCTGTTGGGAGAACGCTGGGCGGTTTTGGATCCGCTCGCATCCATAGTGGTCGGCGGCATGCTGATGAAGGTGGCCTATGACCTGCTGAAAGACAGCATGGGCGAATTGACGGACCAGTCATTGTCGGCGGATGAAGAGCATGAGATCTTGGATATAATCGCTTCATTTCCAGATGTGTCAGAGCCGCACAATCTCCGGACCCGCCGTATCGGCAACCGTATCGCGATTGAATCACATATCCGGATGGACGGGGATCTCCCGCTCAGCTCAGCCCATGAGCACGCCTCAGCAATTGAGCGCAAGTTGAAAGAGCGCTTCGGTCCGGACGCCCTGGTCACATTGCACATGGAACCTAAGAAATCAGATATTGCCTAGATAGACGGTTTTTATTCCGGAAGAGAGGGCTATGTCCCTGGCCATGACAAGGGACGCCTTCGGGGTTGGATAAATCTCCGTCATCTTGTATCTAGGGAAGAACCTGCTGAAGTGAAGCGGCAAGTCTTGCAGTCCATTTGAAACCATCCACTCGCATAGCTTTCCAACCTGTTCCGCAGAGTCATTCAGGCCGGTGACTAGCAGGTTGGTTATCTCTAAATGGACGCCAGCCTCTTTCATGGCGAGTATGTTCTCCAGCACTGGAGAAAGAGTGGCTCCACAATATTTACGATAGAATGAGTCATCCATGGCTTTGATGTCTATATTCGCAGCATCAATAAACGGAATTATCTCATTCAGAGGCTCTTTCTGGACATATCCTGCCGAGACCAGTATATTCTTAAGGCCCTTCTCATGAGCCAGGACGGCTATGTCGAACATGTATTCCCACCAGGTGAACGGCTCGGTGTAGGTGTAGGCGATGGATGGCAAGCCGTTCTTGATACATGCCTCGACCACATCTTCCGGCGAGAGTGTAGTGTGGTCCGAATCTTCCGGTGCGGCCTGGGAGATATCGCTGTTCTGACACCACCGGCAGGAAAGGTTACATCCGGTGCAACTCAGTGACAGGCAATATGTTCCCGGCATGAAGCGGTTCAGGGGTTTCTTCTCAACAGGATCGATGGCGAGAGCGCAGAGCTTGCCATAGGATAGGGCATAAAGCTTCCCGTCATGGCATTCGCGGCTCCGGCAGATGCCCCTTTTTCCCTCCTTTATGAAGCAATGGTGAGGACAAAGCAGGCACCGGACTCCATCACCGGTAGCTTTATAGAACCTTGCCTCAGTCATATTCTTTGACGACCTCTGTCTGGTAGGTATATAGCTCGGCGTCCTTCCAGCCGTAATAGCCTATTCCAGCCTTGTCCCTGGCGCAGTGCCCAAGGAACTCCTCCGTATTCCAGCCGGTTTCCTTCGCCACTTGTGGCAGGAAGGTCCCGTGGTTATATCCCTTTATCATGTAGATTCCGTCCCTGCCCAACTTGAACTCATCTATGGATTGTATTCTTTTAAGAGGGGAGAGGACTGAAACCTCAATCTCAATCTCCGGGGCTTCCTTTTTGGAGAGCGCTGGGAATCGAGGATCATCGAAGGCGGCGCTCCGAGCCATCTCCCTAATCGTGGAGTGGAGGCTTGATGGGGAAGTGAACCTTCCGATGCACCCACGCAGATTGCCATTGAGATTAAGCGTGACGAACACCCCGTATCCTTTTTCCTTCAATACTCCGACAGGGGAGTCATCCCCGTCATATTTAAGACCGAGATAAGAATATATGGAAGCTCGCGCGGTGGCGATCATTTTCTCCTTCTCTTCCTGAGTGAAGTGGAACAGGTGGTCGGATGAAGTGAAAACGATGGAATTGTATCCCACGACCCTGTCTTTGTCGCCGTAAATGGAGTCTCCGGAGTTCCGGTACATCACATGCTCGGCGGAGAAGCTGTCCCGCCCCTGGGCGTCCATCATCTCAAGGAGCACGGCAATTGCACAGGCTCCGCAGGCTGCGGTGCCTTGGCCGGGAAAGTCTTTCTTGTCGATCTGTCTCAGGGCCTCCAAGAACTCTTCAAGACCTCCTGTGGTTATAGTCTCCGCTAGATAAAGATCTGAGGATCTGGCGTCTTCATATGATGGGTAGTGGGAAAAATCCGAGCTGATAATGAATAAGTTATCCTCGTTGAAATATGGCTCCAACGCTTTAGCTATATTCTGGATGACGCTTAGGCGCTCGGTCCCGATCACAATCGGGACAATGGGTGGCACATCTCCGAAGACCATCTGCAGGAAAGGTAATTGGACCTCGAGGCAATGCTCGCCATCATGCGCGGCCTCGCTCCAGAAAGTGAAGGCCCCTTTCCCTTCGCTGATCAGTCTCTTCCCAAGTGAAGTGTCAATAGGAACCTTTCCCAGGGGAGTCTCCGCGAAGGAGTACACTGTGTCCACACTCGCTCCGGCGAATCCTGCCCTGTGGCTTGGTCCGAGCAAGAAAACCCTCTTGTACTGATGTCCGGACGGGATGCGGTTGTATGCTGAGGCCGCCACCTCACCGCTGAACACATATCCCGCATGGGGGACAATAATCGCCCTGGGGGGCGTCAGGGCATTGTTTCCGGAAAGATGAAGCCATCCTCCCAGCATGGATTTGATTTCTTTCGCTGATGCGGGGTAGAAAGAACCGGCAACAGCCGGCTTTCTCGTTTTTTGTGTTTCTTTGGACATGACAAACCTTCTTTCGCGAAGATATGAAAAAATGGTTATCTTTGGAGAATGAAACAAATTGAGTTACAGTTTTGGAAATAAGGATAAGTGATTAGTACGAAATGAATTTCAGTGGAATAATAGTTGGCGCGGCGGTTTTCCTGAGTATAGGAATATGCCACCCTGCCGTCATCAAAATGGAATATGCATGGGGTAAGCAAAGCTGGTGGATCTGGCTTGTGGTTGGCCTTATATGTACAGGGGCGTCCCTTTTCATAAAGGACGCTGTCATCTCAACTATTCTTGGCGGTTTCGCTTTCTCGTGTTTCTGGGCGATACATGAGATGTTCCGCCAGGAAACACGAGTCCTCAAGGGCTGGTTCCCGGAGAATCCCAAGCGTCATTCCTATTACGAGAGCAAAAGGAAAAAGGTTAATAATCAATAAAACACGTAGATCATGAAGAAGATTCTCCTCTGGATCCTGGCTATCGTTGTGGCGATTTGCGTCGCTGTCGCTCTTATATGGAGCGGCGAGATAGCTACCCTTCGTTCCGTACGTTCCGTCGATGGGAACCATTACTTGTACCAGATGGAATACAAGGCTGCCTATGATCTGGACGATGTTGTGGCGAAAGATATTGACGAGAATCCGGAACTGCTTGATTATATCATCAGCCGTATTGGCAAAGGCATTCCAATCAAAATGAAGAGCGCCCAGGTGGCCGATGAGAATGGCGAGTTGGAGACTTTCAACTGCACGAGTTTCCAGGCCGGTAAGGCTGACGGAGACGGCTTCTGGTATGGCCGCAACTACGATTATTACAAGAATCCGACGATGGTGACAATTTCCCGCCCGAAGAAAGGTTACGCTTCGATAGGTGTCAGCGACATGTCTCATTTCGGATATTCATTGGAAAAGCTGCCGACTTCATTCATGAAGAAAGTGAGCTGCTTGGCAGCGGTCTATGCCCCGGTGGACGGCATCAACGAAAAAGGACTGTGCACTTCCATCATGGCCCTTCCGAATCAGGCATCGCAGCAGGCTACCGACAAGCACGATGTCGGAACGACCATTATCATGCGTCTTTGGCTGGACCGTTGCGCAACCGTCGATGAAGCTTTGGCGTTGCTGGAAACAGTTGATATTCGGCATGATGCGACTGTCGGCTCGGGCTACCATTACATGGTGGCGGATGCCAATGGGGACTGCGCTGTCGTGGAGTTCGACAAGGAAGACGGCTGGAAGACTATGATAGTCAGGAAAGAGCCGGATGCCGATTATATGCTCGTGACAAACCACCTCCTTTCCGAAAAATACTATACAACTGAGCCCGACATCGCGGTCGGGAATCCGCACAGCAAGAGTTGGTGGCGCTATGAGACCGCTACGGCCTATCTCGCTGGTCACCACGGGAAATTGACCTTGGAGGAGGCGCAGGAATGCCTTGCCCAGGTTCACTGGAAAGACCTTCTTTGGGAGGATGGGACGGTTGAGGACACGCAGTACAGCAACGTTTATGACCAGAAGAACATCACCCTGTCACTGCGCAACTGGAATACCTACGAGACCACGAATTTCTTTACCCTTTAAAAATAACGATTTGTCGTTCCACCGCATAGTTTGGAGAATCAAGTGATGACGAGGGAGAAGGAAATCTACAAGGTCACGTTGGTGGGGAGCGTCGGGAATCTGGCACTGCTCACATTTAAGTTCGTGGCCGGAGTTCTCGGGCGCAGTTCGGCCATGATCGCCGATGCCGTTCACTCGATGTCGGATTTTTTCACGGACTTGATTGTGCTCCTGTTCGTGAAGGTGAGCGCCAAGCCTCAAGATGAGTCGCATGATTACGGCCACGGGAAATTCGAGACACTGGCAACGCTTTTCGTCGGGCTGGCGCTGGTTGTCGCTGCCATAGGAGTGATTGTGTCAGGGGCTGTGAAATTCGCTCATTGGCTGGGCGGTGAGACCTTGGAAGTACCTGGTAAACTGGCACTTTGGGCAGCTCTTGTGTCGATCGTCCTTAAGGAGATTCTATATCGTTACACCGCGGCCAAAGGGCGTGCGCTGGATTCCCCGGCCATGGTAGCTAACGCTTGGCATCATCGGAGCGACGCGCTTTCATCTGTCGGGGCGGCCATAGGTATCGGCGGTGCAATCCTTCTTGGGGAACGATGGGCAGTGCTTGATCCATTAGCTTGCATCGTGGTGGGCGGCATGCTCATGAAGGTGGCATGGGACCTGCTGAAAGATAGCTTAGGCGAACTCACAGATCAGTCTCTGTCTTCTGCTGAAGAGCAAGAGATTGTGAATATAATCACTTCATCTCCAGATGTTTCCGAGCCTCACAACCTGCGTACTCGTAAGATTGGTACCAGGGTGGCTATCGAGGCGCATATCCGTATGGATGGCGACCTTCCGCTAAGCGTGGCTCATGAACATGCCTCCTCCATCGAACGCGAGCTGAAGAATCGCTTCGGCCCCGACACCCTCGTGACGCTCCACATGGAGCCAAGGAAATAAGGAATAATCGTAACTGGGCATTTGAGATGAATATTGGAGCAATAGTTACCGCGTTGTTGATTCCTTTTGCCGGGACGGCGTTGGGATCGGCTTTTGTGTTTTTCTTGACAAAAGAGATACCAGACAGGTCGCGAAAGGCGATGTTGGGTTTCGCTTCGGGAGTTATGGTGGCGGCTTCAGTCTGGTCTTTGCTGATCCCTGCGATTGAAATGGCAGCTGGTGTCGCGGCAACTGATGCAGGTGAAGCAATAGCGACTGGAGGAAACGTCTGGCCGGCTCTGATAGGGCTGCTGGGCGGTTTCGCATTCCTGCTGCTGATTGACTATACAACCCCGCATATACATGCGTCAGGGGAGGCGGAAGGCCCGAAAAGCCGATTGTCTCGCACGACTAAGCTGGCCTTGGCGGTCACTATTCACAACTTCCCAGAGGGAATGGCAGTGGGAGTCGCTATCGCCGGAGCGATCGCGTCAGGTTCCATGAATACGGGTTTCAGCATGGCGGGCGCTTTGGCACTCTCGCTGGGAATTGCGATTCAGAATATCCCAGAAGGGGCGATTATATCAATGCCGCTCCGGGCGGCCGGGAACAGCCGTTGGAGATCTTTCGGCATAGGCAGTCTTAGTGGCGTCGTGGAGCCTTTGGGCGGCGCGTTGGTTCTGCTTTTAGCCTCCGCAGTCACGCCACTTATGCCATATCTGCTCGCATTCGCCGCAGGAGCAATGCTCTATGTGGTTGTGGAAGAGCTGATTCCGGAGACCTCGGGCGGCGAACACTCCAATCTGGGCACTATCGGTTTCGCTTTGGGTTTTGCCTTGATGATGGTGTTGGATGTCGTGATGGGATAGATGTTGAAATTATGAAAACCTTGCTACCATTCCTCATTCTGGTTCTGGTTCACCATTTCTTCCTGACGCCTCTTATCAGGAAGAAGTTTCCGTTGTATTTGGGGCTTCTGACCGCATTGCTTGTTTCCTTCGGGGTTTGGTGTTTTTCTTCCGGGGAGAGGCTGGGTGATCCGCCGCCGCCCTTAGGCAGAGGCGAGGGACCGGCCCTTCGACAGGCTCAGGGACCGGGCCCTTCGACTTCGCTCAGGGACCGGGATGTGCCGCTCAGGGACCGGAAGGGACCGGACAAGAACGGGAGGCCGCTGAAGCCGGAGGTGATGAAGTTGATCATGGGAGTGCTTCTCATCGGAGCGGACCTGGGCATCTTTTTCTATGTCGAATCAAGACGTAAAGAGCGCAGAATGAAGGAATTACAGGCTGAGAACCTAAGCCAGCGGCTTGAATCCCTGCGGTACCAGATCAACCCCCATTTCTTCATGAATACGCTCAATAATATTCATTCGCTGGTGGACATCGACCCTGAGAAAGCCAAAGAGAGCATCGAGGAATTCTCGAAGATGATGCGCATACTCCTTTATGAGGGAGACGCGCCAACCATCCCTCTGACGAAGGAACTGGACTTTATTGAGCATTTCATCTCCCTTATGCGTCTCCGTTACCCGGAAGACACCGTCCACATTGAAACCATATTCCCCGAAGACCGTAGTGGAGTGAGCGTGCCGCCGCTTGTCATGGCCTCCTTTGTAGAGAACTCGTTCAAGCATGGCGTCAGCTATTCATCTGAGTCGTTTGTCAGAGTGAAGGTTGAACGGCAAGAAGATAAAGTCGTTTTCCTTTGCTCCAATTCTGTTCATCCCTCTGAAGGTGATGAGCGGCATGGAGTCGGTCTTGAGAACATCAAGAAGCGGATGGCCTTGCTGTACGGGAACACTTACACCCTGTCAATCGACGAAACCGATGGGCGCTACGAAGTGATGATGGCCATCCCGCCACAACCTGAGATTCAACTGTCATGATCCGAGTCCTTGCCATAGATGATGAGCCGCTGGCGCTCCGCCAGTTGGAGATGTACATCGCTAAAGTGCCTTTCCTGGCGCTTGTGGCCGGCTGCAGCAGCGCCGCCGCGGCGAAGCCTCATCTGGAGACTGTCGATGCCGTGTTTCTGGACATCAATATGCCGGACCTCAACGGAATGGATTTCATCAAGTCGTTGCCTGATCCGCCTGCGGTGGTGTTCACGACTGCCTATTCTGAATCTGCGGTCGAAGGATTCCGGGTCAATGCGGTGGATTACCTTCTCAAGCCGTTTAGTTTCAATGAGTTCCAGAAATCGTGCGAAAAGCTTCGGGAGCATTTTGAGATGAAGGCTGCCATGGCAGCCAAGGAAGAGGATCCCATACTGCACTTCAAGGCGGATTACCGCACTATCAGCATCGACATCCGCAAGATTATCTATGTGGAGAGCATGAGCGAATATGTGAAGATATTCATGGAAGATGCCGAGACTCCGGTCATCGTCCTATATAGCCTGAAGCATCTGATTGCTCAGTTGCCAGGGGACCGTTTCATGCGGATCCACCGTTCTTACATTGTTGCCCTTCAACACATTACGTCCGCATCTCGTACTAATGTTCTGCTGGATAATGGATTATCGCTCCCAGTGGGGGAGATGTTTCGTCCGGCGTTCGCGGAATTTTTGAAAAATCTAAGACGCATTTAAGCGGTTTGTGTGTTTAAATAGTAGTGTTTCATGAAATGGACGAGCAGACGCTGGCCAGGTACTGCTCGGAGCATGACATAATGGCTGAAGATGAGCTGTATAGAAGATATGCGGCAAGGCTGATTTCGCTCTGCAGGCGATATCTCCCTGATGCGGAAGATGCGAAAGATCTGATGCTGGACACATTCATTCAAGCGCTTGAGAAGATTGGCTCTTATAAATACACGGGGCGGGGATCCTTGTATGGATGGATCAGTCGGATTGCCATCAACAAAGCTCTCAACCAGATCAGGCGGCACCGTTGGCGGATAGTCCATGTGGACTTATGGACTCGTGATGTTATTCCGGAACCAACAGAGGATGAGATGCTTACGATACCTGCGGAAAAGATCAGGGAATGGATCGCCGAGCTGCCGGACATGAGAAGAACCGTATTTAACCTACACTGCATAGATGGTTATTCTCATCGGGAAATCAGCCAGATGCTGGGAATAAGCGAGACCGGTTCGACCAGCATGTTGGCCAAGGCTCGAAAGCGTTTGAAAGAAAGAATTAAACAATATTTGAAAGAACAGGATAAATGAGAAAATGGGAAGACATAATAAAGGACAAGCTGGAAGAGATTGACGACGCTCTGCCGGATAGTGTCTTTGCCGAGTTCCAGGAAAGGCGGGATAACGCTTCTCCAGCTGCCGCTCCTGTTCGCAGGCGGTCTCCACTGGTTTGGGCAGTAGTTCCCGCGGTGGCCGCTGGACTGGCGGCGGTTTTGTTCCTGCGCCCGACCAATACGCTGGACGAAGACATCAAGGTTCTGGATAAAACAAGTGAAACGGTCGCCCAGACTGTCGGTCCAGTTGGGATAGAACTTCCTGAAATTCGTTCTGACAGAGATGGTTCCACAAACTCTACAGGGGAGATCCAGGAGATCGTGAAAGAATCTCCAGTCTCAGTAGCCGCTAATAATGATGAGCCTGGCAGGAATGATGAGTCAGCCCTGAACGATGAGCCTGGCAAGAATGATGAGTCAGCCTTGAACGATGAGTTTGCCTTGATCGATGAATCTGAGAAGCAAGATGAACCGGCTGTTGAGACGCCTGTTGTTCCGGCGGGATCGCCCTATATTCCGGAAAAGGCCGTTTCGAAACGAGTGAAGATTTTTGCGCCTGCGACTGGGGTTGTCGCTGGTGGGGGATTGATCGCCGCACTGGTGGCTCCTTTAGTCAGTAATGGCTCTTTTGCTGATGCGGATGACATCAACTACCTCAACAACAAAAGTTATGCTGATAAAACAGCTTTCGCACCACTGGATAAAGATGATCCGACAAGTCAAGTCCCCGCTGATGCCTTAACGGGAGCAAAGCATGCTTTCCCTCTGAAAGTTGGTTTGTCCGTCGGGATCCCAGTCGCCAGAAGATTGAATGTCACCACTGGTGTGGACTATTCGAGGTATGTTTCCAAGTTCACATATTCACACTCTGGAGATAAGACCCAAGTCGCTCAATATGTGGGAATTCCCGTCCGCTTGGACTGGTCTTTCGCTTCCATGAAATGGCTGGACGCCTATGTCGGAGCCGGTGTCGAGGGCGATATTTGCGTCGGGGCTAAATTCGCCGGGAGAAGGATTCGGAAGGACGGCCTCAATCTCTCCCTGCTCGGGGCAGGTGGCCTTCAATTCAATGTCACGAGACATATCGGCCTGTATGTGGAGCCACAACTAAGTTGGGCAATACCATCGGATGCCCAAGTGCTTGATACCTACAGGAATTCCAGGCCGCTGATGTTCTCGGCGGCAGGCGGTGTCAGGATATCGCTAGATTAAAGAAAGGGCCACCTCCATCATATTCGTGAAGGTGTTCTGCCTTTGCTCGGAGGTTGTCGCTTCGCCGGTGATAAGATGGTCCGAAATCGTGAATAGAGCGAGGGCCCTATTCCCAGAGCGGGCCGCGTTCATGTACAATGCGGCCGCCTCCATCTCAACCGCCAGAACGCCCATTTTGACCCATTTTTCAGTCTGGGGGTTCTCGTGATAGAAGATGTCGGAGGACAGCACATTCCCGACTTTGTAGCTGAAACCCAACTCCTTGCAAGTGTCCACAGCCTTGACTAGAAGGTCATAATCCGCTATGGGACAGAAGGTTCCAGGAAGACCGAACTGGGCTCCGTAGTTGGAGTCCGTGCAAGCGCCCATTGCGATCACGAGGTCGCCGATGTGGAGATCCTTGTGGTAAGCCCCGGAGGAACCGATGCGGATGATTGTCTTCGCACCGTAGAAATTGTAAAGCTCGTCGGTGTATATTCCGATAGATGG
>JAEEGH010003251.1_pt1 | contig 42941 bp, 42 predicted proteins | sample 9134181 | NCBI WGS metagenome assembly JAEEGH01 (sample SAMN16246544, study PRJNA631951) | gut metagenome | biome: gut microbiome; feature: rumen; material: DP-attached | host: Bos | place: Iran: Karaj | collected 2018-10 | reverse complement strand
AGGTCGAGGTACGGATGAGCCTCAACAATATTGAGGGTAGAGGCGGAACAGCCTTCATCCAGAAGGATGTATTCAAAGCCGAACTTTGCAGCGAAATCAATGAAATATTTGTAAGTCTCAGTGTTTACTCCGGCTTTGAAATCTACTCCGAAAACATTGATTCCTGACCACCACTCCCAGCTTATCTTTCCGGGCTTAAGCCAACTCCAGTCGCCGGACCTCTCGGGGGCCGCGAGCTGCCATGCAAGCGTATTCTCCAGAATCTCCTTGTCTGTACCTACACACAGGACGCGCCAGGGATAAGTACGGACTCCCACCGTACGCGCAATGCAGTCGGCGAGTTTCGTTACTGTTACATCGCGGTCATTTCTCATCTCGTACTCGTCGATGACGTGGGGGAATTCTGCCTTCAGGGTTCCGCCGTTACCCGCACGAAGCATCATATTCGGATAGTCGAGCAGAGCCGTCTCGGTAATGACCGCCCTAAGACCGGATGGAGTCTTCACACTGATAGGAAGGTAGGCATAAGTATCCGTACCGATTTCGTCAATCACGCGCTCCTTGAAGAAAGCCTCGGCATGTGTGATGTAATCCGGATTCTTTTCGTTCGCCCAATAGGCCTTAGTACCGGAAGGGAGATTCCACTCAGAAACCTCGTCCTTTACCTCTAGCTCGTCTCCAAGCCACATCATGAAACGGTATGCCGCTCCATTGTCATAAGCCCTGAACGCGACTGCCCAGTCGCCGATAATAGGCTTAAGGGTCATCTGATTATAGCAATCGCGTATCTCCCGGTTCTTGGTAGGTACCGTAGCAGTAAGGACATCATTGCGATAAACCCTTTCAGGTTGCTTGAACTTACAGTCGACTCCCGCGACTCCCTTGTCCTTGAGCTCCAGGCTTATCGCGCTGAATTCCATCACTGTATCGCCGTTTTTCGTCACACTCCACATCAACTGACGTCCATCTCTGACCCTAATACAGAGCGAGCCGTCTGGAGAGACGACAGCATATTCCCTTGCTCCGAGGCTGAGAGCCGCCAGAGCGCAGAGAGCTATGATCGTTATAAGCTTTCTCATTTCTTTATGAATCTTATTGCTGTACCGCCGGAAGTCGCAAGCTTGAGGTCGAGCACGTCTTTCGCGCTGACTTCTTTCTCGGTATAATCGACCGCCGTGGGGTTGGTTTCATAGGAAGCGTCTGCCGCGTCGGAATAAATCTGAGCGAGCCATTTGCCCTTTGGGAGGAAGCTGAGAGGGACGCTGAGCTCGCGGGCGTTCTCGTCTGTAATAGCCCCGAGGAACCAGTCGCTGCCCCCGCGCTCCTGGCGGGCGGTGATGATATAATCGCCGATAACCGCGTCGATGACCCTGGTCTGTTCCCAGTCGGTCGGGACGTCGCGGATGAAATCGAAGGCCTTTACGCCCTCGTAGGCCGCCGGATCGTCGTTGGCCATCTGGAGAGGGCTGTAGATTACTACGTACTCGGCCAGCTGCTTGGCGATGGTGGTGCGGGTCCTACACTGCGGGTTCGCAGGGTTCGAGAAATCGAAGGTGCCGAAGGTATAGTCCATCGGGCCGGCGAGGCCGCGGATAAACGGGGCCACGGTCTGATGTTCGGGCTTGTTCCCGCCGTCTACCTCCCATGCGTCGTGTTCCTGGCCACGGATGGCTTCGCCGGTCATGAGGTTGGGCCATGTACGGCAGACGCCCGAAGGGATGCAGGGCTCGTGTTCGTCGATGCAAATCTGGTACTGGGCGGCCTTCTCGACTATTTCGTGGAGTCGGTTGACTCCGTACTGCCCGTCGTGGGCTTCCTTGCCGTCGATAAGGAGGTTGACATTGCCAGTCTTGACGTAATGCATGCCGTAACGCTGGTACATCGCGTATGCGCTGTCTATCTGGGCAAAATAGTTATCGATATTGGCGGCCGTCTCGTTGTGGATTATCATCTGGACGCCCTTCGAGGCCGCGTATTTCATGATCGCGTCGAAATCGTAGTCCGGGTAGGCCTCGGTAAAGCTGAAGAGGTTCTTGGTCCAGTCGCCGTTCCAGCCGAGGTTCCAGCCCTCGACCAGCACGCCCTGGATATTGTTATCGGCCGCGAAATCGATATAGCGCATGGTGCGCTCGGTCGTTGCTCCATGGCCCTCCGGATTTTCGGGTTCGTAGGCCCATGTATACAGGAACTTATGAAGGATCCACCATATTCCGATGTACTTGCCGGGCCTGATCCAGGAGGTATCCTCGATCTTGCAGGGCTCGTTGAGATTGAGCATCAGGCGCGATTCGATAAGGCCGCCCGTGCGGTCGGAGACGATTACTGTGCGCCATGGGCTTACGCGGGTTTCGCCTACATAGACGGCTGTTCCGTCCGACCACGGGACCAGGGTCGCCTTAAGGGCGCCGCCGCTCTCGGGGACGAGGTTCATCTTCGCGAAATCGAGGACCGCTGCTTCGTGGATCGAGTAGAAACGGCCGTCTGAGCCTTCGATGGTCAGCGGGGTGTGGGCGCAGGTGATGTCCTTGAAGGCGGTGTGGTTTGCGTAGGACTCGTAGTAAGGGACGTCCTCGGGGAGCCACCATGCCTGGTGGTCGTCGCGGGTGAAGCGGAACTCGGTCAGCTCGTCGCGAATCGCGATGTTTCCGAGATTTTCGGGGAAAATGTATCGAAATCCAAAGCCGTCGTCGAATACCCTGACCTCAACATCCAGCCAGGCGGTGTGATAGACTGCGCCGTTGTGGTTGTCATTTATGATTCTCTGCTCACCCCAGACCGTTTCCCAGTCTTCGTCTACTTTTGAGCGGTCTATGCTGAGCACTTCGGTATGGATTCCGAGGATGTTACCGCCCATCAGTTCGAAACCGAGGCGGGAGTTCGAGATGATGGTATCGTTATCCTTGATGACGTTGTAGCAGAGGACGCCGTCGGGGGCGTCGACCGTAACCTTAAGACTTCCGTCGGGGGAAGTAACGGTATTTCCTGCCGGCGCGGGGGCGCAAGCATTTATGATGGCGACTATCGCCGCAGATATAATCGTTTTCTTCATAGTCTATCTAATGTGTGCCCAATGGCATTCAAAATCCCAAATATCTCTGTCGAACTGAAGGGCCCTGCCTTCTACTCCCTCGGCGCTTCCCTGAGCGGAGGTCCCTACGTAGCCAGTGCTCTTAGGGTTCACGAAAGGCTCGCCGGCGTCGTATGCCGCGAGGACAGCATCGAAGAACATCCTCCAACGGGGCTTGTAATAGGTATCTACCAGGTCGTCCCAGTCGCGGTTGGCATAGTCGCAGAGGTGGAACGAGTCGCCCCAGACGCTGATAAGAGTCCTGGCGTTCATCTCGTAGTAGTCCTTCTCCGGAGGGGTAAGGCCCCAGCTGCGGGCATCGCTAATCCAGTCGCAGAGGGAGAACTCTTTGCGCGTTTTGAGAACGGCTGTCAGTTCGTCGCAAAGGGCGAGGAACTCGTCGGCCGCCTTTACCATCTCGGCGCGATTGCCTTTGTAGTATGCTTGCGTGAAGCGGTCTCTTATTGCGGGGGCTTTGTTGTCGAGGACCTGACGGCGGGCGTTGGCGAGATCGTACTTGAAGTAATCTGAGCTGCCTTTTACGGTTTCGAGCGTTTTCAGTGCTTCCTCGAGATCCTTCGGATCGTAGCCCCTATTAAAAAGAGTTGTCCAGTGCCAGACGCCATCGAGATTGGGGTGGGCGCAGATAAGGCTCGAACTCGAAGTCTGAGAGTGAGTCTTGCTGACTTTATCGACGTAAGTATGCCAGTATTGTCTGAAGGCTTCGTCTTTATATCCGAGATGTCTGTCGGCGATGTTGTCTACATACTCGTCTACTGGGAGGGCATTGCTCCAGGCCTGCTGCAGGAGGTGTTCGTAGACGGGCTCGTTGACTCCAAATCCTTCGAGGGTAGAGCCGATTCCTACGAAGCCGGGGCCGGCATTAGCCTTAGTTTCCGCGAGCCACTCGGCATTCTGATGGAAGTCACCCTCGATTCCGGTCATGCCACCGAAGTTTCCGAGGTAACACCAGATAAACGGCTGGCCGTAAAAGCTGTTCGTACGCTTCCATATCTGAGTAGCGTCGCAGTAGTAGTCCAGGATTATCATCCTGCCCTGAGGGACCGCAGTAAGATAGGCTTCGATATTCTCGTCTGTCCAGTGTTGCTGGTCGGCCCAGAAGAGCCATCCCATCTGAAGCCAAACAGCCTCAGGATCGACCGCAGTCATAGACTCGAAGATGCCTTTCGATATCTTGGCGAGAGTCTCGGGATCCCAGAACGGAGCGTCCACCTCGTTGAAGGGATCTACACCATAGATGTGGTCGGTTCCGTACATCTTAGTTTGCTCCTCGAGGAAGTCTTTCTGGATCCTCGCGTAGATAGGATCCATCGGGCTGAGGAAGGTACAGCGGTACTGGTTTGCAAAACCGCCCCAGTAGCTGACGCGGAAGGTATCGATCTTCTCGGGTATTGCCTCGGCGAGTTCGGCGGGGACGTGTCCTGCGAAAGCGGGCAGGATCGGGGTCATGTTGAGAGCCCGCTCCCGCTTCAATATGCGTTTTTGGAGCTTGGCCTGGCCGTCGATCCACCCCTGCGGGAGCGGACCCTGCCACCTGTCCAGGTTACACATCCTCTGCCACGGCAGATGTGCCGGACCTACGAAAAATGCCCTGATCTGTTCGTCTGTAAGGCCGTACTTTTTCCATACCTTCTGCCAGACTGCTTCCTGACCGGTAATCGCAAGAGGCATATTTACCCCGTTCAGGGCCATCCAGTCTATGAATCTCTCCCACTGCTCCCACTTCCACCACGCCATAGTGTAGCCGAAGGTGCAGTAATTCAGGAAGAACCTGTCCGGGACTTCCGCCTTAGCCTTAACCGGGACGGGGATTTCGGGAAGGACTTCCGGTATTTCCGTTTTGTTGAAATCGTACCAGCTTACATTGGTAAGACAGTACTCCTGAAGATACCGGTTGAGACCTACCGCCATCGAGTTGGCGTTGTTTCCTTTTATTAGAATTTTGGAACCTTTCTGTTCCAGTTCGTAGGTATCTTTCTCCGAGGGGACTTGTTTAAAAATGATGTCGCGCGCCTGCTGGCCCATCACCCTTTCGGCGAGGGCGGCCGCCTGGCGTTCGTCTTTAGTCCCACACGCTGTAAGCGCTCCTGCGAGGACTAAAAACAGGGTTAGTTTCAGTATCTTCATACGGTTCTGCAGTTTAGTCCTCTAATTTACGAAAAAAAACGAAAAATCCTGATTCCTTTTCCCGTGCATACCCTCCCTAAATTAAAGGAGGGTATGTGCGTTTAGGTCCCAAAATGCACATACCCTCAGCTCCGCAGCCGAGGGTATGCACGAGGGCTTCTTGCAGTTGCGGCCCTTTTTTGATAAATTTGTAGTTATGAAACGAACCACATTAATTGCGGCGGCGCTGCTCGCCTGCACTATTTGCGGAGCCGAAACTATCAAGGGCTCCGACAGCAAGATTTCCTATATCGGACGAACCGAGGTCTCCCAGGACGGCTCCGTCAGTTTCGACTGGAGCGCGACTACCCTGAGGGTTGCCTTTAAGGGAAAAACCCTCAAGCTCGCCTGCTCGGTAGACAAACCCGCATATTTCAACCTCTGGATCGACTCGGAGCAGGGCCCCATCGAAGATAGGGTCCTGAAGATCAATTCCGACACCCTTATAACTATCTTCAACGCAAAGAAGGCGGCCGATCATGTAATTATCCTTCAGAAGCGCCACGAAGGAGAGTTCGGCGCCGTCACTATCCAGAACCTTTATACAGACGGTCAGTTCAAGCAGGCCCCCGAGCCGCGTCCCCGCCTGATCGAGTTCATCGGCGACTCCTACACCTGCGGCTATGGGATCGAGGCCCTTCACCACGACGGCCCGTTCGTCGTGGCTGAGGAAAATCCGGCCCGCACGTATGCCGATATCCTGGGCCGCCTGTTCAATGCCGAGACGGTCCATATCAGCCACAGCGGCCGTGGGGTCGTCCGCAACTACGGCGACTACGACAAGACCCAGAATATGGTAGTCCGCTATGCCCAGACCTTCGATGAGCTGAAGACGGACCCTTGGACCCCGACCTACAAGCCGGACCTGGTCGTCATCTACCTTGGGACTAACGACTTCTCCGAGGGTAAGCAGCCCGCTCTCTGGCTATGGTGCCAGGGCTATAAGAGGCTGCTCGAAAAGGTGCGCGAGTTCCATGGACCGAACGTCCCGATCATCTGTATGGCCTCGCCCTGCGACGAGCTTATGGACGATTATGTCTACGAAGCGGTCGAGCGCAGCGGCCTTTCGAACATCCAGGTCGTGCCCATTATGAAGGGCACCTTCCGCTATGACGACAGCGACCTTGGGGCCGCGTGGCACCCGAATTTCAGCGGCAATCGTAAGATCGCGAGCGTTGTCGCCCCGTTTATTTCGTCACTTATGGATTGGGATCTCCCGCTGAATGCATATGAATTCAAATAGACTTTTCGCAGCCGCGGCGCTGCTTCTTGTGGCCTCTACGGCCATGGCCCAAGTTTGGACAAACGCGGACGAACTGCCCCTTTTCGGCAAGGCCCGCGAGGACACTAAAGAGCGTTATGAGCGCCTCCCGGCCGAGTTCGAAGGCCGCTCGCGCGATGCCGTATGGTATCTCGGCCGAAACAGCGCGGGTTTGTATATCCGCTTCCGCTCGAACAGCACGGCGATATGGTGCCGCTGGACCGCTAAGTTCGGCAACCAGATGAACCATCAGACGCTGATCGGCACGCGCGGCGTGGACCTCTATACGCTGACCGAAAAGAACGGATGGAGATTCATGGGCGCGGGGAAATCTGCGATCCACGACCGGACCACCACCGACAAAATAGTCGGCAACATGACCCCGGAGTGGCGCGAATATATGCTCTATCTGCCTCTGTACGACGGGGTTACCTCGCTCGAGATCGGAGTTGATTCTACTGCTATAGTCGAGCCCCCGAAAGTCGACAGCCCCCAGCACGAGAGGCCGATCGTGATGTACGGAACTTCGATCCTGCAGGGCGGCTGCGCAAACAGACCCGGAATGTGCCACACCAGCATCATCTCCCGCCGCCTGAACCGCGAGGTGATCAACCTTGGCTTCAGCGGAAACGCGCTGCTTGACTATGAGATTGCCGAACTTATTGCCGATGTAAAGGATCCCGCTTTGATAGTATTCGACTACGTCCCCAATGCCTGGGACTATTTGATTGCAGGAGAAGAGGGCGAGAAATTCTTCAGGATAGTTCGCGACGCACATCCCGATGTCCCTATCCTCTTCTTGGAGGACCCTCACTTCGCACACTATGAGTGGGACAGCTTCATCAGGAACGAGGTCGACAAGAAAAACGCCGCCCAGAGGGCTCTGTTCAAGAAACTCAAGAAGCAGGGCGAGAAGAAAATCTGGTATCTGAAGTCAGACGATATGGTCGGCGACGACAACGAAGCCTTCGTGGAGAACACACACTTCACCGATCTCGGAATGATGCGCTACGCTGAGTGGCTCATCCCGCATATCAAGAGACATATGAAGAAATAACTGGATTTGTCAAGCTCTCGTGCATACCCTCGGCTACGGAGCTGAGGGTATGTGCGTTTTGGGGCCTAAACGCACATACCCTCCTTTAATTTGAGGAGGGTATGCACGGGAAAAGGTATCAGGAGGCTTGAAGTGGCCTGCCAAGCAGCATGGAGTACTATACTCTATCCACCAGTTTACCTGCTTCAGCGTAAGTAATACCACAAACTCGCGCGGCTTGATTGACATCAGCACTGAAACGATAACGAATCTGGCGTATTAATTCCGTCTGTTCGTCTAACGTCAAATCTGAAAATTGAGCCTTTCCAAAAAGGGATCTAATCAGATCGGGAACAGCAGTAAGTATGGTTTGATCTCGAAACGCCGGGAGGTTCCTATTCTCTTCCAGGCGCTTCTTAACCTTAGCTGAATTGTTCAAGAAATAATTGAAGCGTCCTATATGTCTGAAACGTCTCTCCACCTCTTTTGTATCCACATAGTTTTGGGGTAAAATGAATCCTTGGTCGCTAATGAGCCAATCTTTAGGGATAGTTTTTTCACCTGAATGCAAGAATTTACGCAGCCCCCTCCCTGTCAACTCTCCCAAGCGCTTTGCCTTTGGGGCTGTAATTTGAAATACGGCACCTCCGGATCCCCACGGATACTGACTGGGGTGGGAACAAATATTTGCGTGGACGCAATTCATCATCACATAAGCTGCGGTCCATTCAAAACCTTCGTGGTCGAGACTGACCATATCGATACGCAAGCCATTTTCCCTGAGCAGGAACTCCTTGCCGTACTTCTTTTGATAATAATGGGAGTAGCGGCCCTTGAACTCATTAATGAATCTAACCACATCTTCGTACTCACCATAAATCAGAAAGTGTACGTGATTAGACATCAAGATAAAAACAAAAATTTTAAGTACTTTGAAGCGGAAAGCACCGATAGCTACATGGTTCATTCCCACTGCAAAATCTTCATCGTCACGGAACCAAAGAGCCTCCTCGAGGTGTTCCGTCGTAACAAAATAGAAAGCTTTCATAGTTATAATAGACGTTAAGGCAGGTGCTCCAAAAATAGAGATTTTCGATAATATGTCAAGGGATTTCGCAGGATAATTCCAAAATTTTTCCCCTAACGGTGCATACCCTCGGCTACGGAGCTGAGGGTATGTGCATTTTGGGGCCTAAACGCACATACCCTCCTTTAATTTAGGGAGGGTATGCACGGGCCGAGGGGGGGCAACGGCCAAAAGCAGCAGGGCTACTTCACCAGGTTACCGCTGAAATCTACCGGCTTCTCAAACGGGTCAAGATATTTGTCGAGAAGGACCGCGGCTTCAAGGCGTGTAATCTCGGCGGAAGGATTGGAGGGTTCACCTATCACATCAGCGCCGAGGTCACGCAACAGGGCATAAAAATCCTCTGCCTGAACCGGCTCGTCGGAATCCACCACCACCGCATCATAATAATCTCCAAGGTCGAGCTCGTTCCAGAGCAGCGGGTCGCCGGCGCGGAACCAGGACTCGTTGGCCCAGCCGACATTGCGGCCGATACCGCGCAAAATACCCGTACTGCCTATACGCTGCAGGGCTTCGAACCCTTCCTCACCCGGCTTCAGGTCAAGCCACGGCTGGAGGTAGGCGCCGGCGGCAAGCAGCGCTTTCTGGACCGAACGGACGTCAACCTCGCGAACCGCGCACCCGCGCTGGACGGAAAGCGCTGCCAGGATGCCGGCGGTCTGACCTATCTCCACTACCACCGGCTGAAGGCGGGTCGAGCCGTTGATCAGGTTAGTCACACTGATCGACTTCTCAGCCACTATCAGATCCTCGACCTTAAGCGGTACGAGCGAGCCGAGCGGCAGGGTAAACGACGGGATCGGAGCGAAATGAAGGCGCGGGAGCGAAGCCCAGTCGGGATAAGCATAGTGATGGTGATCGACCGGATAATCGCCGACGCAGACGCCCGTACGGTAGGCGTTAGTCGAATAGCGGTCGCGGGCCTCGTCCAGAGTGAACAGATGTTCGCCCTCGATGCGGCGGCTCTCGCGATAGTACGGGAACAGCGCGAGCCCATCCTCCGACGGATATTCGTCTGCCAGCCCGAGGCTCTTCATCCCAAGACTGGTCTGCAGGAAGTAGAGGAAGCCGAGCGTGCGCTGCTTCGCGACTGCGATAACGGAATCCCTCTGCTCGCGCGACATCTCTATTATATTGGCGTAGAAGTCGTTCGCCTCCACGGGCCAGTTGATCATCATCTCCCCGCCGGGAAGTAGGCCGTAAGAGAGCATCATCTCCGGCGTCCACAGCGGCTGCCCCTTCGAAATCGATTCGTCATTGAGCGGGTTCTTGCAGCTGTTGATATAGTTGCGCTCGTTGTATCCCTCCGGCCGGGCAATGGTCATATCCGCCTCCGGACCATAGTCCTTGATCGTCATTACCATGGTCATATCCTGCACGATATCGTTCCCCTCTTCGAGGGCCATCTCCTCGCCCGTGTACGAGCGCGGGTCGAAGCCGATGTGGTACGCGACTCCGCAGGCTTTGGCTACATCGCCGAGCTCGGTCCCATCGATCAATATCTTACAGCGCACGGTCTTCTTCGCGCCCGATTCGGACTCGAAGCCCACTTCCCATCCGCGGGAGAGTTTTTTCGCGCAGACGAAACGCAGCCCCTTAACTACCTTCAGCTTGGGTTCTGCCGCCGCGAGGTCTTCAAGGATCTGTTCGCCCACCTTAGGTTCGAACTGGATATGACTTACCCAGCCTGTCTTAAGGTTTTCGTAGCCGCCATAATGCTGGGCCACGGCATCGGTAAATTCGCGGAATAAGCCGCCGCGCAGGCGGTAGTTTCCGTCTATGGCCGACACTCCGGCCGAGGTCAACATTCCGCCGAGCCAGGGCGTCTCCTCGACTATAAGGGTATTCACACCGCAGCGCGCGGCCTGAACGCCTGCGGCCGTTCCGGAGGCTCCGCCGCCGACTATGAGTACATCTACGTTTTGAGTACAAGACATCGCGAACGCGAGGGTTGCGATAAGAAGGAAGATACGTTTCATTGGTTAATCAGTTTCAGTTCAAAGTTACAAAAAAAAGAGGGCGGCCCAAAGGCCACCCTCAATTTTTGAAAGATATCAAGTATTAGAGCTTGAGTTCGAGAACAACTACACCTGTCGAACGGATACCAGCTGCGATGAAGACCTTGCCGTCCTTCTGGATGACCTCAAGGCTACCGCAAGCGTTTCCGGAAGCAGTGGCTGAAGGAATTTCATAGGAAGCAAGCGCTGTTGCTCCGTTTAGGTCATTGACAAGATTTCCGGTTGCGAGTTTGTAGACTCGTATAACTGCGCCGTAAGAATTGGAACCGTTGTACTTGCTCATTTCGAGAAGAGCAGCGAATTCGCTGTCGCCGGCAGTGAAGAACCTTGCCGAACGGACGCACTTGTTGGTAATGTCTGCAGGGACAATCTCGTCAGCGGCTGTTCCGCCCCACTCCTGGTAGTTGAGAAGACGCATATTGGCGTTGTCCCACTGAAGGAGAGCCTTGTTGTCCTTGTACATAGTGAAGCTGCCGATACCGACACGACCGCAGTTCATTCCGCCGTAGTATTCCATTGATGAATAACCATCAGCCTTCGATGCGGGTTTGAAGGTAAAGATGCGTCCCTTTCCACCAACTGAGGTAGGGCAGGAATAGTCAAGGGCGTAAACAACGGGAGCCTCAGCAGTTCCTGAAACGGAAATCATATCACCAAGCCTCGGAACAGCTCCGTCAACATTTGCGATAACGTACTGAGCCAGAGTGTCAACTTTCTCGCCGTCGTACTTCATCACCTTGAACTTCTGTCCGACTGCATTTGCCATATTGGAGAGGATGATCGTTCCGTCTGAAAGAGCCGCAGCACCGTCGAGCTGGAAGAGACCGCCCGTAGTGCCTACATTTACGTTCTTTACGAATGAGCCGTCTTCGAGGGAAACGGTGTGAATGATACCGGCAGTATTGACAAGATAAACTCCGTTGGTATTTGCGGTGATGTTACGGACGTTTCCGAGCGCTACGTTTTCTCCCCAGGCGGCGTCATCAATGTGTGACCATACGAGCGAGAGCTTCGGCTCCCTCTTACCGCTTGTGGTAGGAGTGTTGAAGGACAGGCTGGTAGGCTTGATAGTTACACCATTGAAGATGTAATCTGCAAGGCCATAAGCACTGAAGATAGCGTGAGTAACGCCGGTTCCATAGTAGTTGTCGTCTACAACACCGTCACCCATAATGAGGGATCCCTTGTAGTTGAGGAAGTCGTTGTAGAGCTCGATAGCCTCACCTGCGATGTTGAATTCGTTGCCGGTGATGACAGCGTCGGTCTTATCCATTACGCGGATAGCCCAAGCCTTCTTCCCGAGTCCGTTGAAGACGTTGCCGCTCCAGAGAACGTCGGCTTCGTGGGTCTGGTTAGGGCAGTATGCACCGCCTGCGACTGCGTCGAACTGGCAGTTGATAACCTTGACGTTCTTAGCCTGGGAGATCCAGAGCATCGACATTGTGCTGGCGAAGTCTGCAACTTCGGTAGTAGCGTCGAAGCGGACATTCTCGAAGGTTACGTTGGTTGCGCCGTTCTCAACACGTGCGAGGTAGATGTGGCCCCACTCGTAGTTGTCTCCGCTGACCTTTACGCCGAGGTCTTTGTTGGTAACATTCTCCTTAGTCTTAAGGGTGAGATCCTTGATGGTAAGAGAACCGGAGATCTCAAGGTTACCGTTGATGACGGACTTGGCGGGACCTGCACCCTTGATGGTGAGGGTCTTTCCGTTAGGAACCTTTACATTGTCGTCGATCTCACCTTCGCCAACCTCGATAACAGATCCTGAAGGAGCTGCTGCGATAGCTGCGGTAAGGGTAGGATAGCAGATAGCGCCGAGCTTGACGATTCCTTCGCCACCCTTCTTGGCAGGATAGATGGACTGAGTACCGGAGCCTACCTTAGTATTACCAGTGTAGACGCGGACTACGTCAGGTCCATAGATATTGCTGTCCTCAGAGATGAGGTGATACTCAGCATCAACTTCGATGGCAGGAGTAACTTTTCCGGCGAACTCATTTCCACCAGTCCTGAGGTTGATCCAGTTGTTGGGGACATTGATAACGCTGTTCTTCACCGTCATATCGGTATTCAGATACAGACGCATTGCATAATCGGGATAACCGCCGTTGAAAGTACAGCCGTCGAAGGTATACTTACCACCATAGATCTGGGCAATACGGCCGGCGTTACCGGGATCTGCATTGATAGTACAGCCAGTGAAGTTAACCACCGAACCATCTGCAGAAGTCATATCGAAGATGAGAGTACCGGTCTTGGTGAGGTAAGTCTCCTCGAGACCGTCGATGGTAACGTTTTCTACAGTAAGAGTATTGACTCCGCTGCCAAGATTGATAGCAAGAGGGTTGCCAGCATTGACATCGGTAACCACGCAGTCACCGGTAGGACGGATGACAAGGTTCTGAACTGTTGTAGGGATGCCTGCAGGAACAGTGACACCCTTGATGACTACCTTGGAAGGATCTGCAGCGGGAACGCCGTAGAAACGAGGCTTGATCACGAGTGATTTGATAGCTTCATTGGCAGGGAGAACGATACGGCCAAGTTCGGCATCCTGAGAGATGATAACCTGGACTGATCCGTCTGTTCCGATGTTCTGGCCATCAGCGGTAGCGGTGGCAAGTGCTGCGGCAGCATCATCCCATGTTGCATAGGCTTTTTGGTTGTTCAGGAAGAAGGTTGAACAACCATCCTGAGTAACAGCGAGGTTCTGTACGATATTTCCTTCAGGATCCTTCACGATTACGTTGCCAGTACGAGCCTTGCAGGAAGGAGTAACTGCGACCTTGACGGTGACCTCATACTCTTCGGTTGCTTTGGTTCCCTCGAAGGTGAGCCAAGGTACGTCGGAGGAGAAGGTAACAGGGACGTTGGAAACGACATTCATCTTGAAGCTGTCGCTCCAGAAGTAAGCAGTACGGGCGAAGGTTGTTGAAACCTCGAGTTCCTGACCGACGATGTTGATGGTCTTTACAGAAACCTTTCCGTCTCCGCGGTCTGCCATCACAACGATGTTGTTGGGGGTAAGAACTGCAGGAGCGGTGATGAGGATCTCAGGAGAATTCTCGCTAACAGTAGCTTTGTACTCGCCACCGGCTACGATGTGGAGCTTAGTCTCCGGGGTCTCGCCCTTGATACGATAAAGGAGAGGGGTTGTAGCGGCTGCCTTGAGAACTACATCCTCGGTGAGGAGCTCGAGTTCGAACTCAACATACAGAGGAAGTACGAAGGTAGTTCCGTCTACAAGCTTGATAACTACGGTGTCGCCGTCAACCTCTACGCTTGAGAAGAAGGCGTCTCCGTTCTCACCATCCTTACCGGGAGCACCGGGAGCTCCGTCCTGTCCGTTTGTTCCGTTCGTTCCGTTGTAGAGAGTAAGAACGGTGTTGTCGCTAAGGGTGATAGTCCATCCAGTAGCAGTCTGAGCTACATTCTGGATAACTGCACCGCCCTGGAGTTTCTCAATAGCGGCTTTGTTTGCTGCTACCTGAGTTTCGAGAGCAGAGACTCTGGAATTGAGGTCATTGACCGCAGTCTGAATCTCCTTGGTACAACCCACCATAAGGAGAGCTGCGCCAAAAATAGCTAACAGAATCTTTTTCATGAAATTTTGGTTGGTTAATGAATTATTATAAGGTTAGTTTGGAATTTTCGTATCGGATGTAAAGTTAGTAAAAAATTTTAATCCTCAATGTAAAATTATTAAATACAGTACTATTTGCCAAGGGCCTGGTCTATTCCTGCCTTTGCATAGCGCCACTGGTCCGCCTGCTTCAGATGTATCATATCGAAGAGGAAGTAACCGTCGCACGCATCATAACAGGCTTTGACAGAATTAGTTATCGCAGCATTCTCCTGCTCCTGGGTATACTTGTTGTCCGAATCCCAGTTGCCCACATCGGGCCCTCCGGCCACTATCGGACACGATTCTCCGATTTTCTGCTTTGCCTGGCGGCAGAAGCCCTGCATAGTCCACTCGCCGGTTCCGTAGACGGCGCCGGGACTGGCATATGCGCCTATAAGCATATGGTCGCAATGGTCTGCGAATCCATAATTCTTATAATCCGAGCTCGCCCAGTCGCTGAAGTAGGCGCTGGTGTTGTAGTTGGGGCTGGCCCAGTTGACTCCTACGTCGTAGTACTGGCTGTACCATCCTCCGACATAGACGCCGAACTTGATGTTCGGGTTCTGTTCGTGGGCGATGTCGTGGGCCTTTTCGATGAAATCGTGGATAACCTTAGCCCTCCATTCCAGCCACTTCTTGTAGTACTTCGGCTTCTTTGAAGGCTGAGTACTGTAAGTAGTTCCGGCGGGGAGTACGTCGGAGGGCCACTCCAGAGTGACAACTCCGATATAGTCCATAAACTGCTTCTTGGACTCATCCGAAAAGTCTGTCTGAAGCCCGGTATAGCGGCAGCGGTCGAGGAAGATTCCGTCGAGGTCCTTGTACGAAGCCAGGTCCTTGATTATCTGAAGCAGATAAGCCTGGACGTCGGGGTGGGCCGGATTGAAGAAGAGCGTGCTCTGGCCCGCATCGATAGCGTTCATAATACCGGACTGAAGGTTGTAGCTGGTAGCCCAGCCCTTCTTCGAGGAGTCGCGGTAGAGAAGGCCCTGCTGGCCGAGGCTGGTTTTGTTGCCGCCGACCATAGTGTTCATAGCGGCGTGGACCCGAAGGCCGAGAGAGTGGCCGATCTCGATAAAGGCCTGCAGGTAATCCCAGTCTGCAGTCCGCTCGAACTTCTTGTAGCCGCCGGTAACCCACGCGCCCAGCCAAGCGACCGGGGTGCCGACCGAGGACGAGAAGAGGATATCGCCCGTAGTCGGGCGGACATCCACCACGACGTCCGTGAAGCCCGTATCCTTTGCGAGCTGCAGGTCGCGCCTGATGTTGTCCTTTGAGTTGGCGAAGTCCGGGAAGTTTGCCGCGGCGTCGATCCAGATGTAGAAAGGTTTGGTTTCCACTACAGGACCGGGAGGGGTGACGGGATCGGTTCCGGTTGAGTCATCCTGAGTAACCGGAGTCACAGGATCGGGAGTCGGGTCTGGAAGCTGCCACTCCGGGGTCTTGAACCTCCCGCTTTCGTCTCCGCAGGCCGAAAAGCCCAGGGTCGCGGCGAGGGCGAGAGTCAATACTGTAATCAGTGTTCTTTTCATATCTACATATTGAGGCAGTCGAACTGCACCCTTGCTACCTTACCTCCACTGAACATAAAGTAGACGTCCATATAGAAGCCGTTGTCGGATACCCTCACGGCTACATCTCCGGTCTGATTGGCATTTGCTACGTTGGCTGTTGCGAAGGAGCCATAGACGCCCTTCTCACACTGCCAGCAGGTTCCGTCGAGATTATCCTGACTCAGGTCGTAGAGATAGATGACATCGTCTGCGCCCCAGGTGAAGCCGTTGATGGTGTTCGAGACCATAAAGCCAACTCCGTTGAAGAAGGCGTAATCGATGGCGTTGGGAACCCAGTTGACACTGTAGTTCGGGCTCTGGAACTTGATTGTGTGTGTCTTACCGTCCATCCAGAGGTGATTGCGCTCGCCTCCGGTAATTGCTGAGTAGCTGGAAAGGAAGTAGTCCGCAGTCACATCGGTCGCGCTGGAGTAAACGACATCGCAGTTGTAAGTCCAGGCGCCCATCTTGGAGTCAGCGACAGTCACGAGGTCCGGAGTGGGATTGAGGACTCCTCCGGTAACGGTCCAGCGATAGAACTCGTTTGCGCCCTGATAGACCGGGGCGGTGATGATAGCATCGCCGTCGAGGTCTCCGTAGACCGAAATCTTTCGGCCCATGGATTTAGCCGTATCGAGAGTGATATAAAGAGTAGGAGTTCCGTTGATGCCGTTGATACGCCAGATCTTGAAGGTGGTTCCGTCGTTAGGAGTAAGGTTGCAGACGAGGATGTTGTCCTTGCTGTCTGCAGTACAGTAGAAATTGGTTACGTTGCCCTTGAAATCGAGAGCAATTGTTCCGGTCTTCTCGCCTGTTTCCTTATTCAGAACTACCATATCTTCGCCGCGGGTATTGAGGACTACATAGTCCTTAACGACGGCGATACCTCCGGTCAGCAGAGTGTTTCCGATTCCGAGGGTGTTCATATCCACCGTCCAGAGGAACTTCTCGCTGCCGTAGCGCATACCCTTGGAGAGGATATCCGGAGTCTCGGTCTTCACCGTATAGGTAGCCTCTGTAACACCGTCCTGAGCGACAACGGTAATGTCGACAGGGTTAGTATAGTCAAGAGCTGTTACGGTAGGATCCGCACCCTTGAAGGAGGCTCCGAAGGACAGGCTTACATTTGCGAGCTGCGTCCCAAGAGGAGAGTCGTAGATGATAGATATAGCCTTCGAAGTTTCGTTGATGACGCCGGTCAGGTTAAGTGCCGGGAATTCGAACTTTGTGATCTGACAGAGATTGCTCTTTCGGATCTCGGCCTTGACCTGATAGGTCTTCTTGACCTTTTTCTGGTCTGTAACCGTGATGAAATTATCGTCCTTGGTGAGGTCCATAAACAGCAGCGGCGGATCGACCACTACATTGTCGTCGAGGTTCGCAACCAGCTTCACCTTCGTCAGATCCGACATCTCGAGATGGGAAGCCGAATTTGCCGGGTAGGTATAAGGGAATACGATGGTGATGATTCCGGCCTCATAGTCGATTACGCTCGGGAACTCGTTCTCCTCGCGATCGTCATAGAGGAAATAGGCCGTCACGCTGTTGATGCCGTAGCGCGACTCGGAAGGAATCAGCGTCTCAGGCTCCTGGCAGGAGGCCAGCATCGCTGCGGCTATCGCAATAAAAATGTAAAGTATCTTTTTCATAAGGCTTATTTCCATTCGTCATACTGAACAGCCAGCTTGTTGTCCTTGAGCTCGTCGTCGGGCACAGGCAGGCAATAGAGTTTCGAGAAGAAGCGGCGGTCTTCGAGGTCGCAGCTGACATATTCGTAGGTAGTACCGGTAATCATAAAGCCGTGGACACGGTAACCGGTAAGCTCGGTGTGGGCCACCTTCCAGCGGCGGAGATCCCAGAAGTAGTGTCCTTCGTAGGCAAGCTCCACCTTACGCTCGCGGCGGTAAGCTTTCCACCAGTCGTCGCCCGTAAGGTTCTTTCCGTAGAGACCGACTCTCGCGCGGACCTGGTCCACCGGGTTCTGATACTTGATCGCAGGGGCGCCTGAGCGGTACATAGCCTCGGCTTTGTTGAGCAGGACCTCGGCGTAGCGGATCTCTACCCAGGTCTGAGTGCTCTGTACTCCGCGGAGGTCCGTATGACTCTCGTCCACGAGCTTACGGAGGAAGTAACCGGTAGTAGTCTTACCGTAGGAGTAAGGAACGGTTCCATACTCTACGAACTCGCCGTTCTCGCCGTGGACACTACAGTTCATAGTCTTACCCTTCCACTCGCAGCCGGGATAGATGACGGTCGCGGCGAAGCGGGGCTCGAGTGACTCGTAGTTCGGGCGGTTGGTGGCGGTTCCGTTGTGCCAGGCAGACCAGTCGAAGTCTGTTCCGTCGTAGCGCTCGTAGGTCTCGACCATTTCCTGGGTCGGGGTTCCAAGGGCGCCATAGTCGTAGCCGTCGCAGAGAGGGACATAGTCCTGATCGAAGGTGTGGTTGGGGCCGGAGACGGTATACTTGAACTCAAGGATGCTCTCCTTGTTTCCTCCCTTCCAGGAATCCTGATACTTGTCTACCAGGCCGTATTTTCCGCAAGAGATAACCGAATCAGCCGCCTCGATTACGTCGTCCCAGCGCTCGGCGTAGAGCATCGCGCGGCTCATAAACGCGTAAGCGGCATACTTTGTTACACGGCCGTTGTCTGCAGACTTCCACTCGGCGGGCAGGTTCTCGGCGGCGAACTTGAGGTCGTCGTAGATGAACTGCCAGGTTTCATCGGCGCTGCTCAGGGCTTTGTCGTTTCCAACAGGAAGGCTGTCGTAAATGATAACTCCCTTCGGATGGCGCTTTGCGAGCTGGAAGTAGATGAATGCACGGAAGAAACGGGCCTGGGCTTCGAGCAGAGTATTCTTCTCAGGCGCAAGCTTGGAGAATTTGTGCATCGAATCGAGGAAGCCGTTTACCCTGCGGATGTTTTCGTAAGCCGTATCCCAGATGCCCCAAAGGCAACCGGCGGTAGTGATGGCCTCAGGATTTACTACGTAGTTGTTGGGATGGCCGGCTTTGTGGCCAAGAGACAGACTTCCGTATTTGAAGGTATCCGTAAGGCTCTCGGTCATACTTCCTCCGAACTGATAGGTACCGAACTGGCCGTACTTGCTGATGTAGGTATAGAAACCGTTTACATACAGCTGGGCGGAAGCTTCGTCTTTCCACACGAGTTCGTCTGTGAGGTAAGTATTGTTTTCTGTTCCGTCAAGCCACTCGTTACAAGAGACGAAGGCAAGAACTGCAATTATTATCGCTATATACTTTTTCATATCCTGTCCTCCTTAGAATGTAATTTTAACACCGACCTGATAGGTCTTCTGCTGAGGATAATAACCGTTGTTCACACCCGGCTGCTCAGGATCGATGTTGTATTTCGTCAGGCCGCTGAAGGTGAGCAGGTTGGAACCCTGGAGGTAGAGGCGAAGAGCGGTAATACCGGCGGGCTTCAAGAGCGACTGAGGGAAGGTGTAACCCAGTTGCAGGGTCTTGAGACGCAGATAAGAACCGTCGCGATACCAGAAGGTTGATGAGTAGGCGTTGTTCGAGCTCAGAGGAGTGATGGTCGGACGGGGGAATTCGCCGTCTTTGTTTTCAGGCGTCCAGGAATTTTCGAGCAGGAACAGAGGGGAGTTTCCTCCGTGGTAGAAAGGCTTGGTAAGGAAGGTGTTGTCCATAATTCCTTCCGAACCGGTGGCGGTATAGACACCGGTCAGGGAGACCGTACGTCCGGTCGCGCCCTGCCAGAGCATATCGATATCTATTCCGCGCCAGGAGGCGAAGAGGTTGATCGAGCCCTGTACCTTAGGATAGGGGCTGCCGGCTACATATCCACGGTCCTGGGCGTAGGTAATCTTACCGTCTCCGTTGCGGTCCAGATACTTGATGTATCCGGCTGCAACCCTCGATCCGGGGATAGTGGCTGAGTTGGCGGCATCGGAATCGTTCTTGAAGAGGCCGAGAGCGATGAAGCCCTGCTGAGCGCCTACTTCTTTGCCGGTAAGCTTGAGATAGTCCGGGGTGTTGTCCGAGTCTCCAGCGTAGTACAGCCAGCGGCGGTAAGCGTAGGAGAGAACGATCTTGGCTCCGTAGTTGAGCTCGCCGATGTAATTGTTGTGGCGGATAGTCATATCGAAGCCCTTGTAATCCCTCTTGTTCTCGTTTCCGTAGGAGTAGTAGTATCCTCCGCGGGAAGGAGCATAGGATCCGGTAACTCCGGAGAGGATGTCGTACTCGTATTTATAGAATACGTCGAACTCGAGTCCGAGGAGGCCCTTCCAGGCTTCGAAATCAACACCGACGTTGTAGTTGAGTACCTTAGCCCAGGTGAGGTTCGGGTTTCCGAGCGTACTGGCGTAGACCATACTCTGGCTGGCGCCTCCGAAAACGACCTGCTTCTTGCTGAGCGAGACGAGGTCCATATACTGGTAGGCTGCGACATTGGAGTTCGCGGTCTTACCTACACTGGCGCGGAGCTTTAGGAGATCAATTCCGCTGACATCGAACCAGTCTTCTTTGTTGATGACCCAACCGGCAGAGACACCGGGCAGAGAGACCCAGCGGGCGCCGGCCTTTCCTCCGAAGACATACGAACCGTCGTAACGGAACGAAGCCTCGAGGAGGTATTTGTCTTTATAGGAGTAGTTCAGACGTCCTACATAACCTGCGACTCTGGAGTGTCCGCTGTAACCGCTGATGGCAGGTATTTTCTCGGAGCCGTCTCCTGTCTGGTTGGAGATGTAGTTCAGTTCGTCCTGCTGGACGAAGTCGAGGCCCCAACCGGTAGCGCCGAAGGCGTGGGACCTGTTTTCGCGGGTCTCGAGCAGGGCGAGGGCGTGGATCTTATGATCGCCGAACTTGGCGTCGTAGTCGATGCTGGTCTGGGTCGTGATGTTGTAGGCCCAGGCGCCGCCTTCAGTGATGCTGGTGCTGGTTCCGCGGGCGTCGGTCGAGAGGCCGTAGGAGAGGTCAGTCACACCGGCGGTCGGGAGGGTCAGGACGGCAGTATAGTAAGGAGTCGCGAGCTGCTTCCCGAACTGGAAGTTGGCGTCGAACGAGACCATCTCCTTCAGCGACAGGCCCTTGATGAAGGGGACGTCGTACTGAAGGGCCATATTGCTCTGGATGTATGAGTAATTGGTATCCTGGTGTCCTGTCTGGTCGGCAGCGGCGATAGGGTTGACCCACGAAGATGCGGTCCTTGTAGAGACCGGATATACGGTTCCGTTCAGCTCGTAGGTCTCAGGGACATACGGCAGGGCGCGGACGGCCTGCTGGGGGATGTTGCTCCAATCGCCCGGGTCTGCAGAGAAGCCGGGACGGTGTCTTTTTTCGATATGGCCGGCGAGGTTGATAGTGAAGGTAAGGTCGTCTGTAATCTTAGCATCTACGTTCGAACGGAGATTGTAGCGCTGATAGTAGAAGTTGCTGACATTACCCTGCTGGTCGTAGTAACCGAGGGAGGTGAAGAACCTTACCCTGTCGTTTCCGCCGGTAGCGCTGATGTTGTGGTGCTGAGTAATACCGGTTCCGAAGGTCTTCTCATACCAGTTGGTATTTCCCCAGCCGTGGGTTCCTTCGTTCATCCACTGGACGTGTTGCGCCGTAAAGACGGGAGTGAAGGCGGTATCAAAAGCGTCGCAGTCCAGTTCGTAGGCCTTGTTGTACCAATAGGCGTACTCGGGGCCGTCCAACAGGCGGAGCATATTGGTGTTGCGGCTGATACCGTACTCTCCGTTGTAGGAAATACGGGTCTTCTGCGAATCGCCTTTCTTTGTTGTCACGAGGATAACGGCGCTGGCGTTCAGACCGTACATCGCAGCGGATGTTGCGTCCTTAAGGACGGAAATGCTTTCGATTTCGTTGGGTTCGATTTCGTTCAGATCACGGGCCACACCGTCTACGATGCAGATAGCACCCTGTCCGCGGACGAGCAGCGAGGCGCCGTCGGCGCCTGGCTGGCCGCTCTCCTGGAGAGCGACGACACCCGCGACGCGGGTTCCGACCGCGGACGAGACACCCACTGCCGGAGCTTTAAGGATCTCTGAGCCCTTGACGGACGAAACCGCATTGGTAAGGGACGCTTTTTGCTGGGAGCCGTAACCGACGACTACGACCTCATTAAGGACTGTTGAATCGTCTTCCAGCGTAACGTTGATGGTCTTCTGCTTTCCTACTGCTACCGTCTTTGTCTTCATTCCGAGGAATGAGAATTCCAGGGTAGCATTGCCGGCAACAGTAATCTCGTACAGACCGTCAAGATTTGTGATTACGCCATTGTTGGTACCGACTTCAAAGACCGACGCACCCGGGATAGGATCTCCGTGTGTGTCAGTGACTTTGCCCTGTACCAACTGCTGAGCCAGGGCCGTAATGGCGGACAGAGGCAACAGCAACGCGATAAGAAGCAAATGCTTGTGTTTCATTGATTGTATAGGTTAGTAATGTGGTTCAATACCCAAAAGTACAAAAAAAACATAGAAATTCCTTAAATTTGTGTACACTGAAACTAATTCCAAGCGATATGACATCAAGAAGATCTTTCCTTAAGACGGCAGCTGCAGCTACGGCAGCCGCCGCGGCAGCCCCGATCCTGTCTGGGTGTAAGGATACCCCGGCCCTCGCCGGCTCCGACCGTACGACCAGGTTCATAGTCCCGAGAAGGGCCGGCCTCCCTATCACCGGTACTTTCCTCGATGAGATCTCCCACGACATCCCCCACCAGAACTGGGGCCCGGAAGAGTGGGATCAGGACTTCAGAAATATGAAGGCCATCGGTATCGATACCGTTATTATGATCAGAAGCGGCTACCGCAAATTCATCACCTGGCCGAGCAAGTATCTGCTGAATAAAGGCTGTTATATGCCTTCGATAGACCTCCTGGAGCTTTTCCTCTATCTCGCAGACAAATACGATATGAAGTTCTACTTCGGACTGTATGACTCCGGCCGCTACTGGGATTTCGGAGATATGATCTACGAGGCCGAGGTCAACAAATTCGTCATCGACGAAGTCTGGCAAAACTACGGACACCACAAAAGCTTCCAGGGCTGGTATCTCTCCACCGAGATTTCCCGCGCTACTAAGGGCGCAGTAGACTGTTTCTATACGATGGGTAAGATGTGTAAGGAAGTCAGCAACGGCCTCCCTACATTTATTTCTCCCTGGATAGACGGAAAGAAAGCTGTAAGCGCCGCAGGCGGCAACCTCTCCAAGGAAGAAGCCGTCAGTGTCCAGCAACACGAAAAGGAATGGGACGAAATCTTTTCGGGAATACACGAAGTAGTAGATGCCGTAGCCTTCCAGGACGGACACATCGACTACGACGAGCTCGACGCATTCTTCTCCGTCAACAAAAAGCTTGCAGACAAATACGGAATGCAGTGTTGGACAAACGCCGAGACCTTCGACCGCGATATGCCTATCAAGTTCCTCCCCATCAAGTTCGACAAACTCCGTATGAAGCTTGAGGCTGCAGCCCGCTGCGGCTACGACAAGGCCATCACCTTCGAGTTCTCACACTTTATGAGTCCTCAGTCTGCCTACCTCCAGGCAGGACACCTCTACGACCGTTACAAAGATTACTTTAACATTAGATAACCATGGCATCAAAAACTGAAAACGTCAATATGGGATACGTCGTATTCCTGGCAGTGGTAGCCGCCATCGGCGGTATCCTGTTCGGTTACGACACGGCTGTCATCTCCGGAACGACCAAGGCCGTCACTACCCAGTTCGCACTCAACACTATCCAGGAAGGCTGGTATGTAGGCTGCGCCCTTATCGGCTCCATCATCGGAGTCCTCGTAGCCGGAATGCTTTCAGACGGAATCGGCCGTAAGAGGACTATGCTCATCGCGGCCCTGATGTTCAGCATCTCCGCTTTCGGCTGCGCCATCGCCGCCAACTTCAGCCAGCTCGTAGTCTTCCGTATGTTCGGAGGCTTCGGTATCGGCGTGGTTTCTATCGTCTCCCCTATGTACATCTCCGAGGTTGCCGTGGCCAGCAAGCGCGGAACTCTCGTAGCCCTGTACCAGCTGATGATCACCCTCGGCTTCCTGCTCGCCTACCTCGTCAACTTCATTATCTATAAGAATGTAGACGAAAGCGTAAGCGGCTCCCTGATGACAAATATGTTCAACTCGGAGTATTGGAGGGGAATGCTCGGATGTAACCTCATCCCTGATATCATCTTCCTCGTAGTCATCTTCTTCATCCCCGAAAGCCCCCGCTGGCTGCTCGTCAAGGGCCGCGGCGCGGAGGCTTCCGCCATCCTCCAGAGGATCTACATTACCGAAGAAGAGGCCTCGAAACAGGCCGGCGAGACCCTTTCCGCCATCGGCAGCGAGGTCAAGGCCAACTGGAAGGAAATCTTCGAGCCCGGCATCTTCCGCGCCGTCCTCATCGGCTGCGCGATCGCTATCCTGGGCCAGTTTATGGGCGTAAACGCCGTCCTTTACTATGGTCCCAAGATCTTCGAAGACGCCGGTATGACCGGAGACGTCTCCCTGCTCTCGACCGTTCTTGTAGGCGCCGTGAACTTCCTTACGACTATCATCGCAACCGTCATCATCGACAAGGTCGGCCGCAAGCAGCTCGTCTACTGGGGCGTCAGCTCGATGATCATCTGCCTTCTTGCCATCGCCCTCTACTTCTTCAAGGGAGCGGCCCTCGGCCTTGGAAACGGCTTCCTGCTGACCTTCTTCCTCCTCTACGTCTTCTCTACCGCCATCTCGATCAGCGCAGTCGTGTTCGTCATCCTCTCCGAGATGTATCCGAACCGCGTCCGCGGACTCGCGATGTCTATAGCCGGAATGGCGCTGTGGGTTGGGACCTACCTGATCGGCCAGCTCACCCCCTGGTTCCTTGCGAACCTCACCCCTGCCGGCACCTTCCTTATGTTCGCGATTATGTGCGTCCCGTATATGCTCATAATGTGGAAGCTTATGCCTGAGACTACCGGTATGACGCTCGAGGAAATCGAACGCTACTGGAAGAGCAAGGGCCGGAAAAAATAGACCATGAACAAGCGCATCGCCTCGATCGACGCCCTGCGCGGGATCGCGATCATAATGATGATCCTCTGCTCGTCGATCGGCTGGAACTCCGACCTCCCTGCCTGGATGTTCCACGGCCAATGTCCCCCTCCCACCTATGCCTTTGACCCCACGGTCAAGGGCATAACCTGGGTGGACCTTGTGTTCCCGTGGTTCCTCTTTTCGATGGGCGCGGCCATCCCCTTCGCCCTTGGATCCCGGCTCCGCAAGGGCATCGGCATCGGCCGCATATCGCTCGGGCTGGTCAGGCGCTGGCTGACTCTTGCCGCCTTCGGACTCGTCCTCGGCAACGCCGGCCTTGTCAGCAACTACAGCGCCTGGGCGCCCTCGCTGCTTCGCCTTGGAATCTGGTGCGGCCTGTTCCTCGCCCTCTGGCGTGTGCCAGGAAAGCGCGGTTGGGTTGTGAATCTCGCCGGCGCGATGTTTATAGTCGCGATGCTGCTGGTGGAGCGCTTCGCCTTCGGGGTCAACCTCAGCCTCCACAGCATAGACATCATCATAATGGTCCTGTCGCTGGTCGCGCTGCTGGGCGGCTTTGCCTGGCTGCTGACCCGCGGGCGGCCGGTCTGGCGCCTGGCAATCCTCGCGCTGATCTTCGTGACTAAAGAAGTCAACTGGCACACCCACACCCTGGACGTCCTGGCCTTCCCGGACTGGATCGACTGGCTCCTGCGCTGGTCCTACGTCCAGTATCTGTTTGTAGTGTTGCTCGGAACTATAGTCGGCGATGTTCTACAGGCTGCCGGCGGCGAGGTCTGCCCCTCGCCCCGCGACTGGCAGAGTACGGTCGCCGCCGGCCTGTGTTTCCTTATGATTCCCCTTTCGCTCTGGGGCTTTTTCTCCCGCCACATCTGGATACTCTTTGCCGCGGTTTTCGTCCTCGGAGCGGTAGCTATGTGGCTGACCCGCAAGGACAATTCAGCCTGGACCGTAATAATGAAGCTAGGTCTTGCCGCCCTTCAGTTCGGAATAGTTTTCGATCCTATCGACGGAGGAATTACCAAGGACCACTGCAATATGAGCTATATGCTCTCTACCGCCGGCCTGGCCTGCCTGATGGTCTCTTTCCTGCTGTGGTGTGAGAGTTCAGAGGCTCTTCGCGGCAAATCCCTTAGCCCGGTTCTTACCCTGACCGGCCAAAATCCTATGATCGCCTATACGATAGTCTGGTTCGTGATAATGCCGCTGCTGAGCGCCTGCGGCTTCGGCCACTTTATGAACGCTACCGTAGGAAATCCCCTGCTGGGCCTTCTTCAGGGCCTCATCATCACGGGCCTGATGGTCGCCGCGACCTGTTTCCTTACCCGCCGCCAAATCTTCTGGCGCAGCTGACAGCCGGGGCGCGTGGGGCGCAAGCTGCTGATTATCAGCATTATACTAAAAGTCGGCTCCGGATTTTTCGGAGCCGACTTTTAGGAATTAGCTGAGTATCAGCCGATTAGGCGCCACGCGCCCAGCCGAGCTTATTTGCTGAAGGTGTACTTGACGAGCACCTTGTTTGCGCCGTCAACGATGTATGCGCTCAAATTGTTGTTGGACTCAAGGACGAGAGCGATATCTGTTGCACCAGGCTTATAGGCGTGGATGCTCTGGTCGGCATCAAGTCCTTCATTTGTGAGGGCATTGTACTTGAGGGTTGCGAGAGGCTCGAGAGTCGAACCATTTCCCTTCATGAGCCATACATCCGAAGGCATGCTCCACACGGGGAAGTAGGACATACCTACTGCAACGCTGTAGTCTTCACCATCCCAGTTGATGCTCTTGAAGCTGTTTACACCGTTCTCCCAGGTGTAAGGAGTGTCAAGGATATCTGCCCAAGCGCTTCCATTGTAGTACTCGAACTTGTATCTTGAGTCATAGCCGTTGTAGACGAAGCCGTCGCTGACGCGCGGTCCGACAGGTGCGAAGAAGCAGCGATAGGAATCCCAGCAGTTGTAGGTTGCGAGGTGTGCAGGAGGGATGTTTCCGGTAGGCTTTGTGACCCAGGTGTTGTCATCGCCTGGTGTAGTCTGCTCCCAAGCAGCCATTCCGTCACCGATATTCCAGTAGAGGCAAGCATTTACTCCGGAGTAGTCCGGAGCACCACCGTTGAACATGGTCACGACAGCCTGTTTGGTGACATCGCCCTTCGCGGTCAACTTCTTAAGACCATAGCCGTAGTAAGGATTCGGCCACTTGAGAAGGGCGAACGATTCGGAACCGTCGACAGGCATCACGACCACTGTAGTAGCCTCTGTATAGGCACCTCCGATCTGGAAGAGGATGTTGCCGGCGTCATCATTGGCAATGCTGACAAACTGCTTTCCGTCGAAATCAATAGCTTCAGAGCCAACTTCACCAGTCGCGGGGTTGACCATAAACACTTCGGAACCGTTGCAAAGCAGAGGGAATACGCCGTACAATGCAAAGGAGTAGTTAGTCGCATTGGACACAATCGCCTCGGGGATCTGGGCAATCCACTCCTGTTTGGCGTGTCCTGCCTGGGTAAGGTAGATGCGGAATGCTTTGTCTTCAGTCTCTCCTGTCTCTTTTCCTTCATCGTCGAGGACGGGAACCTGGAATGCGGGAACTGTAAATTTCACATAAGCCTCACGATCCGCAAATTCAGGGTTGGCGTCAACGGTGAACTTGCAGCTTGTTCCGTCGATAGTGAAATGGGCCCACTCCTCGAATTCATCGTAGGTCATATAGTTGAACTCGGTGTTGGTTTCAATAGTGAAAGACACTTCTCCTCCCGATGCGGGGACTGAAAGTTTTTCTACGTCTACATTGAAGAAGGGCTCGAATGCGCCGTTCTGGGTAATTGTAACGATAACATCATCAAGTCCGTCGGGCTTGAGGGTAAGTTTGATAATTCTGGAGGCGTTCTTCTCAGCGAAGGGTTTCACATTTACCTTTACGAAATTGTCTTCCGCCGAACCGGATTTGATGTTGAGGGAGGCGACATCGGTTCCTACATCGAGAGATGCTGCCCAATCGACCGTGGAAGTGAATCTGACGGTAATGTCTCCGCCGGCTTCGTCGATAGTTTCGGCCGCTTCGGAGGTAAGGACGAATTCGCCCTTTTTGCCGGGCTGATCCTTGGGGTCGTCGCCGGAGCCTTCCGGACCGACTTCAGGCTTTTCGCAGGCCGTGAAGATAAGGGCCAGCGAACAGAGTAAATAAACAAGTTTCTTCATAATGGTATAGATTATTTGATATAGATACAACTGCCTACCTTACGTTGATTTCCATCGGAAGGCTTAAATAGTTCTTTTCCGCAGACCAGCATCATCGACGAGCCGCCCCCGTCGAGGTTGATAGCTTCGGTGCAGCCGTACTCGAGAAGGATGTTCGCCAGTTCTTCGGTAGTAAAGCCTACAACTCCCTCAGTCTGCTCTCTACCCTCGCAGGAGAAGAGGATGAGGTGATTGTCTGCCGTAACGCCTATTGCCGTACGGGGATTGTTTGGACTTGTAGGATTGATACCTCCCGAGTCGTACATCTCCTCGATATAGGTATTCTTAATCTCGCCGCCCTTGATAAGGACAGGACCTCCGCCGATTCCATTTACAGCTTCCAGCTTTGTCCCGTTGACCGGGAAAGTGGCGCTTGGAGCCTGGAGCGGATCCTTCGCATAAGAGTTGTCTGCCGGCTGCTGATAAACCCAGTGGTCTACCGAATTCTTATAGTAGGCCCACGCGGCCTCGTATGTCCCGTCTTCGTGTTGCAGGAAAACGGCCCTCGTAGGATAATAGATCTTTACCCAGTCCTTGGAGGCATAGTTGATATTGGGAGAGAGGAGTTTACCTCCGCTTACCGCAAGGCTTGCGGGATAGTTCTTTCCGCCGCTTGAGTAGAAGTATCCTCCGTTAATTACAACTGCAGGATTCCCTTCTGCAGAATAAACCTGACTGGGCGTTTTCAGCGCATCTGTCGTTCCCTGAAGAGTAGGGTCGTTAATACCCCATACATTGAAACTGCCCTTGGAAAGGTCTACGTCTGCGATGAAAGCAATCGCCTTCCTGTTCTGAAGTGTAGAGGGAGACTTGAATATCTTTATATACTCGGGAAGGCCCGCGTAGTCTGCGCTCACATCAGTCCAGTCGGTCTCTACTTCCGGGACAACCGGATCTACAGGATCTGCAGTGTCTTTCTGAACCTCGGGATCCTCCCAAGGCCAGTCCGGAACCCGGGACTGGTGCTTTTTATTATCACAAGACGTGAATAAAATCATTACTGCCTGAACGGCAGCGAGCAGTGTGGTTAGTTTCATATGTCCAAAGATACATAAAAAATGGACTCCCGCCTTCGCGAAAGTCCACTTTTTGCTGACCGGAGTCTAATATTACTCGGCCTTGGGCTCCTCGGCTGCTGCCTCTGCAGGAGCTTCGACGGGCTCTTCGACCTTAGCCTCAGCCTTCTTTGTGCTGCGGCGGGTGGTCTTCTTCGCAGCTGCCTTAGGAGCGCTGGCGAGAGCGGCCTCGTTGAAGTCTACGAGCTCGATAAGAGCCATTTCGGCGGCGTCTCCCTGACGGAAACCGAGATGCAGGACGCGGGTGTATCCGCCCGGGCGGTCTGCGATCTTAGGAGCTACAGTACGGAAGAGCTCTGCAACTGCGTTCTTGTCCTTCAGGTAGCTGAAGACAACGCGGCGGGAGTGGGTGCTGTCGTCCTTCGATTTCGTGATGAGGGGCTCGACATAGGTCTTGAGGGCCTTAGCCTTGGCGACCGTAGTGGTGATCCTCTTCTTCAGGATGAGCGAGGAAGCGAGGTTTGCAAGGAGGGCCTTGCGATGACCTGCCTGACGTCCGAGATGATTGATAGATCTATTGTGTCTCATCGTTATACGTTCTTTTTCTTGGGTTCAATATTGTACTTAGTAACATCCATTCCGAATGAGAGGTGGTTCTGTTCTACGAGAACGTCGATCTCATTGAGCGACTTGCGTCCGAAGTTGCGGAATCTCATAAGTTCGCTCCTCGAGTAAGATACGAGGTCTGCGAAGGTGTCGATATCAGCAGCCTTGAGGCAGTTGAAAGCTCTTACGGAAAGGCCCACGTCTGAGAGCTTGGTCATAAGGAGATGCCTGATGTGGAGGCTTTCCTCGTCAAGTTCCTTGCTGTCAGACTCTACGAGGGTATCGAGAGATACCTTCTTCTCGTCTGTGAACAGCTTGAAGTGGTAGATAAGGATGTTTGCTGCGTCCTGAAGGGCTGCATCCGGGGAGATGCTGCCGTCGGTGACAACCTCGAGGTTGAGCTTCTCGTAGTCGGTCTTCTGCTCTACTCGCCAGTTCTCAACTGTCCAGTTGACCTTGCGGATAGGAGTGTAGATAGCGTCTACGGGAATAGTACCGATGGGAGCATTGTCGTCTCTGAGTTCGTCTGCGGGAACGAAGCCGCGACCCTTAGTGATAACGATCGAGATTTCGAGTTTTACAGACGGCTCAAGAGAGCAGATGTGCTGTTCAGGATTCAACACCACGAAAGAAGACAATCCCTTGGAGATGTCCTCTGCGGTAAACTCCTGTTTTCCGCTGATGACGATGTTCGCGGTCTCAGTGTCGACTGTCTCGACCATTCTCTTGAAACGGACCTGCTTGAGGTTGAGGATGATATCCTGCATACCCTCGATCACGCCGGGAATGGTCTGGAACTCCTGCGAAACGCCGGAGATCCTGATCTGACTGATAGCGAAACCCTCCAAAGAAGCGAGAAGGATGCGGCGAAGGGCGTTGCCGATGGTCTGTCCGTAGCCCGGCTCAAGAGGGCGGAACTCGAAACGACCGACGGTGTCAGTTCCTTCGAGCATTATCACCTTGTCAGGTTTTTGAAATGCTAAGATTGCCATAATTCTTTTGTGTGTTAAATTTTACTTGGAGTACAGGTCGACGATAAGCTGCTCGTTGATAGTCTCGGGGATCTCTGCGCGGACGGGCATGTTGAGGAACTTGCCGGTAAGGGTCTTTGCGTCGAACTCAAGCCAGGAGTACTTTGTTACAGATGCAACAGACTTCTGGATAACCTCGAGGCTCTTGCTCCTTTCGCGGACTGCGACTACGTCGCCGGGCTTTACCTGAGCAGACGGGATGTTGCAGTGGTTTCCGTTGAGGGTGATGTGATTGTGGGAAACGAGCTGACGTGCGGCTGCCCTGGTAGGGGCGATGCCGAGACGGTACACTACGTTGTCGAGACGGCTCTCGAGGAGGAGGATGAGGTTCTCACCCTTCTGACCGGCGAGGCGGGAAGCCTTTACGTAAGTGTTGTGGAACTGGCGCTCCAGAACTCCGTACATATATTTGACTTTCTGCTTCTCCTTGAGCTGAGTTCCGTACTCTTTGCTCTTTTTACGCTTCGCTGCGAGACCGTGCTGTCCCGGAGGGAAGTTTCTCTTCTCAAAATATTTGTCTCCGCCGAAGATGGGCTCGCCGAATTTACGGGCGATTTTGGTGCTGGGACCGGTATATCTTGCCATAATTCTTAACTTTTAGAAATTAAACTTTACGACGACCTTTGGGGCGGCATCCGTTGTGGGGCATAGGGGTCACGTCGACGATTTCGGTGACGATAATGCCTGCATTGTTGATGGTGCGGATGGCAGACTCACGGCCTGCGCCCGGGCCCTTTACATATACCTTTACCTTGCGAAGGCCTGCGTCGAATGCGGTCTTAGCTGCATCTTCTGCTGCCATCTGAGCGGCATAAGGAGTGTTCTTCTTGCTTCCGCGGAAGCCACACTTACCAGCCGAACCCCAGCTGATCACCTGACCCTGGGCGTTGGTAAGAGTTACGATAACGTTGTTGAAGGTCGATGAAATATGGGCCTCGCCATAAGCGTCAACCTTGACAACCCTTTTGGATGTTGTTGTTTTCTTTGCCATAGTTCATCAATTTTTACTTGGTCGCCTTCTTCTTGTTGGCAACAGTCTTCTTCTTGCCCTTACGAGTACGGGCGTTGTTTTTGGTGCTCTGTCCGCGAACGGGGAGACCACTACGGTGACGGATTCCGCGATAGCAACCGATGTCCATAAGACGCTTGATGTCCATCTGGACGGAAGTGCGGAGCTCACCTTCGATTCGATACTCCGAAGCGATCTTGTTACGGATTGCGGCAATCTGATCGTCATCCCAGTCACCGACCTTGATCGATGCGTCGATTCCACACTCTGAGAGAATCTTCTTTGCTGAGCTGCGGCCAATTCCGAAAATGTAAGTAAGACCTACTTCTCCGATTTTGTTGTTGGGTAAATCAACACCGGCTATACGTGCCATAATTTATACTTTAGTTATTGTTAGTAAACTTGTTAACTATTATCCCTGACGCATCTTGAACTTAGGGTTCTTCTTGCAGATCACGTAAAGACGACCTTTACGACGGACGATCTTGCAATCCTCGCTGCGCTTCTTGATGGATGTTTTGACTTTCATAATATTGAAAATTTTATTTGTATCTGAAAGATATTCTACCCTTGGTCAAATCATAAGGAGAGATTTCAACTCTCACTTTGTCTCCGTTGAGGATGTGGATGAAATGCATTCTCATCTTACCTGAGATGTTGCACAGAAGGACGTGGCCATTCTCCAACTCCACCTTGAACATTGCGTTGGGCAGGGTTTCGATGACTCTTCCGTCCTGTTCGATAGCTACTTGTTTCGACATTGAAATATCTCTTTAAAAATTGATTGTCGGATCTTTCTCGATAAAATCAAAGGTAGACAGTTGCTCAGCGTGTCCGCGACGGACAACAACCGTAAGCTCGTAGTGAGCCGATTTTGCGCGGTCGGCGGTGTGGACTGCCCAACCATTACGGTCAAGGTAGACCCCGCGGCCGCCCGCGTTGATCATAGGCTCGATACAGATGACCATTCCGTCTACGAGATGCGGACCGTGGCCCCTTCTTCCGTAATTCGGAATTCCGGGCTGTTCGTGCATCTCCTTTCCGAGACCGTGGCCTTCAAGCTCACGGACTACGGAGAAACCGAATGATTCAGCATACGACTGCACCGCGTATCCGATGTCGCCGACCCTGCCGCCTGCCACAGCCGCCTCTATTCCTTTGTAAAGCGAGGCCTTGGTAACATCAAGGAGCTTGCGGGTCTTCGCATCCACCTCCCCTACGGGGAAAGTGTATGCGGAGTCACCGTTGTACCCCTTGTATAAGGTACCGCAGTCTACGCTCACGACATCGCCTTCCTTAAGGACGTAGTCCGACGGAAAACCGTGGACGACGACGTCGTTGACCGAAAGACAGAGAGCTGCGGGAAAGCCTTCGAAACCGAGGAAGCTGGGAATCGCGCCGTGGTCGCGGATGAAGGTCTCAGCCACCCTGTTCAACTCTAAGGTTGTCACACCTGGGGCGACTATTTTACCGACCTCAGCCAGCGTCTTTGAGACGAGAATTGCGTTCTCTCTCAAAAGCTCGATCTCTTCTTCGGTCTTAGGCTTAACCATCTTTCCTTTGTGTTTTTCAAAGAACTACATACCTGAGCGACCGCTGAGACGACCGGTCTTCATAAGGCCGTCGTAGTGGCGCATAAGCAGATAACCTTCAACCTGCTGCAGTGTGTCGAGGACAACGCCCACAAGAATCAGAAGCGAAGTACCGCCGTAGAAGCTTGCGAACGAGTTCGAAACTCCGAGGATCATTGCAAGAGCGGGAAGGATCGCGATGAAAGCCAGGGCGATAGAACCGGGGAGAGTAACCCTCGACATAATGGAGTCGAGATACTCAACGGTCTTCTTGCCGGGCTTCACACCGGGGATGAATCCGCCGTTGCGCTTCATATCTTCTGCCATCATAGTCGGGTTGACTGTAACGGCTGTGTAGAAGTAAGTGAAGATGATGACCATCAGGGCAAACAGGAAGTTGTACCAGAATCCGGTGTAGTTACCAAGGGTTGCAGCGAGTCCACGTGTTGCGTCCCAACGCGAGAAGAGGATAGGGAAGAGCATCAGCGCCTGGGCGAAGATGATAGGCATAACGCCGGCTGCGTTGATCTTCAGAGGGATGTACTGGCGTACACCGCCGTACTGACGGTTTCCGATAACTCTCTTGGCGTACTGTACGGGAACCTTGCGGACTGCCTGTACGAGTGCGATAGCTGCAACGATAACAAAGAACCAGATAACCAGTTCGATGATGAGCAGAATCACACCGCCGTTTGTGGTGGTAACCTTCTCAGTGATTTCGGCCATGAGTGCGTAAGGCAGACGGGCGACGATACCGATCATAATGATGATAGAGATACCGTTACCGATACCACGATCGGTGATACGCTCGCCCAGCCACATCACGAACATCGAGCCCGACATCAGGATGAGGGTGGATACAAGGTTGAACACGAAGCCGCTCCATCCGAGGTTGCGAACTGCTACGAACGCCTCTGCAGGAATCTGAGAGTGGATCGAAGCGAGGTACGCAGGGGCCTGGATGCAGATGACGATGATCGTGAGGACACGGGTCATCTGGTTCATCTTCTTACGTCCGCTTTCACCCTCCATCTGGAGTTTGCGGAAATAAGGAACGAACACTCCGAGAAGCTGGATGACGATGGATGCCGAAATGTAAGGCATCACACCCAATGCAAAGATAGAGGCGTTGCCGAAGGCTCCTCCCGAGAACATATTCAGGAGTCCTACGAGGCCCTGATTGGAGTTACTCTGGAGGGTAGCCAGCATCGATGCATCGATACCCGGAAGCACAATGAAGCAACCGAGACGATACACCAGAAGGAGGGCGACCGTATAGACGATCCTCTTACGCAGCTCCTCAATCTTGAAGATGTTCTTTATTGTCTCTATGAACTTCATTGTAGTAATTATTCAGCTACGACTGCCTTACCTCCGGCAGCCTCGATTTTGGTGATAGCGGACTTTGAGAAAGCGTCTGCGGTTACTGTAACAGCAGCCTTGATTTCTCCGTTTCCGAGCACCTTGATAAGATCGTTCTTACCGGCGAAGCCTGCCGCCTTGATGTCGTCCACACCGATCTCGGTGAGGTTGAACTTCTGGGCGATGGTCTCAAGAGTTGCTACGTTGACAGCTTTGTACTCAACGCGGGTAGGGTTCTTGAAACCGAACTTCGGCATACGCCTCTGGAGGGGCATCTGGCCACCTTCAAAGCCGATCTTGTGGGAGAAACCGGAACGAGATCCGGCGCCGTTCATACCACGGGTCGAAGTACCGCCGCGTCCTGAACCTTCTCCACGACCGATTCTTTTCCTTGTTTTTGTCGATCCCTTAGCGGGTGTCAAATTTTCAAGTTTCATTTCTCAGTCCTCCTTACTTTTTCTTGGATTTGACTTCTTCAACCTTTACGAGATGAGCGACTTTCTGGATCTGACCCCTTGCAACGGGAGTATCCTCGATCTCGACGGTCTGATTGAGTTTGCGGATGCCAAGGCAGCGCAGGTTAGCGATCTGCCTCTTGGTCTCTCCGTTCTTGCTGATAACCTGGGTTACTTTAATCTTAGCCATATTCTTATCCTCCATGATTAACCGTTAAACACTTTGGACATAGGAATACCGCGAAGACCGGCAACCGTATAGGCATCCCTCATCTCGGTCAGAGCTGCTACAGTGGCCTTGATAAGGTTGTGGGGGTTGGAAGAGCCCTTCGACTTTGCGAGGACGTTCTGTACGCCTGCGCTCTCGAAGACAGCACGCATAGCACCACCGGCCTTAACACCGGTACCGGGAGCTGCGGGCTTCATGAAGACGCGTGCTCCACCATAGCGGGCTTCCTGCTCGTGGGGGATGGTCTTGTTGATGACCGGAACCTTCACGAGGTTCTTCTTCGCATCCTCGGTAGCCTTCGCGATAGCGGAGGTAACTTCGTTTGCCTTGCCCAGACCATAACCAACTACGCCGTTCTCATCTCCCACTACCACGATAGCGGCAAAGCGGAAGTGACGACCACCCTTCGTTACCTTGGTAACCCTCTGGATGGCGACAAGCCTGTCCTTAAGCTCAAGGTCAGACGTCTTTACTCTTTTAACATTTGTATTTGCCATAGTCTGTACTGTTAGAATACGAGGCCGCCTTCACGGGCAGCGTCTGCCAAACTTTTAACCCTTCCATGGTAGAGGTAACCTCCACGGTCGAAGCAGACCGTTGTGATACCTGCTGCGAGAGCGCGCTCTGCGACTGCCTTTCCGACGATCGCTGCTGCCTCGATACCATTCTTGCCCTTGCACTCTACTGCGAGAGCCTTGTCATTTGAAGAAGCAGCTGCAAGAGTTCTGCCCTGCTCGTCATCAATTACCTGTGCGTAGATAGCCTTGTTGCTCCTGAATACGGCAAGACGGGGCTTTTCTGCAGTTCCGCTGACGTGTTTGCGAATACGGTAATGAATCCTTCTTCTTCTTTCAATTCTATTCAATGCCATAATTCAATCTCCTATTATTTAGCGGCTGCAGTCTTACCAGCTTTGCGACGAAGCTGCTCACCAACGAACTTAATACCTTTACCCTTGTAAGGTTCGGGCTTACGGAATGAACGGATCTTGGCTGCCACCTGGCCCACAAGCTGCTTATCGCAGCTCTTGAGGACGAGCTTCGGATTTTCTCCCTTCTTGACTTCGGGAATCTCTGCTGTGACCTCCTTGGGAAGCTGGAGCTGAATTTCGTGAGAGTAACCGAGAGAGAACTGAAGAATGTTGTTGCCGAGGCTTGCGACACGGTAACCAACACCGACGAGTTCCTGACGGATAGTGAACTGCTCGCTGACGCCAACCACCATGTTGTGGACGAGGGCACGGTAAAGGCCGTGCATCGAACGGTGACGAGGCTGGTCTGTCGGGCGGGCAAACTTGATCTGATTGTCCTCGATGGAAACGGTGATGTCCGGATCTACTTTCTGGGACATCTCGCCATGAGGTCCTTTAACCTTCACTACGTTGCCGGGGAGCAGCTCAGCTGTTACTCCGGTCGGAAGGCTTACAGGCAATTTACCAATTCGTGACATTATTTATAATAAGTTTAAATATTAATATACGTAGCAAATAACCTCTCCGCCGACGCCAAGTTCCTTGGCTTCTTTGTCGGTGATGATGCCCTTGGAGGTCGAGAGGATTGCGATTCCGAGGCCGTTGAGGACGCGGGGAAGGTTCTCGGCGTCTGTGTACTTCCTAAGACCAGGGGTAGACACGCGGTCAATTCCCTTGATGGCGGCTGCCTTAGTCTGGGGATGATACTTCAGAGCGATCTTGATAGTATTCTGCGGCTGAGCCTCAACTACCTTGTAGGAGAGGATGTAGCCTTTCTCAAAAAGGATCTGGGTCATAGCGACCTTCATCTTGGAGGAAGGGATCTCTACGACTTTCTTTCCTGCCATATAGGCGTTGCGGATCCTGGTGAGATAATCTGCAATGGGATCTGTCATATCTGTTTACTTTTTAATTTCTACCAACTTGCCTTCTTGACGCCGGGGATGAGGCCGTTAGCGGCCATCTCACGGAACTGGATACGGCTGAGGCCGAACGCTCTCATATATCCCTTCGGACGGCCGGTGAGGCTGCAACGGTTGTGCAGACGGACGGGCGACGCATTCTTAGGGAGCTTGTCGAGGGCGGCATAGTCGCCGGCTTCCTTCAGAGCCTTTCTCTTCTCGGCATACTTGGCAACGAGTTTTGCGCGCTTTACTTCGCGGGCTTTCATTGATTCTTTTGCCATAATCTTTAGTTGTTATGTTTCTTGAAAGGAATGCCGAAACCTGCGAGAAGTGCGTGGCACTCTTCGTCTGTCCTGGCGGTTGTTACGAATGTGATCTCAAGACCGTGGATGCGGGGGTTCTTGTCGATATCGATTTCGGGGAAGATGATCTGCTCCTTGATACCGAGGGTGTAGTTTCCGCGGCCGTCCATATTCTCGGCGACACCGTTGAAGTCACGGATACGAGGGAGAACAACACGGACGAGCTTCTCGAGGAACTCATACATCTTGACGTCACGGAGGGTGACCTTCACACCGACGGGCATACCCTTACGGAGCTTGAAGTTCGAGATGTCTTTCCTTGAGGTGGTGATGAGGGCCTTCTGGCCGGTGATGAGTGAAAGTTCTGCTGCAGCTTCCTCGACAACCTTGCGGTCCTGAGTTCCTTCGCCGACACCTTCGTTGATGGTGATCTTGACGAGTTTAGGGCACTGCATTACAGTCGAGTAATTGAACTGCTTTACAAGAGAATCTACGATCTGCTCCTTGTAAACCTTCTTGAGGGTAGGAACGTAGCCGGCAGGGAGTACCTGAGCTTCAGCTGCTTTATTTGTCTTTGCCATAATTACTTGATCTCCTCTCCTGATTTTTTAGCATAACGGACCTTCTTGCCGTCGACGACCTTGTAACCTACGCGGGTAGCGGTGTTGCTCTTAGGGTCGATGAGCGAGAGGTTTGAAACATGAATAGGGGCCTCTTTCTTGATGATACCACCCTGAGGGGCCTTTGAATTCGGTTTGGTGTGCTTGCTGACGAGGTTTACTCCTTCAACGATAGCACGGTTCTCGGCGGGAGCGACGGAGAGGACCTTACCGGTCTTACCCTTATCGTTTCCGGCGATGACGATGACGTTGTCACCTTTCTTGATACGTAATTTGTTCATAGTGCTCATTTGTTAAAGGACCTCGGGGGCCAATGAAACGATTTTCATATAGTTCTCGCGGAGCTCCCTGGCGACGGGGCCAAAGATACGGGTACCGCGGAGCTCGCCTGCGTTGTTAAGAAGGACGCAAGCGTTCTCGTCGAAGCGGATGTATGAACCGTCAACCCTGCGGATCTCTTTCTTGGTGCGTACTACTACAGCCTTCGAAACTGTACCCTTCTTGGCATCACTGCCAGGGATAGCACTCTTGATCGACACGACAATCTGATCTCCGACTGTCGCATAACGGTGGTGTGTTCCTCCAAGAACGCGGATGCAAAGAACTTCCTTCGCACCGCTGTTGTCGGCCACCTGTAAACGTGTTTCCTGCTGTATCATAATTACTTAGCCTTTTCTACGATTTCAACTAATCTCCAATTCTTAGTCTTACTCAGAGGACGGGTCTCCATAATGCGGACGGTATCACCCTCACCGCACTCGTTCTTATCGTCCTGAGCGACGAATTTGGTGGTCTTCTTTACGAACTTTCCGTACATAGGATGCTTCTCCTTACGCTCGACGGCGACTACGATAGTCTTGTCCATCTTGGCGCTGACCACTACTCCTGTTCTTTCCTTACGAAGATTTCTTTCCATAATTAGTTCTGTTTTTCTTTTTCAGCAAGGATAGTGATCATAAGAGCGATATCCCTTCTGGTCTTCTGAAACTTAGATGTGTCCTCCAGGGGAGAAATGGCGTGGTTGATCTTCATCTGGTCGAGGTTTGACTTCTCGACTGCAATACGGTCGCGCAGGTCTGCTACAGACATTTCGCGTGCTTCTGCTGCTTTCATCTTGTCTCCTGGTTAATTATTCAACATAGTCCCTGCGGACGATAAACTTAGTCGCGACGGGGAGCTTGTTGGCTGCGAGCCTCATAGCTTCCTTTGCAACTGCGAGCGACACGCCCTCAGCCTCGAAAAGAATACGGCCGGGGGTGATAGGGGCTACGAATCCGTAAGGATCGCCCTTACCTTTACCCATACGGGTATCGAGAGGCTTCTTGGTGACAGGCTTGACAGGGAATACCCTGATCCAGATCTGGCCTTCACGGTTCATATAACGCGAGATAGCCTGACGTGCAGCCTCAATCTGCTGGGCTGTAAGCCAGCAGTTCTCAAGGGTCTTAATGCCGAAAGAACCGAAGGCGAGCTGGTTTCCTCTCTGGGCCATTCCCTTCATACGGTTCTTCTGTTCCCTTCTGAATTTGGTTCTTTTTGGTTGTAACATTGCTATATTACTTTAAATAATTTGTTTCGTCTCTTGCAAAAAGGGCTGCAAATTTAACACTATTTCTCGGATCTGCAAATTATTTTTTAAAAATTTTCGACACAAAAGTTGAATACTTAACTCCCGCATTTTGGGCGAGTTGCTAAAAGGCTTCAAAAAAAGTTTGCGAACTTTTCGACGCGAATTTGCATCTATTTAGAGAACTTTGGCTCGAAATGTGATTTATGTATATTTGCAATCGAACTAAGATTAATATGAAACGGGTTCTTCTATCCCTGATGATTTTGCTGTGTCTCGGCGTTCCTACCGAGGCCCAGGAAGGCGTTCAGACCCCGGAACCCGAAGTAGAATACTGGGACTACATCTCCCCCAGCTCCGTTACCGGCCGCCGCAAGAGAACCCGCAAGGAAAGAAGGGAATGGCGCAAACACTATCGCCTGGTCTACAATTTCAACAGGGTATATCCCTTCGCTCTTGTCGGCAGAAAGCTGATGCATCAGATAGACAGCACCATCGCCGCGGACAATCTTGACAAAGGCGTACGCGCACGCTATATAAATGATGTAGAGAAAGAGCTTCTGAGGCTCTTCGAAAAAGATATCCGAAACACTACTATCTCTCAGGGTTTCCTACTCGTAAGACTGGTCGACCGCGAATGCGGCCACACCGTCTACGACATAATCAAAGACTATGAAGGCGGATTCGCCGCCGGCTTCTGGAATCTGGTCGGAAAACTATTCGACCAGGATCTGAAATCCCACTACGACCCCGAAGGGGTAGACAAAGACACCGAAGAACTGATCCGCGTCTGGGAGAGCGGAGCCTGGGATGAGTTCTATTGGGAGATTTTCGGGAAACACCCGGAAAAGACGGTGATCGTTACCGACCGGCTTTCAACGACTGCCCGTCAAAAATAAGGCAGGGCGTTCCGCCCTTAAGCCAGGTATCCATTACGAATAACTCGCTGCCATCCGACAAGGTCTGGCTGGCTTCGACGTGGAAATGACCGAAGATGAAAAAGTCTGCCTTACGGCCTGCGGCAATCTCTTCTTCCGCGTAGCGGACCAGCGGCTCGTCCGCCCCCTTCCACTCGTAAGGGGTATGGGTATAACGGTTGCGGGTCGAACATCCGGTCGCGAACCAGAAAGCGATTCGGGGATGGAGCGCGCTGAAAAGCGCCTGGCAGAAGCGGCTCTTGAATACCCGCATCATCATACGGTAGCCGCGGGTCGCGTCCTTAAGGCCGTCTCCATGGCCAAGGCAGAAGCGGCGCCCGCCGATCTCGGTATAGAACGGCTGCTCGATCTTCCGCATCCCCAGCGACTCGAAATAACCGTAGCACCAGACGTCGTGGTTGCCGGGCATAAACCAGACCTCTACCCCGTTGTCCATAAGGTCGATGAGCTGCGCGATTACCCTGACACCCTCTTTCGGGACGACGTCGCGGTACTCGTACCAGAAGTCCCAGATATCGCCGAGAAGGTAAAGGGCCTTCGCATCGCGCGGCAGGCTCTTCAGCCAGAGAACGAAGCGCTCCTCGCGCTCTTTGGGATCCGCGGTAGTCAGCCCGAGGTGGACATCAGATGTAAAATATACCTTCGTGCGTTCCATCCTTAGAAGATCTGGGTGAGGATTACGATAAAGCCTACGATAACGCAGTAAAGCGCGAACCACTTAAGCTGGGCTTTCTTGACGAGGGCGATCATAGCCTTGCAGGCGAAAAGACCGGTGATAAAGGCGGAGATGAAGCCGAGCGCCAGCGGCAGGGCTCCGACCGTGGAGGCGGCAAGTTCGCCGCCGACTATCGAGAGGAACATCTCTCCGAGGATGGGGATGATGACCATCAGGAACGAGAACTGGGCGACCACTTCCCTCTTGACTCCGGAGATAAGTCCGGTAGAGATAGTCGCGCCGCTGCGCGACAGGCCCGGGAGGACAGCGAACGCCTGCCCGATGCCGATTGCCAGTGCCTGCCAGAACGAGAGCCCGTTTCGGGCGGCGTTCTCCCCCTCCCGGGCCTTCGACTTCGCCGCGGCGTCCGAGAAGTACAGCAGAACTGAAGTGATAAGGAGCGATCCTCCTACGACCCAGAGCGAAGAGAACAGCTCTTCTACTTTGTCCTTGAAGAACAGGCCCACTATCATAACGGGGATGGTTCCCACGAGTATCTTGCAGATGTAGTCGGTCTCGTCGTTGTACTTGAACTTGAAAAGACCCGAGAACAGCTGAACTATAGACTTCCAGAACACGACTATCGTAGCCAGAACGGTAGCTGCGTGGACTGTAACTTCGAACATAAGGTCTTCAGAAGCCTCTACTCCGAGCAGCTCCCTGAAGATGGCGAGATGTCCGCTGCTGCTGACGGGAAGAAACTCCGTCAGGCCCTGGACTATTCCCAGAATAATTGCCTGCAGCCAGTCCATACTATTCCTCCTCCTTAGGTTTGCGCATAATGGCAACAACGACCACCACTATACCGGCCACTATTACCACCGGGGCCGCTACCAGCCTCCTGAAGTCAAACATAGCATAGTTGAACACGTCGGGGTCTTTTACCCCGCCGCCCGCCAGGAGGACGTAACCGGCCACCATCACTATCAGACCTGCCAGAAGCAGCCTGATGCTTTTGCGGGACATAGGCATTTTATCCATAGAGCTCATCGTTCGATAGTTTCACGATTTTACCCACCACCGCATTTCCGCAGAGCCAGCAAAGCACTACGCCGAAGGCGATGACGCTAAGGGCCGTTCCTACAAAAGCGGGGATGGTGAATATTTCATAGATTTCGGGATGCGATTTCCATACCAGATAGACGGCCAGCGCGATCAGCGCGAGGGCGATGAGGGCCGCGATCAGGCCCTGGGCCACCGTCCTGCGCACGTAAGGCCGTGCGATAAAGCTGCGGCTGGCGCCGACCAGCTGCATAGTATGGATCGTAAACCTGTTTGCATAAAGATTGAGCCTGACCGTGTTTGCGATCAGGGCCACGGAGATGACCACAAGCAGCGCGAGCACCAGCAACACGGCCAGCCAGACCTTGCCAAAGCTCACGGTCAGCGACTCGACCAGCGGGATGCGGCAGTCCACCTCGTCTACGATCGGGGAGTCCGACAGGCGTTTGTGGACGGTCAGAAGGCTGTCCGGGTTCATCCAGGCCGCGCGGACCGTAACCTCGACCGAACTGGGCACGGGCGAGCTCTCGAACACATC
>JAEEGH010003248.1_pt1 | contig 42976 bp, 36 predicted proteins | sample 9134181 | NCBI WGS metagenome assembly JAEEGH01 (sample SAMN16246544, study PRJNA631951) | gut metagenome | biome: gut microbiome; feature: rumen; material: DP-attached | host: Bos | place: Iran: Karaj | collected 2018-10 | reverse complement strand
TCAGCACCTGAACCTGCAACTACCTGAGCTACGTATACACCAACTGGAACATCATACTGCTCAGACATTTCTGATGTAATATCCTTACCAGCGATTCCAAGGTAAGAAGCATCAAGCTCTGATACAACATCGTTATCAATCATCTGCTGGATAATATCCCATGCATAAGAGATAGGAATTGCATATCCCATACCTTCTACAGATTCATCTGCAAGTTTTGCAGATACAATACCGATTACCTCGCCTGTTGCATTAAGTAATGCACCACCTGAGTTACCTGGGTTAACTGCTGCATCTGTCTGAATAAGGCTGTTTGTAACGAGATTTCCTTCCTCATCTGTGATTGAAACCTCACGGTCCTTAGCAGATACAATACCAGTTGTAACTGATGTACCATAACCAAGTGCGTTACCGATTACGATAGCTGCTTCTCCTACAACAGTTGAATCTGAATCACCAAGTGTTGCAACCTTAATAACTGAAAGAGTATCTGAAGGAATATCTGATACCGCAACTGCTACTACAGCAAGGTCACATGATGAATCAGTTCCTTTGATTGTTCCTTCAACAGCTTCGCCGTCGTTGAAAGTAATTGTAAGTGTTTCAGCACCTGAAACTACGTGGTTGTTTGTTGCAATGTAAATGTAGTCATCATCCTGTGAGATGATAATTCCGGAACCAGCTGATGTTGTCTCCTGCTGCATTGTTCCGAAGAATGTCTGGTATTCTGTAAGACCTACATTTGTAACCTGTACGATTGCAGGAAGAACATTTTCAGCAATCTCTGATACATCTGAAGTAACTGTTGTAGATACTTTGTTTGATGTTGTAGAAAGAGCTGTACCACTTGCGCTATCAGATGTGTCTTCTGTCTCAGTAGATTCGATTTTTTCTTCTGATGATGCTGACATAGGCAGGTATCTGTTTGAAACATATACCACTGACTGGAATGCTGTACCTGCAATCAATCCAAATACTAATGCGATTGCCGCTGCACGCCCAAGCTTTGCTCCAAAGCCTGTGGTCTTCTTTGGCTTTTTGTTCTTGTTACCATTGTCGTAAGGTGACCATTGATAATAAGACTCACCTTGGTTTATCTCGTCCTTCTTGTAGGAATATGAACCGTTGTTGTTTTCTGACCCATTGTTTGAGCCACCATTGTTGTATAAATCACTCATAAACTCGCCTCCATTTAAACTTTTAGTAAGAATAACCCAGTAATGTGATAGTCAGGTGACGGTTTATTCAACAGTAACTGACTTTGCAAGGTTTCTTGGATGATCAACATCAAAACCTTTGCCTACTGAAACATAATATCCAAACAACTGAAGTGGAATAATAGCCAATGAGTTTGTAAAGTATCTGTTTGTCTGAGGAACATACATTACATAATCTGCCACTTCTTCAATGTCTTCATGTCCAACTGTTGTAACAGCAAGAATGAAAGCGCCACGTGTCTTGCATTCTACGATATTTGAAACAGTCTTTGCATAAACGTTTTCCTGAGTTGCAACTGCTCCTACTAATGTGCCCTCTTCAATAAGAGAGATTGTTCCGTGCTTTAATTCGCCAGCTGCATATGCTTCTGAATGAATATATGAAATCTCCTTAAGCTTAAGAGAACCTTCCATAGCAATTGCATAATCAATTCCACGGCCAATAAAGAATACATCCTTTGCAGCAACAAATCTGTTAGCAAATTTCTGGATACGTTCCTTATTTCCAAGGAGCATTTCTATCTGCTCTGGAAGCTTCTTTAAATCTGTGATAAGAGACTTCATTTCATCTGCTGAAAGAAGACCTCTAACATCAGCAAACTTCATAGCAAGTAAGTATAACGCTATAAGCTGTGCTGAGTATGCCTTTGTTGTAGCAACTGAGATTTCAGGACCAGCCCATGTGTACATAACCTTTTCAGCCTCACGAGCAATTGAAGAACCTACTACGTTTACAATAGCAAGTGTCATGTTGCCCATTGCGCGAGCCATACGAACTGCTTCCTTTGTATCTGCTGTCTCACCAGACTGGCTGATAGCAATAACAAGCTCGTTCTCCTGAAGGATTGGGTTTCTGTATCTGAACTCTGAAGCTATATCAACCTCAACAGGGATACGTGCCATTTCCTCGAAAACATATTTAGCTGTAACACCTGTGTGATATGCACTACCGCAGGCAACGATGCGAATACGTGAAATAGACTTAATTTCATCATCGCTCATACCAAGCTCTTCGATATCAACAGTGTCATTTTTAATTCTAGGATTAAGTGTATCGCGAACTGTCTTTGGCTCTTCGTGAATCTCCTTAATCATGAAGTGATCATAACCACCCTTTTCTGCTGCATCAACGTCCCAATCGATTGTCTTAGATTCCTTCTCGATTGGCTGTCCATCTACATCAAAGAACTCAATTGAATCCTCTGTAAGGCGTGCAATTTCTTCGTTCTCGATGAAGTAAACGTTTCTTGTGTATTTAAGAACAGCTGGTACATCAGATGCGATTAAGTTGCCATCTTTTCCAAGACCAACAATAAGTGGGCTGTCCTTTCTTACTGAGTAAATCTGATCTGGATAATCAGCAAAAATAATACCAAGAGCATAAGCACCCTCTACACGGTGCATAACCTTTGTTACGCATGTAAGAGGATCATTGCCCTGCTTATAGTAATAATCAAGTAAGTGAGCAACAACCTCTGTATCTGTCTCTGACTTGAAGTTGTATCCACGCTTGATAAGCTTTTCCTTAAGCTTTGCATAGTTTTCAATAATACCATTGTGAACTACTGCGATTGTTTCTTCCTCATTAAGATGTGGATGAGCGTTTGCCTCGCTTGGTTCACCATGAGTAGCCCAACGTGTGTGACCAATACCGATTGTACCCTGCATTGTCTCACCGTCGTGAGTCTTCTCGCTAAGAAGACGAAGACGTCCCTTAGCCTTTTCATATTCGATTTTGGTGCCATCATAAACAGCCATACCAGCTGAGTCATAACCTCTGTACTCAAGCTTGCTTAGTCCATCCAAAAGGATTGGAGCTGCCTGCGACTTACCAACATATCCTACTATTCCACACATATATTTATTCCTTTCATAATACGCTTAATTAATAACATACAAGCCCTTTGATTTTACTACTATTTGACCTAAAAGTAAAACAGGGACCAGCCTAAAGGCAAGTCCCTGTGAATATACTTTATTAATCTTTTAATCCGTGGTTTGTGTGACTGTCGCACTATCTTCCGTGAATCCCGTTTCATTAACAATATGATCGCTAATAACATCAACCATATCGTCAGTAGGATCGTAATCAGTCTGGTCATACAAGAACTCATGTAACTGAGAAACATTTGATGAAAGTGTACATGGTACCAATACTGAACCAGTAGTCTTGCTTATTGTAGTGTCCTTAAGTGCAAATGGGAATCCTGTTGAATCAACAATCTCATAATCACCAACTGATGCTGCCATTGAAAGCACCTGTGAAAGTGATAAGCTTGTTGAAATGCTAGGGAATACATCATTTGCAATATCATTTAATGTAGCCACATTAGCTTTCTTTGCTTTTTCAATAATCTGCTTGATAACAGCACGCTGATTCTCAGCACGACCGTAATCGTTATCTACTGCGTATCTGTTACGGCAGTAACCAACAACCTGTGCACCGTTAAGTGTGTATGTTCCTGGGCTGTCGAAGTAGCAGTCGGAATACTTCCATCCATCCTCTTCGTTTGGATAGTAGTTAAGTACGTTTTCAACCTCAGCAATGTAACCTGCAAGAGCATTCTGATGTGTCTCTGGGTTATCTGTATCAATCATCTTCTGAGTGATTTCAAGCTCCAAGCCACCTAAGTCATCAACGATAGTAGCGAGTGCGTAGAAGTCAACTGATACGTAACCAGAAATCTTAAGGTCGAGGTTCGTATTCAGCATGCTGATAGCAGTCTCAACACCACCATGGTTGTATGCGTAGTTACATTTTCTATATGTACCCTCTGTGATCTGGAGATATGTATCACGCTGTACAGAAAGCATCTTAACTTCTTTTGTATCGTTGTTGATAGAAACAAGAATAATTGTATCTGAGTTACCACTATCAAGGTTACCATTAGAACGGTTATCAACACCGAACAATGCAAGTGTAGTGTAGTTACTTAACAACTCTTCTGTCTCTGTATCAAGGTTGTTAACTTCGATTTCATCCATGTTGATGTTGTCCCAGTTAACCTTGCCGAATTTGTTCCAGAAGAAGAAGATAAGTAAAAGAAGTAACAATACTACGATTTCAACAACAATAATTGTTCTTCTTGTCTTCTTTTTCTTGCCGTTTCTTCCTGAACCCTTGCGTCCACTAGGAACATTTCTTCCTCTAGATGAAGATGTGCTTCTAGTTGGTCTGCTTGAGTGAGACGAAGGCTTCTTTTTTCTGCGAGCAGAAGATGAATGAGCAGCAGCTGCTGATGTTCTGTGTGAACTTGCTGAGCTACGTGGTCTGCTTCCGCTTGCGCTGCGGCTACCACTAGGTCTGCGAGCGCTCATTGATTCGCTCTGTAAATCATAATCATATAAATCGATTTCATCGTCCAATGAAAGATCTGGAGAAATATCAGCATCTCTACCGTATGATCTAGATACTGGTCTTCCTGATGTTGGTCTACCAGATGCTCTATTGGCAGAAGTTCTGTTTGTAGGTCTTGCGCTTCTAGTTGCACCAGAACTTCTTCTTAAATCGTAATCTTCAAAATTACTCATCGGATTATTACTCCCATCTTAAATTAAATTTAACTATGCTAGTCTACTCTATGGCTTAATTAATTGTCAAGAAATCTGAATTATTTCTGTCACATTCTATAAAAAACGAGGTAAAAATTAATCATTTTTACTCTTGCGTTCCCGGCAATATATAATTTTCCATACCAACAGGTAAGTTCCTATTGTAGAATGTGTCACCATTCTTAATAATTTCACCATGTTTTTCCATCAATATTTCATGAGAATCGGTGGATGTTATTGTCACTCTGTTCTTTTTTCTAGCAATAACTTTTGGAATGACTATTGTTCTAAATCCTCTGGCTTTTGCCCTGAGACAGAAATCGAACATTGCATCCTGACCAGATAATCTGGTGTCGAAACCATGAAGCATTCGATACACCTTTGCATCAATCATGCAACAGCCTGCATCTACCATCGCTACATCCCTTGGCATACTAGCCAGGTTTTCATAACTGTCTCTGAAAATACGCTGTCCATGAAATGCTGGATACCATGCGCCATCTGTATCAAACACATATCCCACGTTGTCGTAGGTGAAGCCTCTATCTATAAAGCGAGCACCTACTACAGCCACGTCAGGCTGATTAAGATATGCGTACATTTTTTTAGCATTGTTTCTTGTGTAGAGCTTAACATCCTCCTCTTTAAAGAACATGTAATCTTTGGAGAAACGCCTAAAAGATGTTTCATCGTAATCCAAATGCCATTTCTTTAAAGATGCATCGATACGTCCCTCTGCAATAACTCCTGTTTGGCGAAGATAAGAAATAGCAAGCGCCATATGCTCCTTGCAATAAAAATTAGCTTCGGCTCTTTGCTCCTTAGTAAGAAGCTTGTCTGAAGTACGTTTGTGATACAAAAGGGATGGAATATGCTCTATAGATTCTTTTTTGAATGCTGCCCGAAGAAGATATTCATAGATATAGGCAGTTTGAGCCTTTTCATTGAATTCTCCCAAGCGTTTGTATACATTCCTTGCAATTGCAACAAACTCACCGATATAGTTTGTCTGCAATAATAGTTCTTTGTTGAAATCACATTTAAAATGAGGATTCATTCTATCCTGGCCAACGATTTCATCGTTATCCGTATATACGATACTATCATTGTCCAGCTGTGAAATCTTTTCGTTTAAAAATGATAAAGTCTTAAGACTTAATCGATCGTGCTGTCCTAAATAAACTAGATAATCCCCTTCTGCAAAATGGGCGCCTATGTTATACGCATAGGCACCTCCAGATTTCTTTTTCAGTCGACGATAATGAACCTTATCTACAATGTCAGGGAAGAACTCCTTGATGGTAACTTCGATGGCATTAGAAGGATTATTATCTAGTATATAAAGTTCAAAATTACGGTACTCCTGCTCATCAATAGACTCTAGACAATCTTTGAAATAATCCATATCTGTATCTATAGTCCAGATGACCAAAGAAAAATATGTATCCGCCACTATTTCGAGCCCTTTCCACCAAAAACAACAGCTATAGTCTTAAATATTATCTTGATATCTAATCCAAGAGACCAATTAGATATATATTCTGTATCAAGAGCAACTACCTGCTCAAAATCCTTTATGTCGCTACGTCCGCTAACCTGCCACATTCCTGTAAGACCTGGCTTGATGGACAATCTAGCCTTGTGATGAAGAGCATAGTTTTCGTATTCCTCTTCAAGTGGTGGTCTTGTTCCAACAAGAGACATCTCTCCTATAAGAACGTTCCAGAACTGAGGTAGCTCATCGATAGAATATTTTCTAAGGAAATGTCCGATTGGTGTGACACGCGGGTCATTTTCCATCTTGAACATATTTCCCTTCATCTCGTTCTGAGACATAAGCTCTTTCTTGCGCTCTTCAGCGTCAATGTACATGGTTCTGAATTTGTAGAATCTAAATCTACGACCATTTTTTCCGATTCGTGTCTGAGTGAAAAATACTGGTCCTGGAGACTGAAGCTTTATAACTGGTGCAAAAATAACAAAAGCAATAAATGCTAAAACCAATCCTACGATTGCACCGCAAATATCCATCAATCTCTTTAAGAACGCCTGTCTATTGTTGGCAATATGCATACTTGTTGTAAGTACAACATAATCGCCATATGTTTCCATAATACGGTTTGGCATAAGGTTGTTTGTGTGAATCAAGGACATATGAACTGTGAGTCCCTGCTCAACCAAACGTCCTGCCAAGCTTTCCTCGCTGGCTCTAGTGTTACCATCAAGGAATATTTCATCTACTACATTTGTCCTGAGATATTCAAAAAGGCTATCCGCATTTGCAACTACTGGAATGCCCTGAATCTCCTGACCAGTCATATCTTTATCAACAACTACAACGCCCTCAACCTTAAACTCTGTGTATGGGCTGTGAGCAATTTCTGAAAGACAATGATCCACTGTGGTGGACTCTGCAACAACCACCATTGATGTTTTGTTGACATCTAACAGCTTTCTTCTACGAATGATTCTCTTCCAGAAAACTCTGACGATGTATGTAACAACAATCATCGCTACTCCGAATGCGCCTAAAGCAAATCGTGAGTAGTAGTATGATGTCTGGTTGGCATACATGTAAAGTAATACGCCAAGGAAGTTTATCAAGCTGTGCCATACAGTGGAAGTAATTTCTTGATATTTTGTTCTTCTTAATATTCCTGTGTAAGTCTCGGTAAAAAGTACACCTGTCAAATCAATGAATGGCAATATTTTTGCCAAACTTTGATAGAGGTTGTACCATTCAAAACGGTCCAAAAAGATTACGCTGTGGAACTTGATATAAACACCAATAAAAAGTGCCAGCTCCGCAGCAATCATATCAAGGATTATAAAATCCAAATGTTTTACCCAGGAACGCTTCTTTTTTTTGTACAAGTCTTTCTCCTTTAACCTAGGCAGCTAAGCCACCTTTAGTTAGAGTATAACTCCATTTTTCTTAAGCAATTCTTTTGCACTATCCACTGAATCTACGCCGTGAAGATTTTTGATTGGTGCAAATTCGTGTACTCTGTCTACCTCAAATGCAAGGTTTGAATCCATCATATGAACCATATCAAGAACTAAAAGCTCGAACTTGTAGCCATTTGGTTCTTCTGGTGAAACATGATTTCCATCAGCATCGATGTGTGGAATCTTTTTTTCAACAACGTGTACAAGCATGTTGTTGTTAACGATTTCATCAAGCTTCTCAAGTGAGAATAAGTAGTTGAGGATAACGCCGTATTTGTAAAGAAGGCTTCCGTCGTCTGCTCTTGCCTCTGCCATCTCATCTGACATTTCGTAGTACTCAACGATTGATGGCTTGCCATCCTCAAGGCAAAGAAGACCCATTTTTTCCTGTGGATCTACCTTACGAACAACCTTTGAGCCTGCTTCGTATCCGCCTGCAATTGTAGCTCCAACAAATACTGGATCTGCAATTCGCTGACATACATTATCTACTGCAAAGATGTTAATCCACTTAACACCCTTTGCCTTCATTTCTTTATCAAGGCCTGCCTTTACCATTGATGCATACCAACCGCCATTTCCGTTTGGTGATGTAGCAAGACGTCCCTTCTCCTCAAGAAGGAGCTTGCCATTGTAATCAACAGCACAAGCCATATCCTGAATGAAGTACTTAACGTACTCAGGATTGTATCCAAAATAATCATGCTCAGCGAAGAAGTCACGTGTAGCCTGATCATTCTTTTCACTTGTCATAATATAAAGAGGGACAAAACAACCTGCCTGATTAACAACATCCATAAGGTTGTTGATAAGGCACTGGAAAATGTAGAGCTCTTTTGTTTCGCCAACATTAAAACATCCCTTTGGTAAATCAAAACCAAGACGAGTGCCCATTCCACCTGCAAGAAGAACTGCTGCTACTTCGCCTTTTTTGATTGCCTCTAATCCGATTGCTTCGAACTCATCATGCTTCTTTGCAATTTCAGAAATACTTACTGCTGGAGGAACGCTAAACTCTCCTCTTGCTGCAGCTTCGTTTGAGCCGATAAGCTTGAAGTCTGGCCAATTAATATTTTCAATCTGATTAAGAAACTCTGTCTTGTTTTCCTCAGGAAGCTGGTCGAAGAAATTCATAACGTGTTCCTGATTATTCTCCCTCAGTATCTCGAGTGCTTTTTCCTTATTTAACATTATAAGTTATTCTCCTTTTTATATCCATCTTTATTATTCACCCCATCGTAATCCATCTTTCTTGTATGGTACTCAATATCTTCTAGAATCTTACGATTCTTTGCAAGAAGATCACCAATGAGCGCAATCATTAGGGAAATGAATCCCATGATTAAAAGAGTACAGCCAAGTATAAGTGACTGAACATGTCCTGCTGAATTACCCATTGAAACATATACCAAATATCTGATGATAACCCCTAATCCAACAATAAATGGTATTATAGCCAAAAGACTGAATGTCTTCAAAGGCTGATACATTAAATAAGCCCTAAGTATTGTAACCATGGACTTTTTAACATAGCCCATCATGCTGTTGAACAGTCTTGATGGTCTAAGCTCGCCATTAGTACGAATAGGCACACTGGTCTGAGCGATTTTATTGCGCCCCGCTTGCACAATAGTCTCAAGTGTATATGTATAATCGTTTGTAACGTTGAGCCTCATGGCTGCATCCCTTGAATATGCTCTAAATCCACTAGGAGCATCAGGGATATCTGTGTTGCTGGCCTTTTGAACCACCCAGCTTCCGAAGTGTTGTAACTTCTTTTTCAGTGGTGAGAAATGCTCTGTCTCATCGATTGGTCTTGCACCAATAACAATATCTGAGCGTCCCTCTAAAATTGGTCTAACTAAAAGTTCTATATCGTCTGCGACATATTGATTATCTGCATCCGTATTTACGATAATGTCTGCTCCATGGCGAAGGCAAGCATCAATACCTGCCATAAATCCATAAGCAAGACCTTTGTTACGACGGAGATTAACGATGTGATGTACGCCCCATCTTTTTGCAACCTCAACAGTGTTGTCTGCACTTCCGTCATTTATAATTAAATATTCAATTTCATCGATTCCATCAATATGCTTAGGCAAATCATTTAAGGCTATCTCAAGTGTCTCTGCCTCGTTGTAGCATGGAATCTGAATGATTAATTTCATAGCTACTCCTTACTTCTAAATGAATAGTCGAATTTGGTGAGTGATAGATTTGGGTTGTAGTATGGATCTCCCTTATCAAGCACTGACTGCCACTTTGACATAAAGTACTCTGTCTCTGACTCCATACGAGCCTTTTTGCCCTCATCCTCAAGGTCCAGTCCTCGGCTCACCGACTCTAAATGATACCACTCTGAAAATGGAGTGTAAACGCACAGTAAATTCTTAGCACGAAGTTTCAAGCAAAAATCTACGTCGTTGAATGCAACTGCAAGGCTTTCATCAAATCCGCCTACTGATTCAAAATCTGACTTGCTAGTAAGCAAGCATGCTCCTGTAAGAGCTGATAAATCCTGAACGCAAGTGCTTCTGTAGAAATAACCTACCTGCTCTCTGCCGCTTCCTAAAAACTGTGAGTTGGCAACTCCGCCAAGGCCAAGTACAAGGCCGGCATGCTGTACAGTGTTGTTTCCAAAATAGAGTCTTGCGCCTACAGCACCTACATCACTTCTGCGAACGAATCCCATCATCTCTGAAATGCTGTCAGCATTAATCATGCGAGTGTCGTTGTTGAGCATCAGGATGTACTCACCATCAGCGTGAGCAACTCCATAATTCATAAGTGCTGAATAATTGAAGACTCCCATGGTGTCTGGATGTTCCTTTGTGAAATCAACAACCTTCGCTTTAATATCTGTTCTATTTTCAAGCTGTGTGTAGTAGTTTCTGATTGATTCTTCTGTAGAATTATTCTCTACAATTACGAACTCCACATTTGGATAATCGTTTTTCTCCACAATACTATCGATGCATGCCTTCAAATCTTCTATGTGATTCATGTTTGGAATCACAATAGAAAGAAGTGGTGAATCTGGCCACTGATAGATTGTACGGTAATATCCAAGGTGAGTATCAAGCTCTACGCGAGCTGGAATGCCCAAGCGCTTGTAATGGTTCTCCACTGCTCGTCTACCATTTTCATAGGCGTACATTTTTGCCTCTGGATGATCTGCAGTTGAATCTGGGTGACATCTCCAGTGATAAAGCACTCTAGGAATATGATATATATTAGTACATTTTTCCAAAACCCTAAGGTCGAAATCATGGTCCTGTGCACCGTCAAACTCAGAGAGAATTCCACCGCTCTCTTTTACGATGTCTGCTCTAACTACAAAAAGATGTGTGATGTAGTTGTGAGAGCAAAGCAAATCAATATTGAAATCTGACTTGAAGTGTGGAAGGAAGTATTCCTTGCCCTCCATATCTATTTTATCTTCGTCAGAATAGATAGCCTCGATTGTGTTGTCTTCATTCAAGGCTTTTGCAATATAGTACATTGCATCTGGAGTGATAAGATCATCGTGGTCCGTAAATCCGATATAGTCTCCAGTAGCAAGCTCCATTGCTGCATTTGTATTGCCTGCAATACCTGTATTATCACTTAGTTTTTTATAGATGATTCTTTCATCCCAAGTGCCATCGGTAGCCTTTAGAATGATATCCTTTAACCCCTCTTCTGGACTGCCATCCCCAAGGCAAAGCTGCCAGTGTGGATATGTCTGAGCTGTGAAGGACTGAATTAATTCTATAAGGAATTCTTCCTTTGTGTTGTATAACGGAATTACGATACTGATAACTGGATTGTATTTAAAAACAGTATGCTTTTGCTTATCTAATTCTTCTTTTGTGATTGGATTTTCTTTCAGGAACTGTCTGTAGCTGTAGTGCTCCTGGTCGTGTTTCATAAGCTTTCTGACTGTCTTTGCTACAGTCTTTTTAAAGCCATAATGCTGTAGATAAAGTAATCCTTTTTCTATTTTGTTAGTAGGTTGCTTATATTCTTTTATTTCACTCATAATCGAAAAAAACTTTTATTGCTTCAGCTAACGCTGTAGAATCTCCCATTTTTACAAAAATATGGTTGCTGTCTGATGTGAACAGCTCGTGATTGGCCGGGCCATCTCCAAGAATCATTGGCCTGCCCATTGCCTGATATATGTATGCCTTTCCAGGAATTGTCCTTTTTGCTTTATCGATGGTTCCCGAAAAATGGCCTGCCAGACATAAATCTGCCTGAGCAATATGCTCTGCCAAATCCTGTTGGCTGAGCCAGTTTATATAAGATATATTATTCTGGATTGGTTTGTCCATAGCTGATGGCACTGGACCAATTATTTCAAATGAAATATCTGTATCATCCTTGAACTGCTTCAGTGCATCTAAAATCACATCCACTCCCTGAAGATTTAAAATAGATCCAAAATACAAAACCTTTTTCTGTGAAGCCGATGGCTTTTCATCCCTTGGATAATAGATTCTTGCATCAGCCTCAAGATATAAAACCCTAAGCTTTTCCTGGCAAGCACCAAGCTCATCTGCAAAAAACTCACCGTGTGCCTTTGTATCGCACACTATATAATCTGCCTTTTTAAGTGTGCCTTCGTCCAGGCTGTGACAGAACTTCGAAAGAAAACCGCCATCCTTGAACTTCTTTCTATCAAGCACCATAGTGTCATAAACAGAAATAAAGAAGTCGATGATGACAGTCTTTGTTCTAAACTTCCAAGAAAAAAATGGCATAACCAGCTGAGGAGCAAATCCCACAAATACAATATCAATGTCTTTCATGGATTGCTTGAGCAAGCTAGCAAACACAAATGAAAGGCGCTTTGGATAGCTAGAAGATTTGCTTCCGATTATCTCCACCTGAGATGCCAAATGCGATAGATAATTAATCTCTTGGGAAACTCTGATGTAATCTAAATTTTTAGTTGTTATATAAAGAACCTTCTTCCCTTTGATGAGGGAATCCAGTTGACTAAATTGTTCCATATTATAATCCCTGACAACACAGTTTGTATAAGTATACCACACTTGCACATTCCTTGCATTGCCTAGGGTATTGTTTTAGAATAGTTTATATTTAATTACATGTGAAAGGCGCGCTTTTATGGCAACCATTTCAATTTTATTGTCCACATACAATGGACAAAAATATATTACCGAACAAATACAAAGCATACTGAAACAGACTTTTTCAGACTTTGTTTTATATATTCGAGATGACGGTTCTAGTGATGACACTTTAAACATCATTCATAATTTAGCTTCTACAGATTCACGAATTGTTGTCATCAACGATGTTTCAGAAGATACAAATACAAATTTAGGATTCGGAGAAAGCTTTAGCACCATCGCCAAATATGCTCTTACAAATAGTGATGCTTCTTATTTTGCTTTTTGCGATCAGGATGATTATTGGGAAGAAGATAAATTAGAAGTAGCTTTGTCTTATTTTGAAAAGGCAAGCTTGGATACGCCTATTCTTTTTGCTTCTAATTACTATATATGTGATGATGTATTGAATGTGACCGACACTTTTAACGAAACCAATCCTATGACAGGAGTCACCTTTGAGAATCTTTTCTTTGAAGGAGTATTTCCCGGTTTCACCATGATGATAAACAGAAAGCTTGCTGAGCTTTCATTTGATAACAATTACTCCAAAGATATTTATTATCATGATAAATGGGTCACTTTAATTGCCCTTGGATTAAATGGACAAATCATTTACAGTGAAAAGCCTTTAGCCAAATATCGACGTCACAGTGACGCAGTATCATCCACAAATCTTGGCATCATCAAAAAGATTAAATGGAGAGTGGATAAAGTTTTAAATGGTGATTTCTGTCCTCGAACAAGGCAGATGTTAAAATGCTTTTCTGAATTGTTTTACAGCCAAGTTGATACTTCAATAAAACATTTTTTGGATACTTTCAATTCAAGTAAGATTTTCAAAAAGACATTTTACCCAAAGCATCTTCGCAGAAGTTTTTCAGGAGAAGTTATGCTTCGACTAATTCTACTACTTGGAAAACTATAGATTTTTGTTTTTCATCAGAAAAACAGAAATCGTAAATACCTTTAGGACTATATTTTAATGAAAGAAAAAAACGTAAAAAAGAATTATATATATAATGTAGCATATCAGTTACTGGTTATTATCACACCTCTTCTAACTGCCCCTTACATTTCCAGAGTGCTGGGCGTAGATGGCATCGGTGTATTTTCTTATGTAACTGCTATTGCTGCATTTTTCATTATTTTTGCCACCTTGGGCACATCTACTTATGGTCAGCGTGAGATTTCATATGTACAGGCTGATGCCCACAGACGCTCGGTGGTATTTTGGAACACAGTAATTTTCAGATGTACCTCCACTGCAATATTCCTTTTAATCTACGGCATCTTTGTTTTTGCCCTAAGACCAGAATGGATGATTATTTACATCATTCAGTTCATCGAAATAATCAATGTTGCCTGTGATACATCCTGGTTCTTCCAAGGCCTTGAGGAGTTTGGCAAAATCGTTGGACGTAATGCCATTTTCAGATTAATAAATCTGGCAATGGTTTTCACCCTTATAAAAGACGAAAACGACCTGGCCCTCTATACTGCAGCCACTGCCATAATCACCATGGCCGGCCATGTTTCACTTTGGGCTTATCTCCCAAAATATCTTACAAGGATTTCAAAATCCGAGCTTACACCATTTGCTGATACACATGTGATTCTTGGATTGTTTTTGCCAACCATTGCAGTTCAAATATATCAGTATCTAGATAAGATTATGATTCGCCTCATCAACGGCGGTAGCACTGAAAACGGCTACTATGAGCAGGCTATGCGAATCACAAAAATGGTGCTGGTACTTGTCACATCAATGTCCACAGTTATGGTGCCTCGCATTGGCAGATATTTTGAAGAAGGCAACAAGGATGCCATTAGAAATGCCATGTATAAGGCCTACAGATTTGCATGGTTTTTAGGCTTGCCTCTTATGTTTGGATTATTTGGAATTGCCGACAATTTCATTCCTTGGTTCTACGGCCCAGGCTATGAAAAGGTAATCGTGCTTTTGAAGATTGTTTCAGCTATCACCGTAGCCATCTCAATCAACAATGTAACAGGCATCCAGTATTTAGTTCCTACAAAAAGGGAAAACTTATACACAAAGACAGTGCTTTACGGAGCAGTTATCAACTTCTGCTTCAACCTGATGTTAATACCAAAGCTCAGCTCCTATGGAGCTGCAATCGCTTCCGTCATCGCCGAAGCATCAATCGCAACCATCCAGCTATTCGTCATTAGAAAAGAGCTGGAAATCAAGCGCATCATAGCGCCAATACCAAAGTATTTATTCTCCGCAGCTATGATGTTACTATTACTTATAGTAGAAAGTCGTCTCCTGCCAAACACAATCGTCGCAACATTTATCATGATTGTCAGCGGAGCCGCAGTATATTTTATTCTTTTGCTTATACTTGCTGATTCATTCTTCATTGAGAATGCAAAATCAGTTATTAATAAGATTTCAAGTAAATTGAGTGGAGTTAAGAAATAATGAAATTAGTAGCTTACATTTTAATTGCAGTGTTTTTTATATTAGCTATCGCTGCCTTTTATTTTGCAATCAATGTAAAAGGCAGAAAGGCATTTATAGCTTTTATATACCTGTTTTGTTTAATATTCACTGCAAGCACAGGCGTCTTTTACGCCAACTATGTGCCTGACACATCACCAGATGAATCAGCCCATATTGCATATGTTTATTACCTGGAAAGCACAGGTGAGATAATTCCTTATTTCGAAGACATGCACATCTTTAGCAGCGTTGTTATGAAATGGTCGGAAACTCCAAACTATGCATACATGGAAGATCTTGTTAACTATCTATGCCACCCACCTCTTTATTATCACATCATGCGTCTTGCTGGTGGCTTTTCTCCTACAGAATCAGATGTAGTTATTACAATCCAAAAAATGCAGCTTCGATACTTCAGCTTAGGCATCAGTCTCATTGGACTTTTGTTATTCTTCTACATCGGCTACTCCAGATTATCAAAGGATATGCCATGGATTCATCTTGTATACGCAATGACTGTATCATCAATACCAATGCTTTCATTTGAGCTTTGCGCCGTAACAAATGATGCACTTACACTTACAACTGCAGCACTTTGCATCCTTGGATTGATAAGATTCAGTGAAGGCAAGCGCAACATACTAACTTATGTTTTAGTAGCTCTTGGCATCACAGCATCACTTTTGACAAAGCTTACTGCAGCCATTCTTTGCATTGTAATGGCACTTATCGTACTTATAGCAACTATGATAAAAGAAAAAAGCCTCGCACCACTTATTTGCAAGGCCTTCTTCATATCATTACCTATATACTTCATAGCAATCGCATACTACGGAATCATTTACTCACGCTATGGAACATTACATCCTTCCTTAGAGCTTATCTCCTCAAAGGAATACTTCGAAAATACGATATACTACGTTGCAGAATCAGAGCGTCGCACCTACAACTTTAGCCAATACCTATCGTACTACATGGAGCGATTCTTCCTATCATGGTCCGGCATCGAATCTGTATACCGTTTCACAAAGACCTACATATACAGCCTCACAGCCATACCATACGAAATCCTCTGGGTAATCCCAGCCCTGGTATTCACACCTGCTGTAAAAAAATGCGCCGGCAAGCTCAGCCTACCAGTCATCGCAGGATGGATTTCACTGATAGTAACATTCCTCTACCAGTTTAAAAGCGCCTACGGCTCATTCCAAAGCCGTGGCTACCTTGGAGGCTTCGCATCACGTTACTACATGCCATTCATGCCAATCTTCGCACTAGCCGTAGCCCTACTATTCCTTGGCATGCACGCAGACAACGGATTCGAACCAAGCACCGGCGTCACCACAATCTCCGGCGACTTCCCAACCTACCGACGTCGCCTCCTGTACAACACACTAATCTACATCCTGGCCCTGTCCTTCGCCTTCCTCATGTACTACGGAAGCCTACCATTCTTCCTGCTGCACTACGCAAGTATGTAAAACACAGACATGAAATTGTACAAAATGTTTTCATACAAGGCTTAGGATAATTGCGTTCATATTACATTTGCTAAGTAGAACATAAAAAGAGATATTTGTATGTAAGAGCACCGTGGCACATTCAACATCGTGTTTCAAGTGACCACTGCTGCCGCCGTCCTAGCGGCAGCTGCTCATACATATCAAATATCTCTTTTTGTTCTACTAAGCGCATTCCAAAATCACGCAATTAACCCTAAGTCTTGCTATGAAAACAAATATATAGTTCGTGATGTCTGTGTATTACATACAGTGGCGACTAAATTGCAAAGAATTTAAAGAACACACGTAATCAGACTTGCAACACATTACACCTAGGTAATCATAATCCGAAGTGATGCATCAACCTGCAAGGCTGGCTGTCCCTCACACTCCTTAATAGCTGGGCGACTCAATAGGTTGAGTGGGCCACCTAGTCTGCTTTTTCGAAGTGCTAGCATATGTAGAATTATTCTATTCTTTCAAGCTCATTTAATAGTACAAGCTGTCATAATAAAAGAAAGCTGTGTTTAAGAAAACCAGCTTTCTATTCAGCGCTGCATATGCTTGGCATTTCGTTTAATTCCCAATTCTCATCATTTGTATAAAATGAATTATCTTCATCAAATAACTGTAGATAAACTACCCCTTCACTTGTTATGAATACATTGTACCCCATGCCTGCAGTTGGAACGAACACATAGATATTTTTTGCTTCTATGCCATCTATTATAGTTATCTCTTGCTCATCATATAATCCATTTCTTGAACAAAAGACAAAATATTCGCTGTACTTTTCTTCAGGCATCATTCCTTTAATAGATTTCAACTCATCCTTTGAAAATAATGTCTCCAATATATCCGGATTTACATACTGTGGTTTGTTTAAAGTATATTCGCCTTCAATATCAACACCAGGACTAATAGGACAGCCTTCTTTTTCAATATACATAACATCTGCATTTAATCTAAAAGAAATACTACTTTCATCATCATATTTGTCCACATATTTGGCTATAGAAGGAGATTCGAATACCGCTTCCCCTTCTATAACATCTGAATGCATAAAGTAATTCGCTTCAACAACAAAATCAAATCCATTATCATCTTGATTATAAATTGTAATTGTAGATGAAATTGATGAATGAGTGTCTGTTAATTGCCATTTACCTTCAAAATTCCCAGAAACACTATCATATTTCCCCTTAATATCGTTTACATTTTGTTCATGTTGAATTGAGTTTTGTTTATTATTACTACTTATCTCACAAAACATCAAAATTCCACACAATACTGTCGCACATAACAAAAGACGAATTATTATTTTTTTTATGGCAATCACCTACCTGTTCTTCCTTTGTTATCTTTAATAATCTTTGTTATAGTCACCATCTGCAAAGAGTTCTGCCTCTTCTTTTGTACGTTTCATCCATCCATCTTTATTGCTCTCCCAATTATTAGCTTTTTTTAATTCACTAATAACCGCGTTATACCATTCATCTTTACTAATCGTTTGCTTTTTCAATAAATTATCAAGAGCTGTCCCTTCATTTGTTATAGCAGGTCTTAGGTATGTAGCTATAAATAAAGCATCAAATTCTTGCTGAGACGCATTATAATTATTACGTTTAAGTAGATTATTAACTGATTTTTCATAATATCCCTTTTTGTCGTTATATATTTCTAATGCAATCTTATTGTCTATTTGGGTTCCTACTTCAAATGAAATACCATACTTTTCTTCATATTTCGCCTTTTCTGAAGCGTCAATAGCGATACCATATGGTAAAGTTATTTTATCATCCTTAACTTTTATAACCGGTACCGACTTAACTGTTCCATCAGTATTATATTGAATATTTTTTATAGTATCATTCTCTATATGGGACAATAATTCAAACCCTTTCTCACTAAGGGTCCCTGAATTTGTTTTCTTTTGATCATAATTCTCCTCAATTACAACATTCTTTAAAGCATCGGCCAGCATATCATTAACTGCTTTTGTAACGCCAGCATATGGAGAATTATTCTGTTTTTCAAGTTCATTTAATCCTTTTGCACAAGCTGTCATAGTAAAAGAATCAAAAACCTTATTTATAGCTGTTGTAAGAAAACCCGCTTTCTTTAGCTCATTTTGCAAATTTTCAACCTTAGTTCCAGAATGACCTCTAGCTATTTTACCTTGGTTAGCATACGCAACTGATTTTGATAATGCATTTCTTGTGTTAGTCCCGACTTTTCCATCTACATCTAATCCCATAGCTGATTGAAAAATCTTCACCGCATTGCTAGTAGATTCCCCGAATGAACCAATTGTGTCAGTAATACTATACCCAATACTTTTCAAATCATTTTGAAGTTTCTTAACTTGTTCTCCGGTACTACCTATTTTTAGAATATTATTAGAAGAAGGCACTGGTTGAGTTTTGTTTTTAACAGCACTATTTATTTTATTTCTTGTATCAGTTCCAGCTAATCCATCAACACTTAATCCATGGTTTTTCTGAAAAGCTTTAACCGCAGCTTCAGTATTAGCTCCAAAAGCTCCGTCAGGATTAGTCGATAGATAGCCTAAAGTTTTTAAATTATTCTGTAGAGTCTTAACATCATCGCTCACTTGGCCTTTAGAAAGCACTCCATTATTTTTATAGTGCAATGCCTTTCTTATCGCCTCTTGTGTGTTCTCTCCTGCTTGACCATCAGCAGTTAATCCATAAGTCTTTTGAAATTTAATAACTGCATCTTGTGTACCACTACCAAATTGTCCATCAGCTTTCCTGCATTATATCCCAAAGAATTCAGGTTGTTTTGAAGAATAATAACATTGTTTCCCTTGCTCCCCAGTTTTAAAACGCCATTATCCTTAGGTTGTGTTTTGGCATTAACCGCAGCAGCAATCTGGGCTCTAGTATTGCTGCCCACAAGACCATCCACCGATAAATTATGCTTTTGCTGAAATGCTTTTACAGCCGACTCTGTACCAACGCCAAACGCACCATCAGCTGTGCCTGTAAGATAACCTAGTGTCTTCAAGTCGTTCTGTAAACTTTTAACATCATTGCTAACCTGTCCCTTTGATAAGACGCCCTTGCTTTTTCTATTTATCGTTGTAGCTATAGCATCCTGAGTTGCCTTTCCAGCTACACCATCTGCACTCAAGCCATATGTTTTTTGAAATGCTATAACAGCATTTTTCGTTCCATTTCCAAATGCGCCATCTGGGTTTCCAGCATTATATCCTAAAGTATTAAGATTGCTTTGCAACTGAGCTACTTTAGCTCCTTTACTTCCAACTTTAAGGATGTTGCTATTTGCTGCTGCATTTTTTTCATTTAATGCCCTAGTTATTGCGTTTTGTGTACCTGAACCTACAATACCATCAGCAGTAAGCCCCTTCGCTTTTTGAAATGCTATAACTGCGTTCTTTGTCCCATTTCCAAAGATTCCATCTGGCTTTCCTGTGTTATATCCTAATGTATTCAGGTTCTCCTGTAGCCTTTTTACATCATCTCCGCGGCTACCTACCTGAAGTATTCTAGATGCAACTTTACTTTCCAATAACATAGATGAACTTGTAGCAGATTTTTCTCTAAAATAATTACCACTCAGTTCAAGAGTTGCTGCCTCACCAAAATTAGGTTCTGTCTTAGCACTGTCATCCCCTAAGTCTTTAATGGCAGTAGCAACTTCACTATTCTTTGTCATCACATGACTTGCACGAGGATTAATTGGCTCTTTTGTAAAATGTTCCCATGTTCTCCATTTAACTGGCATAATATTTTGTCCTCCCTGACATAAAAACTTTCGACTCCTTGTCGACCAAACTGTTATATCACAAAGAAACAAAAAAATATGGATTTTTGCCTGAACTACACAAAATTTGCCTAAACTACACAAATTACATATTGGCTTTCCGCCTCCAGTTAAAATATTTTAATTTAAAATCCTGCACTCTATCTCTGCTAATTGGAAGCTTTGTGCCATCTATCATAGTTACATTCCTACTATCATGACACCTGATGTACTTCATGTTCACCACATAGGAACGTTGAATTTGAATCAAGTCAAGTTTTTCGTACTTTTCAGCGAGAGATTTCAGATTTCCATCACTAAAGTAGCTCTTGTCTTCAGCTAAATGATAACACAGCTTATGCTGAATAGTTTCTACATAAAGCACCTCTCCAACATCTATAGCCCGAATCAAATCGTTTTCATCCCTGCACTCAATATATTCAGCTTTCTTCACTGAGGAAAGATAGTTACCTATGGCTTCATCAATCTCATCTAAATGTAACTTGTCAATATATCTGTACGCACTTACTCTATAACCCAATCTGGCATATTCGATGTGTGACGTCAGAAAACAGATCTTACAATTACTGTCTGCCAACTGAAGCTGTTCAGCTATATCAAAACCATTTTCACCATCACTTAATTCAACATCTAGAAAAAGCAAATCAATCTCATTGACACATTGTATAAAATCCATTCCACTTGAAAAGACATTTATTTCATAATCTGACTCACCAATTAATGCAAAATATCCCTCAATATACTCTCTGATTTTATCCAGCCAAACAGGCTCATCATCCACTATTGCAATTTTCATATCTGACTTCCCCTTGGAATAGAAAAATCTATTCTAAATACCTCAATATCTTCTTTTTTATCCATAGAAAAATAACATTCACCTTTATATTTGTTTATAACATTTATCATGCTTTTTAGTCCAAAACCATGATTATATTTGTCTGCTTTGCTCGTTACTGAATCATGATAATCTGGAAGATTTTTTCCATCACACGTATTGGCAATGGTAAAAAATACTTCCTCCTCGTGATCAACCATTTCAATCTGAACATGCTTTATACTCACCTTAAGCGCAGCTTCATAGGCATTTTGTAGGGCATTACCAAAAAGCGCAGTAATATCCATCAAATCTATTTCAAGCGGACGCTTCAATTTTCCTGAAATTTCAAATGCAACATTCCCCGCTTCACATATATATGAATAATAGTTGAGAATAGCATCTAGATAATCGTCCCTCGTGTTTGCCTTGCTTGAAAGACTTTCCGTAACATCCCAGATTTGTTCTATATACGAATTTGCCTTTTCATACTGACCTTTTGAAATCAACTCTTTAACCGCTCCAATATGATTAATTAAATCATGTCTGAAACGACGCAAATCAATATTTTTTTCTTTTTGAAATTGATACTGTGACTGCTGAATGTTAAGAGCAAGCTGCAAATGCTTATTCTGTTTATCATAAAGGTGATTTTTTACTGCAAGCGCGAGTGTTACATATAATGCATAAATAGTTCCAACAAGACATAATAAAAATCTGATATGCAAATACCATGTAAAATTCCCTGGATTCTCATAATAAACACTAAATACACCAACCGCCATAAGTTCGAATATGAGTGTCATCAATAAAAGCCCCAGTTTGTATGTGAGCTTAATTTCATTTAGATATACGTCTGATTGTTTGAGCACACATAAATACAACAAAAATTCTATTCCGAAAGAAATAGGATACGCAAAGAGTTCATTCCAGGTTAGTCTTGCTGTAGCTGCCGTTGTATTCATTGCTATGACTTGTACAATTATAGATGAAAATGTATCTATCATTCCCATGAACCACGTTAGCGCTATTGTCAAAAGCGCCATATGCCAAATCATATCATCGAATAACAGTATCATTGCTATTAAGGCCCATATGATAAATACAACCATATATTCCTCTCCTAAAAATAAATCAACTATTCCAGAGAAAACGACCGATAGCACTGATAATAAACACAATAATTTATTTTTTCTAAATTGAATTCGAAAACAGAAATGAATTAAGAAAATATATATTAAATAATTGATTAGCTTGTCTATAATAAAAATCATTTTCACTCCAAATCATTTGCTAGTCTATTTTTTCAAAGTGTTGGTAGTCTTTGGAGGAGGTCCAGGCGCCGCCCCAGGTGAAGCCGTGGGCTGTGAAAAGCTGGTAGGCTAGGTCATTTTCGTCGATTTTGTATGGGAAGTCGGCGCTGCGGTCTACGTATGGTGCTCCGTTGGCTGGTTCGATGCTGAGGGCGCCGTCCACGGTTTTGACGTATGGATTGTACAAAGGGTTGATGTCGATAGCTAGGCCTGCGCCATGGTTTGAGACCTTGGTGGTGTGACTGATGAATCTGAAGTTGAAGCATGATGAGTTGTTGTCAGCCATTGAGGCTTCATCCTCTGCGTTGTATTCGTCTACAAGCTTTATTTTTTCGATTGGATATTCCGCCTCATATAAAGCTTCAAAGATTTCAAGGAGGTCTTCTGCTATAGATTTGTTGCAGATGATTTCGCCCTCGTGAGTCTGTCCGTCAAAGCCTACATGAAGCACGTGAAGGTATCGTAAATCCGATACTGGAATTGTGCAGTCATCCTTGTAGGATTTTCCTTTGATTCGTGCGAAGATCTCGCTATCCTCTGTGAATTCTATTCCATAAAAGTTCTCTGTGTCTTTTACATTTGTTGTAGTCATTTTTGTTTCCCCCGGTTGTTCATCTTCTTTTAAATCTTCGTTATCATCAGATTCCTCTACTATATCTTCTTGAACAGCTTCTACCTCTGTAGTGTCTTTCTCCACAGATTCTTTAACGCTCTCTTCTAATTCCTGTTCGGTAATCTCTTGTGAGACTTTCTCTGAAGGTTCCCTATTTATTGCAGTCACTATACCTACAGTAAGGCATATCGCTATAGCTATTCCTATTATAATTTTCTTTTTCATAATCCCTCGATATTCCTCTTGATTTGAAAATAATTATAACAAAAAATCTCCCACCAGGGAGATTTTAATAGATTATAGCTATATCCTTGTATTCCATTTTTCTAAAAGTCATGCCTATCATTTCACATTCTCCCGGCTGGTATTCACCAGAGAGAATTCTATTACCACAGATTTCAATATCCCTTAGGTTCTCTTTCCCAACAGGTATAGAATGATGTGAAGGATAGTTATAATCATAGGAATCCCCTAGCGCAATTAGCTTTCTCAAGGAATCCATATACACCTCTACACTTTCTGATTCCGGGAAATTTAGCAGCACATCTGCTTTGCAACAAACATCTCCCGAAAACAGAACATGATTATCCATATCAAGAAATGCTATGCATCCTTTTGTGTGACCTGGCACTAAAATAGCTTTTATTGTTCTACCGCCCAAATCAAAAGTCTGACCATCGGATATATCATGAATGTTACCTTTCACATTTCCAACAGTATCAATCAAGAGCTGTTTATCCTGTGAAGATATCCACAAATCATCAAATTCATTAACACCACCCACATGATCAAAATGGCCGTGGGTTAATAATAAATTTACAGGAAGGTCTGTGACCATGGAGCAAATATCCTTTAATTGCAGATTTCCATAGCCACTATCGATAAGGGCTGCCCGCTTCGATCCAACCAGTAGATACATATATACTTTTCCAGGGCCTTCGCCTTCTTTAATTACATATGTTTCCTTGTATATTTTTTCATAGTCAGCCATCTGATTAGCCCTCTGGAGTAAAATCTGGAATAACCAACTTATTTCTTGTGTCAGGCTCAATTCCTACTAAGAAAGAAAAAGCAGGGTCAAGCATTTGCTGCCAATAATAAAGTTCATGATTTCCAGGTCCCTCAATATATATGTGTTCTACATTGTTTTCAGCTAATGCTTTTTCAAAAGGCTCAACTGCTGAGAAAACCGCAATGTCATTTCTACCACAGCAAAGGAATAATTCAGGTCTATTGTCCTTGCACTCAATCCATGACTTTGTAATATTTGTATCACCTGACAAATAGACATCATGACTTTTAAATAATCCTTCGAATTGTTCCTTTGAAAATCCTCCACCTTCATGTCCTACCATCAGGTCATATGCATCACATGCAGGAGAAAAAGCTACTACCTTAGAAAAGGTCTCCTTGTACTTTATGCCATTGTACAAAGCACCGTAGCCACCCATGGAAATTCCACCGATAAATGTATCTTCTCTTTTTCTTGAAAGAGGAAGTATCCTTCTGGTTTCTTCCACCAGCTCTTCACCCACATACTGACTAAAGAATGTTTGACGGTCTGGCAAATCCTGATAAAACAGATTCTCACCATCTGGCAAAACAATTGCTATCCCCTTAAGTTCCGCCTGTGCTCTAAGTCCCAAGTATGTAATCAGCTGAGTTGCCGAAGCACTATAACCTGGCAAAAGATAAAGTGTCTTATAAGGTGCCTCATAATTGTCGTACATTCCATCATTTGGCAAAATAGCTTTAACCTGCACTTCTCTGCCTAACGCTTTTGATATATAAGATATTTCAATGTATGCCATAGTTGTCCCCTTACTTTTTAAATATCAGCTGCGCAAAGTCTCTTATGCATTCTCTCCAAACATTCCAATCATGAGTACCAGAGTATACTTTTCTTATCTGGTTGATGCCATGTTTTTCTAAAAGCTCGTCATCAGATGCAAAGTTCTCCCAGAAAGGATCATCCTGACCCATAGCTCGAAAATAAACATCAAAATAGGAATTGAAATTTGATGATTCTAATGCCTTTAAGTGACTATTATCACTAGCATCCCTATTTACCTGATCAAGCTCAGAACCTGTAATGATGTCAGTAACAAAACCACTAAAAATACCTAGTGCTGAAAACATCTCGGGATGATTCATTCCAATAATGCTTGTCTGAAGTGAACCCATAGATAAACCAGCCATAGCTCGCATATCTTTTGATGTTCCCACCCTATATTTACTCTCTATAAATGGAATGACATCCTGAAGTAAATAATCTTCAAACTTTCTAAAGTCGACTATTTTATCCCCTTTAGGACCATCAACCTGGACCATTCCATTGTTCATAACGATAATAAATGGAACTGCCTTTCCCTCAGCAATCAAATTATCCATTATAAAATGAACCTTGCCTGATGCAGTCCAGCCTACTTCGTTTTCTCCATGACCGTGTTGGAGATATAACACAGGATATTTTTTATCTGTATTTTTATCATACTCAGCAGGTGTATATACCATGCAGCTTTCCCACTGATTAGTAACTGAAGATTTGAAAAACTCTTTTCTGATAGAGCCATGTTCAACATCCTTTAATCCGTAGAACTCATCCCCTGTGGAAAGCTCTACATAGTTGTATGGACGGCTATATCCATAAGATATTGGAAGCATTGGAGTCAAAACATCTATACCATCAATTTTGAGCTGGACATAGTTCATATTGGTGCTTAAGATGTATTCAACTCTCCACACACCATCATCATCTCTTGTACATTGATGTTCCTCATCCTGATATGTAAAAGACACTGTACCTGCTTCAGGTGCATTGACTTGCAAATATCTTTTTCCTTCTTTTTCTATCAAACAAGGAACCTGGCTTTCATAAACAAGTACTTTATCAAACCCCAATGTCTGTTCATTAATATTGTATTTCATCGTTATTCCTCTATATCAAGTGTCCATTGAATCGCTGGTTCTATATACTCATTCCAGAATTTCCATTCATGAATGCCTGTGCTTTCTCTGTACTCAACATCCACATTATTTTCAACTAAGAAATTCTTGAATTGTCTATTGTTCTCGATTAAGAAATCCTCCGAACCACAAGCCATAAATATTGGTTGAATTTTATCGCCTGCTTTCAATCTTTCTTTAACTAAATATTCTGGATTCACAACACTTTCATCTAGCTTTGTTAAATCCCCAAATACGTTTTCATAATATCTCTTGTTTGAGATAACTGTGGCTGCTGAATCCTCTTGTAAATCTTTAATTTCATTTACAATTAACGCAGATGATAAACCAAACATTTTTCCAAATACATCTGGATGATTTAAAGCGCTGTGGATTGCACCAAATCCTCCCATAGACAAGCCACCAATAAATGTATCCTCAGGAGTTTTTGCTATTCCAAATGTCTTTCTAACATACTCAACTAACTCCTTAGTTAAATATGTTTCATAGTTGTTGCCAGAAGCCTCTGCGTCCAAATAGAAACTATTGTCCCCTGAAGGCATTACTACTGCCAAATTATATTTTAATGATAATTCAGAAATAAGGCTTCCATTGAGCCAATCCCAACAGTTTCCTGAGTATCCATGAAGTAGGAAAAGAGTTTTCATTTCTCTATCATAATTTGGATTTCCCGCTTTCATCATATCTGGAACATCATTTGGAAGCAGAATCTGAATTGTTGTATTTTTGCATATCTCATTTGAATATAGATTTAACTGAATTGTTGCCATTTTAATCCTCCATCCACAAATGTATTTGAACCCCTCCAGGTATATCAGTGATAGTACCTGTCATCTCGATTTCTTCTAAAAACTGCAAAGCTTCACTGTCTGTAAGAATCACTGGGTGAGTAACAATTTTCCCATCTTCATCAAAAGCTCCATTGTTCTCTATAAAAATATGGCACTCATTGTCCTTATAATCTTTTCCAGAAAGAATATATCTTGCTGATAAGACTCTAGGTTCTTTGTTTATCTCCTTTTGAGTGTCTACTCCTCCTGGCAAGATTTCCCCAGTAAAGTAAGGGCCTGTTGCATCTCCATCAAAATGAATCATACAGGCTTCCCCTGTTTTTCCTTTTACTTCATCAAACTTTGTAATTTTTACATTTACCGTCAATACTTCTTTCATGTAATATCCCCCTAAAGATTGTATTGATACATATTTCCTGAATGAATGTATTCCACTTTAAGGACATCACCGACCAACTCAGTCATGTAATCTCTGGCATTTAGCATTCCTAATTCTTCCATTGCAAAATGTCCTACATTAAAAACAGCTTTGTTCTTTCCCAACATAACCGCATCACGAACGTAAGATAGTACTGTCCAATCAACTACTTCACCAGGAATAATTGCATCTACTCCTTTTTCCATGACTTCAATTATATCAGTTGCGTACTCATGCCAATATCCTTTTTCATCAAATTCATCTTTTCCAAATGAATCTGGATACAAATGTCCTACGATAGCCACTCTCTTTATTTTGTCCGACTCTCGTCCAACAACACGCATTCCGTTTATCTGTATTTTTTCTTCCAAATACTTAGCTAAATCTTTTACTGTAGTTTCTGGAATATCATATATAAACATAAATGGATGTGATGATATACTTGTGTTTCTGTATTCATTCCATCCTAAATATTTTTCTACACCAGTAAAAATACTATCTGGTTCATGAGCATGCATATGGTCATGATCTCTAAAAATCGTTATGCCAAGCTTTTCAATCAGTTCTTTTTTCTCCTGATATACCTCATTTTCAAACTTACATTTCCAGCCATCAAAATCAGGTGTTGTATAAAATGTTGGCTCGTGAACGATAAGCAAATTACAGCCACATTCAGCTGCTTTTTTTATCACATCTACGGTAGGCACAAGTGAAGTTGCAACACCTGTACATTCATCGTCAGGATTTCCCGCCTTAAATCCGTCACATCCATCATAGTTTTCAAGTAATGGATGATAGTTTAAAAGTTTTTCTATAACCTCTCTATTTGTCATTACACATCTCCTAAAAAAGGCTTACCCTGAATCAGGCAAGCCTTGAATATCAAACTATTAGCCCTTTACAGCTCCTACTACAACACCTTTTACCAGGTATTTCTGAACAAATGGATATATTGCTGCGATTGGAAGAATACCAATTACTGCCATTGCCATTCTAACAGATGTGCTAGGCAAATCCACAGAACCTGTACCCAAAAGTGATGCATTTGTATTGGAACGAAGTGCCTGAATATTATTCATTATCTTCATCAATAACTGTTGAATACTAAATAATTTTTCATCATTTATGTAATACAAACCATTAGTCCAATCATTCCAGTATGCTATACCAGTAAACAAGCTGATTGTTGCAACAGTAGGAACAGCTAATGGGAGCATAATTCTTATAAAAATCTTGAACTCTGAAGCGCCATCAATCTGAGCCGCTTCAATCAGCGAATCAGGTACGCTATTTTGGAAGTAGTTTTTTACCAAAATAACGTTGAACGCTGATATTAAATAATTAGGGACTATCAATGCCCAAATTGTATCTTTGATATGGAAGAAGCGTGTCCACATAATGTATGAAGGAACGATTCCACCGTTAAATAACATTGTAAAGAATACAAAGAAGGCTAATACGTTTCTGTATTTAAAGGACTTTCTAGACATTGGATAAGCCAACATCGTAGTTAACAACACACTCACCGATGTTCCGAAAACTGTAACGAAGAAGGAAACACCATAAGACCTTAAAATAATAGTCCCCTGTTTAACCATGTAGTAGTATGCATCCAAACTCCATTTTGCTGGAGCAAATGAATATCCATTAGCTATAAGTGCTGATTCATCTGTAAATGATGCTATTACAATAAGCACTATTGGAAGCATCGCAATAATTACCAGAAGTGTAAGAATAACTGTAGCACTTCTATTAAAAACCTTACTTTCTATCATCATCTGCCTCCTAGAACAATGCATTATCTGCATCTATTTTGCGCACAAGTGTGTTTGCAAGCATTACTAAAATAAATCCAATCAATGACTGATAAAGACCAGCTGCCGCACTCATTCCCACATCATTAAGCTGCATCAAGCCTCGATATACATAAGTATCGATTGTCTGAGTCACATCAAACAACGCACCTGAATTCTGTGGAACCTGATAGAACAATCCGAAATCAGAATACATTATTCGACCAACTGACATTAAAACAAGTGTTATGATAGTTGGCTTTAGCATTGGAATAGTAATCTTAAAAATCTGTCTCATCTTTGTTGAACCATCAATTGCAGCAGCCTCATAAATTGATTTATCAATACCTGAAATACTAGCCATATATACGATTGACATATAACCAATATTCTTCCAGAGATAAACAATTACTATAATTGCTGGCCATGGACCGGTAGTTGAATACCAAGAAATAGGGTCAATTCCAAGGAGCTTTAAAATTGTGTTGTTTATGTACCCTGAATCCGCATTTAAAAACGCATATACGATAAAGCCTATTACTACCCATGAAAGTAGGTTTGGCAAAAGTAAAAGCGCCTGAAATCCCTTAACCCTTTTTCTTTCTCCTAATTCGCACATCATTATTGCTACTGCAATTGATAGAACTGTGCCTATGACAATGAACGCAAGATTATAAACAAGCGTATTTCTTGTCATTATAAAGGCATCTTTTGTTTGAAATAAAAATTTAAAATTATCTAATCCGCACCAATCACTTCCAAATACACCTTTTCTAAGTGAGTAACTTTTGAAAGCCAGGAATACCCCAAGCATTGGTACATAATTGTTAATTATGAGATATAAAACCCCAGGCAATGCAATTAACGCTAAAGGTAAATTAGAATATCTCTTTTTTGCTAAAGCCGTTTTCATGTAAGATAACTCCTAACTAATTACTGTTCTGCTGCCCAAGCATCCAGCTGTTCCTGTTTTGCTTGTAAAATATCCTGGTAGCCAGCGTCGTTTAACGCATTTACGAATTTATCAATCTCTGTATCTGGATCAAGACTTCCGCAAATTAATCCTGGCAAATACTGAGAAATTACATTCTGTACTGCTGTGTACTGTGTCTTTAAGCTGCTTGAATCAAATGTGAATCCCATTGCTGGAGATGTTTTTGCAGTCTGGTTCTGCTCAAGCTCCCACTCAAGTGATTCTGGTGTAGCCTCACCCATCTGATACATGTTGAAGAAATTACCAAGTGTACCACAGCTAAGCTGTGCTGTGTATGGTACTGTTGAAGCATCTTCTCCATCTGGATATACAACAGAACCATCTTCCTGCATTACATAATCTCTGCCTTCAATACCATAGATAAGAAGGTTTACGATATCTTTATCTGTGTATGTTAAATCAAGAAACTTTAATGATGCTTCTGGAACATCTGTTGTAGATGCAACCATAAATGAAACCGCATTCAAATCACCTGTTGAAAGGTATGCATCACCAATGATTTTTGCTCCTAAATCATAACCACCACACTGAGCCTCGAGAGATAATGCTGTATCTTCCTCTGGATAGCTGTATGCTGCAATATAACCAAAGCTATTTCCAGCTGACATTGTCTCTGCTGCTGCACTAGTAGTTGTTGCTGCATCCTTCATTACGAGGCCATCGTTGTACCAACCTCTTACTAACTTGCAAAGATCATAGAATGTATCTGTAGAATATAAATCTGTTACCTCTAAGCTGTCTCCTTCAAGAACACCGATTGGCTTATATCTATCATCGTTAAGGAAATCAACCTCACCATAGTTTGTTGAAAGACCAATCTCACCAGTCTGTACTGCTGTAAGTGGTGTCATTTCTGGTTTTTCAGCTTTAACCTTCTCAAGAACTTCTGTAACATCGTAGATTGAATTAACATTGCTCATATCAATGCCCAACTCATCTGCTATATCCTGACGATAAATAAACATAGGAGTTATAGCTACTGGCTTCATAGTCGGAATACCATAAACTGAACCGTTTGATGTACATGCATTTAACCACTCTTCTCCTACTAATTCCTTTGTTCCGGCTGCATATTCATCGATTAAATCAGTAATGTCATAACACATATCGTTTGATACGTATGAATTGAAATCACCTAATGATTCAAATACATCGATTTTCTCTCCACCCTGAAGCGCAAGATTAACTTTACTTGAATACTCTGCGATAGGGATTGGCATCAAGGTGATCTCTGCACCTATTTTTTCTCTTGTAATCTCGTTAATTGCTTCCTCTACCTCATCCAAATCTTCCTCTGTAGGAATGTTGTTAAATGTGCAGTAGGCGTAAGTAACTTGATCATACTCAGAGTTGCTGCTTCCGCTATCACTTGAACCACATGCTGTTGTTCCAATAGCCATCATCATTGCTAATGAAGCTGCTAACAAGTTTTTTCTTTTAATCATTATTTGACCTCCCATATACTTGCTATTTGCTCAGCGCTGCCTTTTACAGTAATTAATATAGCAAGAACAATAATTTCATTCTTTAAAAAATATGATTGTTTTTTTCAAAAAAAAGATATCCTGCAAGTCACAGGATATCTTTGCTATTTTTTCTTATATTGATTTGGAGTAATCCCCTCGTATTTTTTGAATACAGTTGAGAAATAGGTAAAATTATCAAATCCTACCTGCTCTGCAACATCGCTTACTCGCTCACCTTTTTCCAATAAAAGTTTTGCTTGTTTTACTCTGTAGATGGATATAGCTTCGTTTAGAGATATTCCGGTTTCTTTTTTATAGACCTTTGATAGATACTCTGGTGCTAAGAATAATTCATTTGCTATTTCTGTTCGACCTATATTTTCTCTATAGTGTTCTGAAATATAAGCGTTAATCTTGTCACTAAGAGTATATGATTTTTGAATTTTATCCTCGTACTCAAAAGTGACATCAATGATATAATTAGCCCACTTAATAAAATTGATAACTGATGATGTACAGTTTTTCTCTAAGTTAACCAAAGCTCTATCCTGCATCAAACCACTTGCAGAAATATCTTTTTTCCCAAGATAAGTGTAGATGCACTGAAGTAACTCTTGCTGAAGATTGTACAATGACTCACTTGTAAGAGAGTGGTCCCTTGTCTGTTGATTGAGATTGTCTTTCAACATATTCATCAATTCAATTTTATTCTTCTCAGACAAGAGTTCATTTACCTGTACTAAATCCAAAGTAATATTTAACTTCTTGCTCTCTATTGATATATCCTCATCCGTAAATGCGGTACCATAGAACCCAACATTTTGATCTATCAAATCGGATTCTTTTATATAGGTTTCGTAAAACTCTTCTGCTTTAATAGGCTTGCTTATAAAGCTAGTAATTTGCGCCTCAAGTATTTTGGAAATATTCTCTCTGACATTGTCCAAAATAGTTTTATACACAAGTGGAGAACGTCCATCATTTTTACAGATAGAGACAATGGTGTAATGATTTTTATTTTGCTGTGAGTAAACCATAAAGCTTGTAGGGTCGTTGTTTAAAAGCTCCATGTGAATATTCTCGCAGATAAACATAATAAGGTTTGGAGCAAACCTTGCAGCATCTTTTTCAATGTCTGTAATCTTAGAAAGAATAAGCACATAGTCGCTTTCAACATCTATATCCAATCTACGACTATCAATTTCCTTTTTTATTGCATCCCTGTTGGAATTGATTTTGCCAGAGAAAATGTTGGACCAAAATCCATTAAACAGCTGTCTTGGATTATCTTTCATCCAACGACCATACTTGTTTATCTCTGCAAGATTCTTTTTATCCTCTATTTCTCTGATAAGCTTTCTTAAGGATATTTCCATTCTATCTACATCGAAAGGTTTTAAGATATATTCTGCCGCCTTCAGCTTCATGGCTGAGGCTGCATAGTCGAAGCTTTCGTGACATGTGAGGAGTAGGAACTCTCCATCAAAACCTTCCCTGCGATACCACTCCAGCAGTTCAATTCCGCTCCCCTGTGGCATCTCAATATCGCTAATTACAATCTCTATTGGGTGATTTTTAAGTATTTCCGTTGCATCTGAGATGTTATAAGCAGTAAACACCTCATCTATGCCCAGCTCCTGCCAGTGAGTGGTGTTCTTTATAACATCAACTGTTGCTATATCATCATCTACGATTATTGCCTTCATATATTCCCTTTGATCTATTTTATTAAGCTATTATCTACGATTTCCTGAACCGGTTTCTCTGGAAGTAAGAAAACATTTTTACAGCCATGTGGCTCAATATTGGAAATAGAAAATAGTCCTTCTTCTTCGTACATTATCTCAAGCATTCGCTTCAGGCTGCCAAGACCTACTCTAGTTTTATCGAGGCTGATTGCTCCTGAATTGAAAGAATCCACAATGTAATCTGGATAACCTTTGCCATCATCTTCGATTTCAATCTGCAAGTAATTCTTTCCATTTTGCTGAACTACAAACGCCTTTATCAGTATAGTCAACAGACTATTCATTGCAACGGCATATTTGAATTCATTTTCGATAACTGTATTGATTAACATCTGTGGTATTCTCCAGGTTTTTAAATCCTCTGGAATATCGATGAAATAGAATACACAGCCAGGATATTTTAATTCCTGCATCTCGAAATAATTCTCTACATGCTGAATCTCTTCACCAAGGGTTACAGTGTGAAGTCCTGATTTAAACATGTATCTGACATTTTTTGAAAGAGAATCGATGTAAAGCTTAATCTCTTTATTTTTATTTTGCTGGCTGAGGCTTGAAATAGTTGTCAGTGCATTTAAAAAGAAATGAGGTCTTATTTGGAGTTTGATTGCCTTCAGTTCTGATTGAGACATCAAAATCTGTTTCTCGTAGGATGAAATTTTCAAATTAAAAATTTCATTCATAAGCTTGTTGAAAGTATCTTTTAGCAGATGAAACTCTTCACTACCAAAATCCTCCTCAATCCTATAGTCATAATCTCCATTTTGAATAACAACCATGCTTCTTTGGATGCTTGTAATAGGATTGGCTATGTTTTTCCTGATAAATCTTATGATAACTATTGTAAAAGATACTAAAACTATAAACAGAATCAACATAGCTGTAACATTAGCCGTGAGATATTCTACCAATGTATTTTTGCTTGCATAGGCCTGCAAATAGTAATCTGTATTATCAAAATAATATCTATCACCAACTGGATTGTAATTATCGTACTCATCAATTGAAATACCATAATCACCAAGGATTTTTGAAGCCCCTTTTCGCTTTAATAAAATAGCAGCCTCAGATTCCTGTCCCTGCTCTTTATTCATGAAATTATCCAGCGAAATAAAAGTTCCAACAGCCTTGTACTGCCATACATAGAGTTTGCAAATGTACATGGTGTCATCTAGGTTTATTATCTTCCATTTTGCATTAGCCATTTTCTGCTCAGCTTGCTTTAATGAATACTCACGAACTGCCGAAACCTTGGCAAAATCTATCTCGCTACTTTCATAATCGATACAATTATCATATTTCGCATCAGCTATTACGAAGATATCAACGTAGCGATTGTAGGTAACCACTTCCTCCAATTGACTCTTTAGTCTTAAGGAAGCATATACTCGCTCCGATTCCTCTTCGCTTTGGAACAGTTCCAGTTCTGTATTTTTGTAAAGCACCTGCTCCATCAATGCATCACTATTATCTAGCTTATTTTGTAACTCGCTACCATACACGCTAAGCATGTTTTCTACAGAAGTGGTACGAGCTTTATTGATATCAGAATAGGTGCTTACAATATATACAAATAAAACAACAAAAATAATTATAAATTGAACCAGTAGATATCCTCTAACTTGGCTTACAACAGAATTTCTCTTCATAACAAGAGTCCCTTTTACTCTTTATTTCTCGTCAACAACCTGGAACACTAAGAACTTGAGATAGTAGCTTTCGTCAGCAGCCCAGAGGATTGGATGGTCTGGAGCCTGTGTACGGAATTCTACCTGGCGAAGGCGCTTGTGAGCAGCCTGTGCAGCCTGGCCAATTACCTTTACGAAGAGCTCCTGAGTCATGAAATGAGAGCATGAGCAGGTAGCAAGGTAGCCGCCGTCCTTAACAAGCTTTAGGCCCTTCATGTTGATTTCTCGGTAGCCCTTCATTGCGTTCTTTGTGGCCTCACGCGACTTTGTGAAGGCTGGTGGGTCAAGAATTACAACGTCGTATTTTTCTCCAGCTTCTGCAAGCTTTGGAAGCTCATCCAAAACATTGGCCTGACGGAATTTGACAGTTGAATCCAAGCCGTTGAGCTTTGCATTTGCTGTAGCCTGAGATACTGCAAACTCTGAAATATCAAGACCTGTTACATCTGCTGCTCCTGCGATTCCAGCATTAAGAGCAAATGTGCCCATGTGTGTAAAGCAGTCTAATACTTTCTTGCCCTTGCAAAGACGCTGAATAGCTAGACGATTATATTTCTGATCAAGGAAGAAACCTGTCTTCTGGCCGTTTACCACATCTACCATGTAGTGAACACCATTTTCAACGATTTCTACATTTGTATCGAACTCGTCTCCGATAAATCCCTTATATGGCGCTAAGCCCTCTTTCTTGCGGACTGCTGCATCACTACGCTCATAAACTCCGCGCACGCTAAATCCGTCTGCCGCCATTGCCTCTTTAAGGTAATCTACAATCTGCAGCTTAAACTTATCTATGCCAAGTGCAAGTGATTCCACAACAAGCACATCATCGTACTTATCGATAACAAGCCCCGGAAGGAAATCAGCCTCTCCGAAGATTACTCTACAGCAGTTCAAATCCTTCTCAAGTAATACGTTTTTACGATAATCCCAGGCATTCTGCACTCTCATTTTGATGAAATCATCATCAATTATCTGATCCTTTTTACGTGTCATCATGCGAACACGAATCTTGGAATTAGTGTTGATGAAACCACGGCCCATCATGTATCCATCGAAATCATGGACAACAACTATATCTCCATTTTCAAAAGATCCCATAACTGAGTCTATCTCATTATCAAATATCCAGGCACCGCCAGCCTTAATTGTACGGCCCTCGCCTTTTTTTAATGTAACAATTGCTTCGTTCATAATAACCTTTCTTTAATCACTAAATATTTATATATTCTATCATCATCAGAGTGCTTTATCAAAAATAAAAGGAGGCTGATTGATCAGCCTCCTAAATCTTATAATTCAATTAATTCATATTCAAGACTTCCTACGCCAAGCTTTGCAGCTGTAGCAGGTGTGTGCTCGCCATTTCTGGATGTAACTCTCTCAAGGAAGTGGTCACGTCCAACATCCTTTGAAGCATATACTAAATCAAGGCAAGCTCTATCGATTGCAACGGGATCCAAGCTTGCAAGGATACCGATATCCTTAAGGCATGGGTCCTCAGCCACTGCACAACAGTCACAGTCTACTGACATATTTGCCATAACATTGATAAACGCAATGTTCTTGCCAAAGTGGTCGACTACTGCTGACGCAGCCTCTGCCATACTCTCAAGGAAAGCGTTCTGCTCTGGCAAGTCGTTCCAAACAATATCCTGCTCACTGGCTTTATTGTATTTGCCAGCTGAGTGGATTTGTACCTTGCCTGCACATGATGCACATCCAATTGAAAGCTGCTTTAAAGCTCCGCCGTAGCCTCCCATTGGATGTCCCTTAAAATGAGAAAGTACAAGCATTGAATCGTAGTTAAGGAAGTTCTTTCCCATTATATCAGTCTTAAGATGGGTACCGTTTTTGACTGGAATTTCAATATCTGGTCCTTCAGCATCCATCAAATCAACATCAAAAAACTCATTCCAGCCATGTCTCTTTAATAATTTGATATGCTTATCTGTGTAGTTTCTTTCACCTTCGTAGGCTGTGTTGCACTCTACAATGGTGCCGTTCACATGCTCTACCATCGGTTTCCAGAATTCAGGCTTTAGATAATTCTGATTGCCTTCCTCACCAGAATGCACCTTTACGGCAACCTTACCTGGTAATGTGATTCCAAGTTTATCGTACATTTTTACTACAGCCTCAGCTGTAACGTCCTTAATAAAATAAACTTTTGATGCCATAGATCCCCTCCTATAAATCATTTTATATTTTTTATTTTAGTTTATTATTTATTCAAAAAACAATTTCAAAAAATCGTATGACATGTTGTAGATGGTAGTCTTTGCATATGACAGCTTTACCTGGTCCATAGCTTCCATCTGCTTGTCCGTAGGGTAAACATAAGGATAGATGCCATACATGTAAGGGAAAAATACATATCGAATCTGCTCACATTTTTTCTTATCAATCCCCTCTAAATTCTTTGCCAGGCACTCTTCGAAAATATCTACAGATTCCTTGAAAGCACTTTTAAACTCTGCCAATAATTCCAGTCTGCTGTTATCCTCAATCTCATAGAGGTTCATAGCAGATATCTTTAGTAGAGTTTTTCTATCCTCCATTGTCTTTGCAATAGACTTAGCCAAATTATCTGCATCAAGCTTCTTTCCGCCATCAATAATTTTCCTCAAGGCTTCGTTCCATTTTGAATATTCCCTAGTGAGAATCCCTAAGAAAATCTCTTCCTTGGTTTGGAAATAATTATAGATGGATGGACGAGAAAAGCTGGTCTCTGTGCTTATATCCTTTATTGTGATACTATGAAAGCCTTTTGTTTCATAAAGCTTTTCGCAAGCATCCATTATTTCTTCTCTACGTTTATCAATAGTTTCTTTTAATTCAACTGCCATTTGGCCACCACTACTTTCTTATAAATGACTGATCCTGCTCAGGAAGCGCATCTGAAGTAAAACGCTCCACTGTCATATGCAAATCATATTTCTCTCTAAGCTCTGCGATTTTTGCCATCATAGGTGATGCATGATGCACATCAATTGCTTCCTGGTTCTCCCAGCTATCTATCAATAATACTGTTTCAGGGTCATCGAATGAAGTGTAATACTCATAGCGAAGATTACCTGCTTCTTCCCTGATTTTTTGAACAGTACCACTGCTTATCATTTCCTCAGCAAATTTCTTCGCTGCTCCGTTTTCGCCCTTATATCTAAGATTTACTGCAATACTCATAAAGCTCCTCCAATCCGATGACACCATGTCAATTATCTATACTATACCATCATGCTGACACGATGTCAATTTCAACAACCAAAAGCTTTGCATTTTCCTGACGTCCTTTAAATTAATAATCTTTTTAGACTTTTTAATTAGTAAAAATTAGTGGATAGATTTATACTAATAAAAAGATTATTTATAGGAGGAATAATAATGTACTACGGATATGGATACGGTTATGGCATAGATCCAACACTTATTCTTGTATTGATAGGTGCCGCTATAAGTGCACTTGCATCTATGAATGTTCAGGGCACATTTAGCAAATACAATAGAATTAGAAATTATCGAGGACTTACATCTAATCAAGTGGCAGAACATATACTTCACTCCGCTGGTATCTATGATGTAAAAATAGAACGGATAAGAGGAAATCTGACTGATCATTATTCACCAAATGAAAAAGTACTTCGTCTTTCTGATGCCACCTATGGGCAGACAAGTGTCGCTGCAATCGGTGTAGCCGCTCACGAATGCGGTCATGCCATTCAACATAAAGAGTCATACGCACCACTTAAACTTCGCGCTCTTTCTGTACCTCTAGCGAATATTGGTTCAAAAGTTTCATGGCCAATTATTCTCATCGGTCTTTTACTAGGGTACTCTACAATTGCAGAGCTTGGTGTTTACCTTTTTTCATTTGTAGTTATTTTTCAGTTGATTACTCTTCCAGTGGAATTTGATGCTAGTGCGCGTGCACTAAGAATTCTCGATGAGGATAGATTATTAGAAGAAGATGAGCATAGAGGTGCAAAAAAAGTGTTGAAGGCAGCAGCGCTTACCTATGTGGCAGCTTTATTTACTACTATCCTTCAACTACTTAGATTAGTTTTGATTGTAAGCAGGGTAAGTCGCAATGACGACTAAAATACCCTTTCCGGCATACTTTTAGATTGATATTGCATATCGCTAACTTTATAAACAGTAACGAATGCTTTTGGGTCTACCTTATCTATATAGGCCATGAGCTTTTGGAATTCGCCTTTATCAACAATAGTGATAATCTCATTGTGCTCTTCCATTCTGTAAGCTCCTGTCACCTTGTAAACGCTGGCACCACTGTGAAGCTCATTTAGAATGTAATCTCTAATTTGAGCTTCATATGGTGAAACTATACATACACGTCTTTTTAATTTCTGGTCAAATATAAAATGATCAAGCACCATTCCATTCAAATATGTTCCAAGTATACTTAAAACAACTGTCTTTGAATCATAAGCAAGTGCCGAAGACAATGCTATGCACAGCCCCGCAATAGACATAGCTTTTCCAATATCGATACGGAAATACTTATTTAAAATCTTTCCAATAATATCTAATCCACCTGATGACGCATTTCTATTAAATAGAATTGCGCTACCAATACTAACCACAAAAATATAGCAAACAACATCAAGAGTAGCATCACCTGTGAGAGATGTGTAATCTGGCAACGTTTTTTCAAATACACCAATTACAACAGGAAGTAAAATTGATGTATATACTGTCTTGTAACCAAATTCTGGACCGCAAGTGATAAAGCCAATTATGAGCAATACCACATTAAGCACCATAGTGATTTGTGACACTGAAAATGGAATAAAATTTGTCAGCACAATGGCAAAGCCCGAAATACTGCTGACTGCTGCATGACTTGGCATCATAAAAAAGAATACAGCCGAACCTATAATTATGCTGGCAATTGTAAGAATGAAAAGTTCTTTGATAACGGATTTAACATTCATATTATTTACCTACCCTATAAATATGATATGAGAGTCAAAAGTACCTTTTGCCTCTCATTGTGATAAAAACATCCTTTCGTTTCACTCTCAGGATGTTTTAAACAATATTCGGAATCACTTGATTTTTTAACAAAAATCAATCTTCCTCATATTGTTTGGAGTCCTAAGCCAAAATGAGATTTTAACAAGTTAAAACTCATTTTTGACTTTTGACTCTTTTATCATAATATTATTAATCCTTGTTTTAATTAACTAGGCGACTAATAGAGTACGGCTTGTATTCCCAAATGTCAATATATTATTACTTCAAATTTTCCTCAAAGAAGCTCTGCAATTTATCAAATGGAATATAATTGCTATCCCCACCATCATAAAGGTCTGTATGGCTTGCATTTGGAATAATCATAAGTTCTTTGTTTGCAGTATATTTACTGTCTTTTGTCATGTTCTCATATGCATCCTTGCCGAAGTAAAGGGAATGAGCCTTTTCTCCATGGATAATTAGAACAGCGCTTCTGATTTCGTTTGTATACTTTAGTATTGGCTGATTCATGAAAGACTCGCATCCGATTACATTCCATCCACCGTTAGAATTAAGGCTGCGCTTATGGTATCCTCTGTCAGTCTTGTAGTAATCATAGTAATCCTTTACAAAGAATGGAGCGTCCTCTGGAAGTGGATCTACAACTCCGCCACCAAGCTGATATTCACCAGCCTTTAAATCTGTAAGTCTCTGTGCACACATTGCAGCTCTCTTCTGATATCTAGCCTCTTCATTGTCCTCAGAATCGAAGTAACCATTTGCATTAACTCTTGTCATGTCGTACATAGTAGAAGCTACAGTTGCTTTAATTCTTGTATCAAGAGCTGCTGTATTAAGTGCCATTCCGCCCCAACCACAGATACCTATGATGCCGATTCTATCAGGATCTACCTTTTCATTTAACGAAAGGAAATCGACTGCTGCCATAAAGTCTTCTGTATTGATATCAGGGGATGCCATGTATCTAACATTTCCACCAGACTCACCTGTGAATGAAGGATCAAATGCAATTGTAAGGAAACCTCTTTCTGCCATAGTCTGAGCGTACAAACCTGAGCACTGCTCCTTTACTGCACCAAATGGGCCAGATACTGCAATTGCTGGAAGCTTGCCCTCGGCATTCTTAGGCACATACATATCTGCAGCAAGAGTGATGCCATAGCGGTTTACAAATGTAACCTTCTGATGATCCACTTTGTCGCTCTTTGGAAATGTCTTATCCCAATCTGTTACTAAATTTAAACTTTCAACCTTAATCATTTTAAATACCTCCATTTGCTATTATAAATTGAATTTATTTCATAATCGTGATACGATGGTTGTATGTTAATACCTAAAGCTAACTTTAGGTCAAGCTTTAATTTAAAAAATTTTGGAGGAATATCTATGTACTCAATTGGACAAGTTTCAGAAATGTTTAATATACCTGTATCCACACTTAGATACTACGACAAAGAAGGCTTCTTTCCTAACATGGAACGCCAATCTGGAATCAGGAAATTTTCGGATAGAGAAATCGGAGCTCTTCACATCATCGAATGCCTAAAAAGCTCCGGCTTAGAAATAAAAGAAATCAAGCAGTTTATGGATATGACCACCAAAGGTGCCGAAACCTACGCCGACAGAAAAGCTCTTTTTGAAGCCCGCCGAGATGCTGTGGAAGCTGAAATAGCCAACCTTCAAAAGACCCTAGACATGCTCAAATACAAATGCTGGTACTACGAGCAGGCCATGGCCGACGGCAGCGAAGACCGCATCAACGCCATGCTCCCCGACAAGCTACCACCAGAAATCCAAAAACTCTACGATAGCGGCAACGGACGACACTAGGCGTCCGCTAGTATTCGCGATTGTATACTTGGTATCCCTTGCTAGCCAATACAATCGCAGATTTAGGATTACCTAAATGTGTAGTCGCCCATATTTATTAGTAGGTATTCTTACAAAGTTTTACAATTCTAGCGGTAAGGTATGGGTGGAGACGGACAAACACTACACTAAGTAATCATCAGTCTTAAACTAGCTTTGTATTTATTACTATTTGCTTTGGAGTGAACTTAGAAAAATAAAAAGAGATATTTGATATGAATTGGCAGCTGCCGCTAGGACGGCGGCAGCAGTGGTCACTTGAAACACGATGTTGAATGTGCCACGTTGCCAATACATACAAATATCTCTTTTTTAATTTTTCTTTGTGAACGGAGTAGCAAAAGTAATAATACAAAGACTAGTTAAGACTAGATGATTATATAAACTACATTGTCCGTCCCACCCATACATTACCTTCGAATAGTAAAAGCTTCGTAAGTACCCCACATAAAAAGGACGCCTGTGGCGTCCTTTCCTTTAGTCTCTAGAGAATACGTCTCTTGTGTATACTTTGTCTTTTACGTCGTCCAGGCATGTGTCGTAGCGGTTTGCAATGATTGCGTCGCTCATAGCCTTAAACTTTGATAGGTCGTTAACGACCTTTGATCCGAAGAATGTTGTGCCATCTTCGAGGGTTGGCTCGTAGATGACTACTGTAGCGCCCTTAGCTTTAACACGCTTCATAACGCCCTGGATTGAAGACTGACGGAAGTTGTCTGAGTTAGACTTCATTGTAAGGCGGTAAACGCCGATTGTAACTTCTTTCTCTGCTTCCTTTCTGTACTGGTTGGCTTCTTCGTAGCCGTAGTAGCCAGCCTTCTTAAGAACCTGGTCAGCAATGAAATCCTTACGTGTGCGGTTTGATTCTACAATCGCACGGA
>JAEEGH010003246.1_pt1 | contig 42986 bp, 29 predicted proteins | sample 9134181 | NCBI WGS metagenome assembly JAEEGH01 (sample SAMN16246544, study PRJNA631951) | gut metagenome | biome: gut microbiome; feature: rumen; material: DP-attached | host: Bos | place: Iran: Karaj | collected 2018-10 | reverse complement strand
TTCATAACCTGTATGAACATATGGATTTTTCAATTTTTGACTTACTATGGGTGAGAGACTTTAATGTCGAGCTACATGCAGAGATAGACTATCACACATATAAAAGTGATGAGTATGGAGATGATTTAGATTGGAGTAAGTGTGACTATTTTGATTAAACCATTAAGAATATGACACTTTACGAATTATTACATCAGGTCTCGTTTGACGAGATTGTGCCGTTCATTGAACAATATCATGGTTGGAATGCATTGGCATTGTATAAAATCCACTATGATTATCTGTGCCATTTGATACCAGAATTAGGAGAAGAGACAACAGCAACAGTGAGTAATGGTGAACTTGACGAGAGCTGGCCAGAGCCGCACTTAAACGCTCATCCCTTGGAAGGAGACTATTGGGAACATTCTCTTGCCAAGGAACTAATAATAGAACCAGATGTTAAAGCATCATTGGCTGAGATTGCTATGTGCTGTCTGTGGCACACATCGTTTTGGGGCTTCACAGAAGAGCAGAGAGATGAAAGGTTCGAGAACCTGGACTATTATTCAGAGGATATGCTTGACCACGATATAACACGCCTACGTGCCATGAAAGTTATTCGTACTGTTAAAGCGGCTAGTGGTAAGGTTCCTTCTATTAAGGAATACTTAAAAGTACGAGCATTCCATAACACGATACGAAGCAAATGCAAGGAGTTAAAGTCACACAGAAAGGCTTTTGCTAAAGCTGGCATACGCCGGAGTTCAATGCGTAGTTATGCACGCCATATCATCCGAAGAGAATACTATAATCGAATATGGGTGGCAAGTGACGTTGTTAGGGCAATATTAAAATCGCCTATAGCTCAATCTGAAGATTTAAAGCCGTTGTTCTTGTGTGACCATATGCAGTCATACGAACATAAGACTTTAGCTTATGACAGCCAGAAACGCGTTGCATGGATGAAAGAACTGATTGAAAAATATGAAGCTTACAACTTGCAGCCACTGAAGAACTGCGTTGTCTGCATAGGCACGTCTTCCGCTCATCCCTTTAGGGTCGAGGAAGCGAGCATCATAGAATGTATTGTGTCACGTTGCTCAGGTTCCAACTTGTTCTATATCTATACAGATGAAGATTTGGGGCAAGACATGAAAATAACGACAGTATTTTACGAGTAAAGCATAATCATGTATCACATTATTTAATTATCAATTATGGCACTTTGGAGAATTGTAGTTAAAAACAGCGGTAACGCTGCATGTAAGGACAAAAGGCAACGCCTTGAAAAGGGCATGTTTATTGAAACGAGCACGGTCTCGCCTATACCTCCAATCGGGGTTGTACGTGAACGCCCTATGCTGGCTCAGTTGTTTTTGAACAAGTACGGTATAGAAGTAAATGTTCAAAACATGAACAGTGGATATTTCAATTGTGAAAAGATTGGATAATCAAAAACCAAAACAAACACCTCGGAGAATCATGATGGTTCGTCCGAGGTGTTTTTGTTTTCTTTCCAACGGAATTTGCAGATCATCCTCCCATGCGTCCTTTATGAGTTGGAATCTGCAAATCTTGCAGGTGAAAATGAGAAGGAACGGACGGGCTGAAAACGAATACGATACTTGCTATGAAGGAGTGCCGTTGTAACAGGGTGCGAGAACGGCTTTCGACGGGGGAGAAGACGTATTTCGTCGGGTGGAAGTATGGCTCTCATTTATTTTTAGCGGCCGCTAAAAATAATTTTGGCGGCAGCTAAAAATATTCACGGCGCCCGCCAAAAATGAATTGAGCGCCCGCCGTGAACCTATTTTTAATTGAATACCTGTTTACTTGGTAAGGGGAACCGCTAGGGCAGGTACCTGTTGCATATAAATGACCATTAACTGAATCATCAGCACCTCGGAGAATCATGACGGTTCGTCCGAGATGCTTTATTGATTTACAACCGTTCCATCCAATGTGAAAGGAAGACATCACTGAGGCTATACAGCGTACCATCGAGGGTGCTGTCGTCATTGAGCAATCCCTTTTCGCATAAGGCATCAGCCAGTCGGCGAGAAACGGAGGGGGTGCCTATCTTGTGGCGTTTTAAGAATGCAGAAGCTGTGATTTGTTGTACACTTTTTTCTTTTGCAATAGCGATGAGATAGTCCCATTGCTTATCCGTTAGCATTTGCCGGTATTGCAGATATACGGCTTCGCTCTGCTGCATCAATTGGTTACAAGCAAGTTTGACTTCCTCCAAATCAACGCTCTTTTTACCATTAGCATAGATAGTATGGCAAAGTTGTTGCGTATAGTAAGTATGGCGGCGTGTCCAGGTTAATATAAATTGAATAGCCTCGCTTGTAATATTGCGCTGTCTCTCTTCGAAAAGTCGTTGAATAAAGGTGGTATAAGGTGCTTCCTCAATCTTTGACAGTGACACGAACGAAGTGCTGGCATAGAAAGGTTTTTTCTCGTTAGTAAAGATATCCGCCATCAGATGCTTCTTGCTGCCACAAAAGATAAAGGTCAGGTTGTGCATCTGTTGGATATAGGTGCGCAACAGGGCCTCCATGTTTTGCTCTGGATAGTCTCTTATTTGTTGGAACTCATCTATGGCAATAACAATTGGTACTTCTTGACTGTCAAGAAAATCAAATAGACCTCGCAGGGTATATTCTTTTTCGTGTGCTGTCTGATACGCTATTTGCAGTTGTGGTTCACCTGTTATGTTGTCAAACGATAATTGAGGCCTCAACGATTTTATAAATGTCATGAGACGCTCACCTATTGATGTCTTGACAGGGAATGATTTCATGGTTGCTTCAGCTAACAGTTTAATAAAGTCATCAATGTTGCGAGATGCAAAGATGTCCAAATAGATGGTATGAATATCGGGATTTGTTGTCTGAAGTTCATCAAACAGTCGGAGTATCAGTCCTGTTTTACCCATACGACGTTGCGATATGAGTGTCATATCCGACTGATTGACACAGTTGCGCAGCATTAACTCCAATTCTTTTTCACGGTCACAAAACAAGTCTTTCGACTCGTACGACTTGATAATAAACGGATTATCCATAACATTATTAATTTGCTTTTCGACTACAAATATACGAACTTATTTTGATTACACAAAATGTGTAACACAAAATGTGTAATCCTTTAAGAAAGTTTATAAGAAGACCATACTCGAAGACCAAGATAACTATATTCGCACAACGAAAGGACTATATTATTTCTTACGGAATTTGCAAATCATCCTCCCATCGTACCATAATGGGCTGGAATGCCGATGTACAGGGCGATTGAGCATAGGAGGATGGCGACGGTCATCCTCCCATGAACCTCCCATATACCTCAAAATAGTCAGAGGATGAGAAGCAAAAATGGGAGGATGATGGGAGGATGAAGCGTTTCATCCTCCCACGGTTCAGCCCTTTGTGCATCGGGGTTTGAGCCTCCTATGGTACGATGGGAGGATGATTTAGATGAAAGATGAAAAATTAAAGATTAAAGATTAAGACTATAAGTCATATACTTTCTGCAGACAAATACTATACTTTCGGTGAAAGAATATAGTCCTCTCGAGGTGAGAGGACTATACACACTATGAGTGAGGACTATGCTCGCTGGTCGTGAGGACTATGCTCGCTGGTCGAAAGGACTATATTCATTTTCAAGCCCATCTGGAATCGGCGAACGAACCGTACTTTCGCAGGCGACGAAACGGCACTTTGCAGCCTTCGAAACGTAACTTTGCGGGCGTCGAAACGGCACTTTGCAGGCGTCAAAACGGCACTTTGCAAGCAGTCCCTTTATCAGTCTATCTGATGAACAGCAGCTCACGATACTTGGGCAGCGGCCAAAGGGAGTCATCGACAATCAATTCCAACTTGTCAATCTGATAGCGGATGTCGTCGAGTTTCGGCTCAACGCTATCGTGATAGGCAATGGCCTTCTGATGTTCGTCCTCAATCTTGTTGGCGAGTTTGCGTGCATTCACCAAGTCTTCCACTCCCTTCTCTATGGTGCTGGTGCGCTCGGCAATCTCCTGAATAATATTCTTATTACGGGCAGACAGCTTGTCGGCAGTTTCGATGGGGAAGACCACAGCCATATTGCTGATGTTCTGGAGCAACTGCGTCTGATAGCGGGTGGCAACAGGAATGATGTGGTTCATCGAGAGGTCACCCAACACGCGAGCCTCAATCTGAATCTTCTTCGTATAGGTTTCCCACTTCACCTCGTTGCGGGCCTCGAGTTCTTTCTTGGTCATCACGCCGAGGCTCTCAAACATCTTGATGCTGCTGTCGTCGAGATAACGCTCAAAGATTTTCGGGCACGACTTCTCGACGTCCAACCCGCGCTTGGCAGCCTCTGTTACCCACTCGTCTGAATAGCCGTTGCCGTCGAAACGGATAGGCTTGCAGGTCTTGATGTCCTCGCGCAACACTTCGATAATAGCGTGGTAAACGGCAGAGTGACCTGTGCCTTTCAGTTTCGTCTCCAACTCAGGAATACGCGCATCCACACGTTCCTTAAAATTGACGAGTGCTTCTGCTACGGCACTGTTCAGGGTTATCATGGCCGAGGCACAGTTGGCCTCTGAACCCACGGCACGGAACTCGAAGCGGTTGCCGGTGAAGGCGAAGGGCGACGTGCGGTTGCGGTCGGTATTGTCGATAAAGAGTTCGGGAATCTCCGGAATGTCCATCTTCAACTCCTGCTTGCCAGCCATGGCGAGGATGTCGCTGACATCGGCCTTCTCGATGTGGTCGAGCAGTTCGCTGACCTGCTTGCCGAGGAAGGAGGAGATGATGGCGGGCGGTGCCTCGTTGGCTCCTAAGCGATGGGCATTGGTGGCGCTCATGATGCTGGCCTTCAGCAGTCCGTTGTGGCGATAGACACCCATCAGCGTCTCTACGATGAAGGTGGCGAAGCGCAGGTTCTGCTCTGGCGTCTTGCCAGGGGCATGGAGCAGTACACCGTTATCGGTCGATAGCGACCAGTTGTTGTGCTTGCCCGAGCCGTTGATGCCTGCGAAAGGCTTTTCGTGGAGCAGCACACGGAAACCGTGCTTGCGGGCCACTCGCTTCATCAGCGACATGAGCAGCATGTTGTGATCGACCGCCAGGTTTGTCTCCTCGAAGATGGGAGCCAGTTCAAACTGGTTCGGTGCCACCTCGTTGTGGCGTGTCTTGCAAGGAATGCCGAGTTCAAGGGCAACAATTTCCAGTTCGCGCATGAAAGCTGCTACACGCTCGGGGATAGAGCCGAAATAATGGTCATCCATCTGCTGGTTCTTGGCCGAGTCGTGGCCCATCAGCGTGCGACCGGTGAGCAGCAGGTCAGGACGCGCTGAGTAAAGTCCTTCATCGACAAGGAAATACTCCTGTTCCCAGCCAAGGTTTGACGTTACCTTCTTCACCGAAGGGTCAAAGTAGTGGCACACCTCCGTAGCTGCCACGTTGACTGCATGCAGGGCACGCAGCAGCGGAGCCTTGTAGTCGAGTGCCTCGCCGGTATAGGAGATGAATACGGTGGGAATGCACAGGGTATCGTCAATGATAAACACAGGGCTGGTGGGATCCCAGGCCGAATAGCCTCGTGCCTCGAAAGTAGAGCGTATGCCACCACTGGGGAACGACGAGGCGTCCGGTTCCTGCTGTACAAGCAACTTGCCACTGAACTCCTCAACCATACCTCCCTTGCCATCATGCTCGATGAACGAGTCGTGCTTCTCGGCAGTACCCTCGGTCAAGGGTTGAAACCAGTGGGTGTAGTGTGTCACGCCGTTCTCCACTGCCCATTGCTTCATGCCGGCAGCAACAGCATCTGCCACCTCACGGTCAAGTCGTGTACCATTGTCCATGACGTCAATCATCTTCTCATAGACATCCTTTGACAGGTACTTGTACATCTTCTCACGATTGAAGACCTTGCAACCAAAATACTGCGCGGGTCTCTCACTGGGTGTTTTTACGTCGAGCGGCTTCTTCTTGAAGGCTTCGCCGACAACCTGAAATCTTAATGTCTCCATCATAGTAATTTACAATTTGACAATTTACAATTTACAATTTATTTTCAATTTACAATTTACAATTTATTTTCAATTTACAATTTGACAATTTACAATTTATTTTCAATTTTACCATTTATTTATTGACCCACAGAGCGATACGCCGTAGTGCCTCTTCGGTACGCTCATGGCTGCCAAAGGCGGTAAAGCGCACATAACCCTCGCCACTGGGACCGAAACCGACACCTGGCGTACAGACCACATTGGCTCCGTAGAGCAGTTGCTCAAAGAATGTCCAAGAGGGCGTAGCAGTCATCGTACCGTCTGGTCCTGGAGCATCAGGGGTACGCATCCAGATGTAGGGGGCATTCTCGCCACCATAGCACTCGAAACCGAGATTTCTCAGCACGCTGAGCATGTTGGCGGCATTCTGCATGTAGTAGTCGATAGTCTGCTGCACCTGCTGCTTTCCTTCAGGCGAGTAAATGGCCTCGGCAGCTCGCTGCGAGATGTAGCTGGTGCCGTTAAACTTGGTACACTGGCGGCGCAGCCACAATTGGTTGAGCGGAATTCGCTCACCCTCAAAAGTAGTCACGCTGACCTCCTTGGGAACAATGGTATAGCCACAGCGAACGCCCGTGAATCCTGCCGTCTTGGAGAACGAGCGGAACTCGACGGCACACTTGCGGGCACCACGAATCTCATAAATGCTGTGCGGAATATCGGGGTCTTGAATGTAAGCCTGATAAGCCGCATCGAAGAGGATAAGGGCATCGTTCTTCAGCGCGTAGTTCACCCACTTCCGCAACTCCTGCTTGGTGATGACAGTACCTGTAGGGTTGTTAGGAAAGCAGAGGTAAATGACATCGACAGGACGACCCTTAGGCAGTTCTGGAACGAAACCGTTCTCTGCGGTAGTGGGCATATAGCGCACGTTGGTCCACCGACCCTCCCGATAGGTGCCGCAACGTCCTATCATCACGTTCGAGTCGATATAGACAGGATAGATAGGATCGGTAACACCGATGAAGTTATCCCAGTGCAACAGTTCCTGGAAGTTTCCCGTGTCGCTCTTGGCGCCATCGTTGATGAACACCTCGTCGATGCTGAGGCGTACGCCACGCGGTGCGAAGTCGTTCTTCAGAATTGCTTCACGCAGAAACTCGTATCCCTGCTCAGGACCGTATCCGCGGAAGCCCTCTGGCGTCGCCATCTCATCGACAGCCTTGTGCATTGCCTCAACAACGGCAGGACAGAGCGGCTGAGTGACGTCGCCAATACCGAGCGATATAACGTCAGCCTTGGGATGCATCACCTTGAAGGCATTGACCTTCTTGGCAATGTCGGCAAACAGGTAGTTGTTCTGCAGGTTCAGGAAGTGAATGTTTACTAATGCCATGATTATTTACAATTGGACTATTTACAATTTGACAATTTATTGATCAATTTATTGATGGGGCAATGCTGCTTCGCCCTCGAAGACAAACTCGGCAGGTCCGGTCATATAGACGTGGTTGTCGCTTTTGCGCCATTCGATTCGTAGCGTACCGCCATCCATCACGATGTCGTTGCTGTTTCCACTCCGTTTCGTCACGCAGGCTGCCACGGCCGTGGCACAAGCTCCCGTGCCACACGCCATCGTAATGCCACTGCCGCGCTCCCAGACTCTTGTCCTGATACGTCCATCGGATAGAACTTGCGCAAATTCAATATTGCAACGCTGGGGGAAGGCCGGGTGGTTTTCAAGGATGCGTCCTGTTTCGCCTACTTGGTCAACATCGTCCGTGAAGATGACGTAATGCGGATTGCCCATAGAGACGAAAAGAGCAGACCCACCCCCCTGCCCCTCCCTGTGAGGGAGGGGAGTAGATAGACTTTTCGCGAGAGTGGGTTTGAAAAGAGTATCGTCCTCGAAGACGGGCTCACCCATATCCACTGTTACGTATTCAACTATGTCGTTGACGATATGCAGATGAAGAATCTTGACACCCGACAGAGTCAGGAGACGGATCTCAGTCTCTTGGTAGCCATTCCCCTCCTTCACAGGGAGGGGCCAGGGGTGGGTCCTCTCATAGAGATACTTGCCAATGCACCTCGACGCATTGCCGCACATCATCGCTTCGCTGCCGTCGGCATTGAAGATACGCATAGAAAAGTCAGCCTCAGGCACTGGCGATGCTCCTATCAGCACCAGCCCGTCAGAACCGATACCCCGATGGCGGTCACTCCATGCAATGGCAGTCACCGAAGGGTTGTCAATAGGGTGCTGCATGGCATTGACATAGATGTAGTCGTTGCCACAGCCGTGCATTTTTGTGAAGGGAATTTGTTTCATAGGGCTCATTGGACTAAAAGGGCTTATTGGACTCATAGGCCCCATTAATTAAATAGTCGTGAACTTGCTGGGCAGTCTGACGACCGCTCGCCAACGCACGGACAACAAGCGAGGCGCCATTGGCTGAGTCGCCACAGACGAAGACATTCTCTGGATACTCGGGATGCTCGGGTTTCAGGAAACCCATGGCAAGGAGGCAGAGCTCAGCCTTGATGACTTCAGGCTTGCCCTTCTCAACCATGATGGGGCGACCACCGTCGGGATTAGGTTTCCAGCCGATTTCCTGTACCTTCACACCCATAAGTCTGCCGTTCTCGCCGAGGAATTCCAACGTGTTGATGTTCCAGCGACGAGTGCAACCCTCTTCGTGCGACGAGGTGGTCTTGAGGGTGCGTGGCCAGTTGGGCCAGGGATTCTGCGGGTCGTCTGGTCCCTCTACCGGACGGGGCATGATCTCAATCTGAGTAACGCTCTTGCACCCCTGACGATGAGCAGTGCCAATACAGTCAGAGCCTGTATCGCCACCACCTATCACGAGTACATCCTTGCCCTTGGCGCTGATGCGTTCGTCCTTTGAAAATTCGATACCCGCCAATACACGGTTCTGCTGCGACAGCAGGTCGAGAGCAAAGTGAACGCCTTTCAGTTCACGGCCGGGAGCCTTTAAGTCACGCGCCGTGGGCGTGCCGGTGGAGATGACGACGGCGTCGTAATCATTGAACATTGAACATTGAACATTGAACATTATCTCTTCACCATACTTAAACTCAATTCCCTCCTGCTCCAACAGGGCGATACGACGGTCGATAATCGCTTTGTTGAGTTTGAAGTTGGGGATGCCGTATCGTAGCAAGCCACCAGCAGCTTCGTTCTTCTCAAACACGGTCACCATGTAGCCCATCAGGTTCAAATCGTTGGCAGCAGCCAAACCGGCAGGACCGGCACCGATAACGGCTACGCGCTTCCCATTACGCTGGATGTTGGTGCGGGGCAGGATAAAACCCTCCTGGAAGGCCATCTCGGTGATAGCTGCCTCATTCTCGCGGTTAGTTGCGGGTTCGTGGTTGAAGCGGTTCAGCACACAAGCCTTCTCGCACAGTGCCGGACAGATGCGACCTGTGAATTCTGGAAAGGGATTGGTACTATTCAGCAGGCGGTAAGCCAACTCCCAGTCGCCCTTATACAGCGCATCGTTCCACTCCGGGGCTTTGTTGCCCAACGGACAAGCCCAGTGGCAAAAGGGCACACCGCAGTCCATGCAGCGCGAGGCTTGCAACTTACGTTCGCGGGTGTTGAGCGTCTGCTCCACCTCGCCAAAGTCGTGTATTCTATCGTGAACAGGGCGGTAACCAGCCTCCTGACGATGTATCTCTAAAAATGCAGGGGAAGACCCTCCCCTTGCCCTCCCTGATAGGGAGGGAGAAATATGAATCTGATTATTTGTATTCTTTTCCATCATATTATATATTGAGAAATTTCTAATCAATGTTCGAGGGTAACCACTCCCTCCCTATCAGGGAGGGTGAGGGGAGGGTCCTAATAGTCGCGCTGGATGTCGGCAATCTTCTCATGCAGACGTGCCATTTTCTCTTCTTCGAGCACGCGCTTGTACTCGATGGGCACCACCTGGATGAAGTCCTCGATATAGCGGTGCCAGTCGTCGAGCATGCGTCCTGCGAGGGCAGAACCCGTGTGTAGATAGTGCTGACGGATGAGTTCAAGGAGTTCCTTGCGCGATATGGAGTCCTCGACCAGCGAGAGCTCTACCATATCCATATTGCAGAAATAGTCAAACGTATGATCGGGGTCATAAACGTAGGCCACTCCGCCACTCATACCTGCAGCAAAGTTACGACCCGTTTTGCCCAATACCACCACGCGACCGCCCGTCATATACTCGCAACAATGGTCGCCGGCACCCTCGATGACCGCCGTGGCTCCAGAGTTGCGCACGCCAAAACGCTCACCTACCATTCCGTTGATATAGAGCTCACCCGAGGTGGCACCATAGAGACCGGTATTTCCTGCTATAATATTCTCTTCAGCTTTGAAGTCATCGCTGCGACGAGCCGGAGGCAGAATAGAGATGCGACCACCCGAAAGACCCTTGCCGAAGTAGTCATTACACTCACCTTCAAGTTTGATGTTGAGTCCCTTTACAGCAAAGGCACCAAAGCTCTGACCTGCCGAGCCTTTGAACTTGATATTAATGGTATTATCAGGCAGGCCCGCTTCACCGTATTTCTTGGCGATAACACCTGAAAGCATTGTCGTCACGGCACGGTCGGTATTCTTGATGGCATAGTCCAGCGTCACCTCCTCGCCATCGTTGATAGCCTTCTCGGCAGCACGGATGATCTCCTCGTCTTTCACACCAGTGACCTTGGTAAAAGCTCCACGATCCCAATACAGAGCCTTATCCGTCTCAGGCTTATGCAGCAGTCGCCCGAAGTCGATGGTTTGCCATTTCTCAGCGGTAGCCGATTTTTCACTTTTCACTTTTACCTTTTCACTTATTTCGATGAGCTCCGTGTGTCCGATAATCTCCTTCAGGCTCTTTACACCGATTTCAGCAAGATATTCGCGCACCTGCTGAGCCAGGAAGGTAAAGTAGTTCACCACATATTCTGCGCGACCTTCGAAGTGTTTGCGCAACTCAGGGTTCTGGGTTGCCACACCCATCGGACAGGTATTCGTATTGCATTTGCGCATCATCACACATCCCAAGACGATGAGCGGCAGTGTACCAAACGAGAACTCGTCAGCACCGAGCATAGCCATGATCATCACATCCTTGGCAGTCTTCAACTGTCCGTCGGTCTGCAGGCGTACCTGGTTGCGCAGACCGTTCATCACCAGTGTCTGCTGCGTCTCAGCAAGACCTATCTCGGGAGAGATACCCGCAAAGCGCATCGAACTGGCTGGCGAAGCTCCCGTACCGCCCTCGGCACCTGAGATGACGATGAGGTCGGCCTTAGCCTTAGCTACACCGGCAGCGATGGTTCCGACGCCACTCTCGGCTACGAGTTTCACGCTGACAGCAGCCGTCGGGTTGATGTTCTTCAGGTCGAAGATGAGCTGTGCCAGGTCTTCGATGCTGTAAATGTCGTGGTGAGGCGGCGGTGAGATGAGCGAGATGCCGGGAATAGCGTTACGCGTCTTCGCAATGATGTCGTTCACCTTGAAGCCGGGCAACTGTCCACCCTCGCCGGGCTTGGCACCCTGAGCCACCTTGATCTGAATCTCCTCGGCATTCACCAGGTATTCAGCCGTTACACCAAAGCGTCCCGATGCAATCTGTTTGGTCTTACTGCTGAGGCTGACGCCATCTACTTCAGTATGGTAGCGGGCATTGTCCTCACCACCCTCGCCTGTATTGGAACGGGTGCCCAGTTTATTCATAGCCAGCGCCAATGCCTCGTGCGCCTCAATACTCAGAGCGCCGAACGACATGGCACCCGTCACGAAGTGCCTGACGATGCTCTCTATACTTTCTACCTCATCGATTGGAGTTGGCGTAGAAGCCTTCTTCCAACCAAAGAAATCACGGATAAAGATGGGCGATTCTTTCTCATCGACAAGTTTTGACCATTCCTTGAACTTTTCGTAATTACTCTGACGGCAAGCCAGCTGCAGTTTGGCGATGGTCTCTGGGTTCCAGGCGTGCTCGATACCGTCCTTACGCCACGAGAACTGCCCTTGGTTAGGAAGGTAACTACTCCCCTCACTCATAGGGAGGGGCTGGGGGTGGGTCTTCATTCGGATGGCATCGCGGGCGATCTCCTTCAGACCGATACCACCGATAGTACTCGTCTCCGTACCGAAATAGCGGCGCAGCAGGTCTTCGCTCAAACCGATGCTCTCAAAAATCTTCGCACCGCGATACGAGCGGATGGTCGAGATACCCATCTTCGACATAATCTTCTTCAGACCCTTGTCAACGGCCTTGATATAGTTTGCTTCTGCCGTCGCATATTCCTCCTGAATCTTGCCACGCTTCACAAGGTCGTCGAGAATGGCGAACGTCATGTAGGGACACAGCGCGCTGGCACCATAGCCCAACAGCAAGGCAGCGTGCATCGTCTCACGGATTTCGCCGCTCTCCACTATCAGCGCCGTCTGCACACGCTTGCCCACACTGATGAGATAGTGGTGAACGGCACTTACAGCCAGCAATGATGGGATGAAAGGAGACTCTCCCCCCTGCCCCTCCCTATGATGGAGGGGAGTAGATTCCTCTGTATCTTCAACAGGCAGTTTATCCGTCAGTATGATGTAGTTGTAGCCATCGTCCACCGCCATTTCCGCATCTTTACATAGTTTATCCAGAGCGACTCGCAAATCCTCTCCTGCCTGAGTGTAATCACTCCCCTCCCTCACAGGGAGGGGCTGGGAGGTGGGTCTGAATGTCATGGGCAGCTTCTTCGTCTTGAATCCCTTGTAGCGGATGTTACATAATATATCGAGTTGTGTGTTGGTTAAAACGGGTTGTGGCAGGCGAACCATCTTACAGTTGGAGGCATCGGGAGTCAGAATGTTCGTACCCACAGCGCCAATGTATTCAGTCAGCGACATCACCAGCTCTTCGCGGATGGGATCGATGGCGGGGTTTGTCACCTGTGCAAACTGCTGACGGAAATAGTTGAAGAACACCTGCGGACGGTCGCTAATGACTGCCAGCGGCGTATCGTTACCCATCGCTGCCACAGGTTCCTGACCGGTCGTGGCCATCGGAACGATAGTCTTATCAATATCCTCCTGACCATAGCCAAACTGTACCAGCCGGCGCTGCAGGTCGCTGACGCTGTTATCCACCTTGCGGCCACTCTTCAACTTCTCCAGCTGCACGCGATTCTCAGAGAGCCATTCGCGATAAGGATGAGCCTTCGCCAACTGCTCCTTAATCTCGCCGTCGTAGTATATCTTGCCTTCCTGCGTGTCGATGAGCAGAATCTTTCCTGGCTGCAGGCGTCCCTTCGACACTACATCACCAGGCTCAAAATCCATCACGCCAACTTCAGACGCTACGACCATCATCCCTTGCTTGGTGATGGTATAGCGACTGGGGCGCAGACCATTTCTATCCAGCATACCGCCCGCATAGCGTCCGTCGCTGAACAGCAGGGCGGCAGGACCGTCCCAAGGTTCCATCAATATAGAATGGTATTCGTAGAACGCCTTCAATTCCTCGCTGATAGGGTTCTTGTCGTTAAAACTTTCCGGTACGAGTATCGCCATTGCCTGCGGCAGCGACAGCCCACTCATCATCAGGAACTCAAACACGTTGTCGAGCGAGGCGGAGTCGCTCATTCCTTCCTGCACGATGGGGCGCAGGTCCTTGATGTCACCCAATGCCTCGCTGGAAAGTACACTCTCACGCGCTTTCATCCAACCACGATTACCTCGAATGGTATTGATCTCGCCATTGTGCGCCAGCAAACGGAAAGGCTGCGCCAGTTTCCACTTGGGGAACGTGTTGGTCGAGAAACGTGAGTGAACCAGCGCCAGCCCGCTGGTAAAATAGTCGTTCGAAAGATCGGGAAAGTAGCGTCGCAACTGTCCGCTGGTCAGCATTCCCTTGTAGATGATATTCTTAGAGGAGAGGGAGCAGATGTAGAAGTCAGACTCTCCCCCTTGCCCCTCCCTGTAAGGGAGGGGAGTAGATAGCTCGGCAACTCTGTTCTCTATCCTCTTCCTTATTATATATAATGTACGCTCGAACTGCGTATTCTCCTCCTGTAGGAAATCACTCCCCTCCATTGCAGGGAGGGGCTGGGGGGTGGGTCCCCTCTTCACGAATATCTGCTTGATGTCGGGTTCCACCAAACGCGCCGCCTCTCCCAATACCTCAGGACATGTAGGCACCGTGCGCATATGCATCAGCTGCAAACCCTCTCGTTCTATCTCCTCAATCATCACAGACAGAATCTCCTGCTGCTCCTTCTCCTCCTTCGGCAAGAATACAAGACCCGTGCCATACTTTCCTTTCTCAGGTACAGGAATGCCTTGCAACAGGATAAACTCATGAGGAATCTGCAGCATGATGCCTGCACCATCGCCCGTCTTGTCGCGTGTCTCTGCACCTCGGTGCTCCATATTCTCCAATACGCGCAACGCCTGATCCACCAGTGCGTGACTCTTTCCGCCATGTATGTTCACCACCATACCTACACCGCATGCGTCGTGTTCATATTGAGGTTGGTATAATCCTTTTAGTTTACTTTTTGTCATATTATCCTTTATTATTCTTACGTTTGTCTCGAATTCGGGTGCAAAGATAATACAAAAAGACAGAGAAACCATCATAAATATGACAATAATTTTGTTACAATTCGCACACAACTTACACTTTGCGTCATTTTTAACGACTTTCGTGACAAAACGATAATCAAACATCACTTTTCCCGCCTCGTTAGTTTACACTTTGTCATTTTGCTATTTTTTTTGGTGCAAAGTTGGAAATTTATGCGTTTTATCTGCAAGAATCGCCGTACCTTTGCAGCCGAAAGCTTTCAAGATGACAATTAGGTTTTAATTAAAAAGGTGAAAAGGTATGAAAAGGATTGAAGCTATTATCCGCAAGACCAAATTCGAGGATGTCAAGGAGGCATTGTTGCAGTCAGACATCGACTGGTTCGAGTACCATAACGTACACGGCATCGGACAGAGCCGCGAAGAACGCATCTATCGTGGTGTTCAGTATTCAACCGATGTCATTGAGCGTGTGGCACTGACCATCGTCTGCCGCGACCAGTTTGTAGAGCCTACCGTAAAGGTTATTCTGAACGTGGCTCACACTGGCGAAGTAGGAGACGGACGTATCTTTGTCAGCGAGATGATAGATACATGGTCTATTCGCACGGGTGAAAACGGCGACACAGTATTAAGAGATAAGAAATAAAGGATAACACAACAACACAAAGACTTAAAAATATGAACGAAATAGGACTATCACTTGACACCGTATGGATGCTATTGGCAGCTATGCTGGTATTCTGGATGCAGCCAGGGTTTGCGCTGTGCGAGGCAGGTTTCACCCGCAGTAAGAACACGGCAAACATCCTGATGAAGAACTTTGTCGATTTCATGTTCGGCTCATTGCTGTTCTTCTTCCTCGGTTTCGGATTTATGTTTGGCAGCGAGGGTGCAGGTTTCATCGGTATGCCCAACTGGGGCGATCTCTCTTTCTATAAAGGCGACCTGCCGGTAGAGGGTTTCTTGATTTTCGAGACAGTGTTCTGTGCCACCTCCGCCACCATCGTCAGCGGTGCCATGGCCGAGCGCACCAAGTTCTCGATGTATCTCATCTATTCGGCCTTCATCTCCCTGTTCATCTACCCCGTCGAGGGTCACTGGACCTGGGGCGGTGGATGGCTTTGCAACGCTGCTGAAGACAGCTTTATGATGAGCACCTTCGGCGATGTATTCCACGACTTTGCAGGTTCTGCCATCGTGCATAGCGTAGGCGGCGTGCTGGCCATCATCGGTGCCATGGCATTAGGTCCCCGCATCGGCAAGTATGGCAAGGACGGCAAGAGCCGCGCCATTCCCGGACACAACCTGACCATGGCAGCCCTCGGCGTGTTCATCCTCTGGCTGGGATGGTTCGGATTCAACCCAGGCTCGCAGCTGGCAGCCTCGGGCGAGGTGAACCGCATCGCCATCAGCCATGTGTTCCTCACCACCAACCTCGCAGCAGCTGCTGGCGGTGTGGCCACCATGTTCATTACGTGGTGGAAGTACGGCAAGCCATCACTGTCATTGACGCTCAACGGCGTGCTGGCAGGACTGGTGGGCATTACGGCAGGTTGTGACATTGTGTCGCCTGTAGGTGCAATCGTCATCGGACTGGTATGTGGAACCGTATTGGTATTCTCTATCGACTTTATCGACCACAAGCTACACATCGATGATCCCGTTGGTGCCAGCTCGGTACATGGTGTCTGTGGCATTCTCGGAACACTGATGACAGGTCTGTTATCAACTACAAATGGAGCATTCTACGATCACGGCTGGGGATTCTTCGGTGCCGAGTGCTTCGGTATCTTGGTCATCGACCTCTGGGCTGCCGCCTGTGGCTTCATCCTGTTCTATGGTATCAAGAAGTTGCATGGCCTGCGTGTGGACAAACGCATCGAAGATGAAGGTCTCGACATCTACGAACATGGAGAAACGTGCTATAACTGAAGTAAGAAGTAATAAGTAAGAAGTATGAAAAAGATTGTATTGTTTGCAATGGGTTTGGTGATGAGCATCACCACCCTTGCACAGGAAAAAATAGAAACCACGATTAGTGGCGATTTCGTTAACGAATATATCTGGCGTGGTCAGAAATTAGGTGATGTGGCCGTGCAGCCAACACTTGGCGTGGGATATAAGGGACTGTCGCTAACGGCGTGGGGCAGCTACGGACTGTCGAACAAAGACGACGTGAAAGAGTTCGACTTCACACTCGCCTACTCCATCGGCGGGCTGAACATCGGCATCACCGACTACTGGTTTAGTGAAATGCCCAACGGCGGCGATCTGGGCGGACGTTACTTCAAGTACAACGCCCACAGCACGAACCACGTCTTCGAAGGCAACATCGGCTATGACTTTGGATTTGCCTCACTACAGTGGTACACCAACTTTGCCGGCAACGACTACAAGGAGAACGGCAAGCGGGCCTACAGCAGCTATTTTGAGGCAAGTGTGCCATTCAAACTTTCTGCCATAGAATGGACTGCCACGGCCGGTGCTGTTCCATATACTTCGCCTCAGTATGGGACGAGTGGTTTCGCCGTCACAAACTTAACACTGCGAGCGACAAAGGAAATCAAGATAACGGACACGTTTGCCATTCCCATCTTCGGACAGCTGACGGCCAATCCTTGCTCGCAAAAAGCATACCTGGTTTTCGGATTCACGCTGCAACCATAATCTTTGCCAGGTCTCCCTCTCTTCCATATTATCAGTGGAGGAGAGGGTTTGTAACGAAAGAATAAAAACAATATATATGCAAACAAAGTATATCTTCGTCACGGGCGGTGTCGTGTCATCGTTAGGCAAGGGCATCATTTCCGCCAGTATCGGTAAGCTGCTACAGGCTCGCGGTTTCAAGGTCACCATCCAGAAGTTCGACCCCTACATCAACATCGATCCAGGTACGCTGAACCCCTACGAGCACGGTGAATGCTACGTCACGGAGGACGGCTTTGAGACCGACCTCGACTTGGGTCACTACGAACGGTTCACAGGTATACGCACCACACAAAACAACAGTATAACGACGGGACGCATCTACAAGACGGTCATTGACCGCGAGCGCCACGGCGACTATCTGGGAAAGACAATCCAAGTCGTGCCGCACATCACGGATGAGATTAAACGGAGGATGCTCCGCTTAAGTGAAAAGGGAAAAGTGAACAGTGAAAAATTTGCTACCGCATCAGACGAGCAGCTCGACTTTGTTATCACAGAGGTAGGCGGAACCATCGGTGACATCGAAAGCGCACCCTTCATGGAAGCCATCCGACAACTACGGTGGCAATTGGGACGCGATGCTGTATGTGTGCACCTGACCTACGTTCCCTATTTGAAAGCCGCTGACGAACTGAAGACAAAACCGACGCAGCATAGTGTCAAGGAATTGCAGTCGATGGGTATTCAGCCCGATATCCTTGTGCTCCGAACCGAACGCCACCTTGATGACCATCTGCGCATGAAGGTGGCTTCATTCTGTAATGTCGATTTGGAGTGCGTGGTGCAGAGCGAAGATATGCCGAGCATCTACGAGGTGCCGGTAAACATGCAGCAACAGGGACTGGACGCTGCCATCCTGCGGAAGATAGGTGTACCCGTTGGTGAGACGCCAGCCATGAAAGCCTGGCACGACTTCCTTGACAAGCAACGCAAGGCAACACGCGAGGTACATATCGGACTGGTGGGTAAGTACGACCTGCAAGATGCATACAAGAGCATCCGCGAAAGTCTGAACCTGGCAGGCATCTACAACGACGTGAAGGTTCGCATGCACTTTGTGAACAGTGAAGAGATTACCAGCGAAAACATCGCCAAGAAGCTGGAAAACTTGCAGGGTATAGTCATCTGTCCGGGCTTCGGACAGCGTGGCATCGAGGGAAAGATTGTCGCTGCCGAATATACGCGTATTCATGACATTCCCACCTTTGGCATCTGTCTCGGTATGCAGATGATGGTCATCGAGTTTGCACGCAACGTGTTGGGTTACAAGGACGCTAACAGTACGGAAATGAGACCCTCCCCCCAGCAGACCCTCCCCCAGCCCCTCCCTGTTAAGGAGGGGAGTAGTTACCAAGAACCTGTAAATGTTATCGACCTGATGGAAGAACAGAAAAACATTACGCAGATGGGCGGTACGATGCGATTAGGCGCATACGATTGCCAGTTGATAGAAGGCAGTAAAGTGTTTGAAGCCTACACGCAGTCGGCACCATCTACTTCCCTCCATAACAGGGAGGGTCTTCTGATCAGCGAACGCCATCGTCACCGCTATGAGTTCAACAACAGGTATAAGGAGGAATATGAAAAGGCTGGTATGAAGTGTGTGGGCATCAACCCTGCCGCCAATCTGGTGGAGATTGTAGAGATTCCTAAGAAACGCTGGTACATCGGTACGCAGTTCCATCCCGAATACTCATCAACGGTGTTGCAGCCGCACCCGCTGTTTATGTCGTTCATCAAAGCCTGTATGTGATATGGAGCAGCTAAAACACGAATGTGGAGTGGCAATGATTCGCCTGCTGAAACCGCTTGACTATTACCAGAAGAAATACGGCACATGGGCTTATGGCTTCAACAAACTCTATCTGATGATGGAGAAGCAGCACAACCGTGGACAAGAGGGAGCCGGCATTGCCTCAGTAAGCCTAACCAACAAGCCTGGCACAGAATATATGTTCCGTGAGAGAGCAGAGGGTAAAGATGCTATCACAGAGATTTTCAGCCGTGTAACCGAAGAGATGAAGGGCGAGTTGCTCATAGGACATCTGCGGTATTCGACTACCGGCAAGAGAGGACTGACATACGTTCATCCGTTTCTGCGCCGCAACAACTGGCGCTCCAAGAACCTGTGTCTGTGCGGGAACTTTAATATGACGAATATCGACGAGATCTTTCATTTCCTGACATCGCAAGGACAGTCACCCCGCATCTATGGCGACTCTTACATCACATTGGAACTGATGGGTCACCGGCTAGACCGTGAAGTGGAACGGCTGTTTGCCAAGGCAAAAGAACTGGGTTTGGAAGGAACTGACATCACTCAATATATCGATGAGCACGTTGAGATGGCTAACGTGCTGAAGACGACCATGCAGCACTTCGACGGCGGCTATGTAATGTGTGGCATGACGGGCAGCGGTGAGATGTTTGCCATGCGCGACCCCTGGGGCATCCGGCCTGCATTTTGGTACAAAGACGATGAGGTGGTGGTGCTGGCTTCAGAACGTCCTGTTATCCAGACATGTTTCGACTTGCAAGCCGAAGACATCCATGAATTAGAGCGCGGTCAGGCACTCATTGTCAGGAATAACGGCGAGAGTTGCCTGCAACAGATTCTGCCCGCCAGGCAACTCAGTGCCTGCTCGTTTGAACGCATCTACTTCAGTCGTGGCTCAGACTGTCACATCTATCAGGAGCGCAAACGCTTGGGGGAACAACTGACACCTGCTATCATGCAAGCTATCAAAGGAGACGTGACCAACACCGTCTTCAGCTACATTCCCAATACGGCAGAGGTTTCCTTCTATGGAATAACCGACGGCATCCGCAAGTTGAAGCATGACGTTCGCATCGAGAAAGTGGTGTGGAAGGACATCAAACTGCGTACCTTCATCGCTGACAATAATGAGCGCAACGACCTGGCAGCACATGTCTATGACATCACATACGGCTCGCTCAAGCCCTACGAGGACAATCTCGTCATCATCGACGACTCGATTGTTCGCGGCACAACGCTGCGGGAGAGCATCTTTAAGATCCTGGACCGTCTGCATCCCAAGAAAATCGTGATGGTTTCAAGTTCGCCACAGATACGCTATCCTGACTACTATGGCATCGACATGGCTCGTTTAGAGGAGTTTTGTGCCTTCCGCGCCGCCATCGCCCTCATCAAGGAACGGGGCATGCAGCAAATCATCGCCGACACTTATCGCAAATGTAAGAACTCGACCTGCACAGAGAATTATGTACGCGCCGTTTATGCCCCCTTCAGCATAGAGGAAATCAACCAAAAGATTGTGGAGATGTTGCGTCCCGAAGGCATGCAGGCGCCTATAGAACTGGTGTTCCAAAGTATCGACGGATTACACCGCGCCTGTCCTGCGCATCCGGGCGACTGGTATTTCACAGGGCACTACCCCACCCCCGGCGGCACACGTCTCTGCAACGAGGCGTTTGTAAGCTATGTAGAGAATGAATTGAAAATGCAATTATAAAACGATGAAAAGAGAAGCAAGACTGATACTTGAAGACGGCAGCGTGTTCTGCGGCTGGTCGTTCGGTTATATGGGTAACACGTCAGGCGAGGTGGTGTTCAGCACTGCCATGACGGGCTATCCGGAGAGTCTGACAGACCCCAGCTATGCGGGACAGATTCTCGTCACCACATTTCCCTTGATAGGTAACTATGGTGTTCCAGATACTGGAGGCGACCCATTACCAAGATATATGGAGAGTGAGCGCATTCATGTGAAAGGACTTGTCGTGGCAGACTATGGTGAGCAGTATTCTCATTGGAACGCAAAGGGATCCCTGGCTGCATGGCTCAAGCGCGAGAAGATACCTGCCATCACGGGCATCGATACCCGACGACTGACAAAGAAACTCCGTGAGCACGGCGTGATGAGGGGGAGAATAGAGATGAGAGGTGAGGAGCAAGAGGTGAGAGATATGACGGAAGCAGAAAACTACGGCTCTGTCAATTGGGTGGAGCAGGTCAGTTGCAAGGAGGTTATCACCTACAAGCCAGATATGACAGCGGTAGTCAACTCTAAACTCTACACTCTAAACTCTACACCAAAGAAGGTGGTCTTGGTCGATTGTGGCGTCAAGGCAAACATCATTCGCTGTCTCGTCAAACGTGGTGTTGAGGTCATTCGCGTACCGTGGGACTACAACTTCAACCAACTGGATTTCGACGGTCTCTTCCTGGCTAATGGCCCCGGAGACCCCGAACAATGTGCCAAGACGATAGAGCACATCCGTACTTTCCTTCAGAATAAGACGGTGAAGCCTTTAATGGGAATCTGCCTCGGCAATCAGCTGCTGGCTCGTGCCGCCGGTGCCAAAACCTACAAGCTGAAATACGGTCACCGCTCGCACAACCAGCCCGTCATGATGGTGAATGGTTCAGGGTTCAGGGTTCATGACTCCTCAACCGTTAACCGTGAATCATTAACCATGAACCATAGCTGTTACATCACCTCGCAGAATCACGGATATGCCGTGGATGACACGACACTACCCGCTGATTGGGAACCGCTGTTCGTCAATATGAACGACGGCTCGAACGAAGGCATTCGCCACAAGACAAATCCCTGGTTCTCGGCACAGTTTCACCCTGAGGCTTGTAGCGGACCGACGGATACGGAATGGATGTTCGACGAATTTGTAGAAAGCCTCGGACCCTCCCCCCTTCCCCTCCCTTGTAGGGCGGGGAGTAGATGCCTCTCAAGAGAAGAAGATGCATCAAATACACTATCTATTCCCTCCCTATCAGGGAGGGCAAAGGGTGGGTCTCCCAAGAAGGTTCTCCTCCTTGGCTCTGGAGCACTGAAAATCGGTCAAGCAGGCGAGTTCGACTACAGCGGTGCACAGGCACTCAAGGCACTGAAGGAAGAGGGAATCTATTCGATACTCATCAATCCGAACATCGCCACCGTACAAACCTCCAAAGACGTGGCAGACAAAGTTTATTTCCAACCCGTCACTACAGAGTTCGTGGAACGTGTCATCGAACAGGAACGTCCTGACGGCATCCTACTCTCCTTTGGTGGACAGACAGCACTGAACTGCGGTGTGGAGCTGTACAAAAAAGGAGTGCTTGACAAATACGGCGTACAAGTGTTAGGTACACCCGTTCAAGCTATCATCGACACCGAAGACCGTGACCTTTTCGTAAAGCGCCTTGACGAAATAGACGTGAAGACCATCAAGAGCGAGGCCTGCTCGACCATCGAAGAGGTACAGCAAGCAGCACACCAATTGGGTTTCCCAGTCATTCTGCGCGCTGCCTACGCACTGGGTGGTCTGGGCAGTGGCTTCTGTGACAACGACGAACAACTACAGGCACAGGCGGAAGAAGCTTTCTCCTTCTCGCCACAGGTGCTCGTAGAGAAGTCGCTACGCGGCTGGAAGGAGATCGAGTACGAGGTGGTGCGCGACCGTTACGACAACTGTATCACGGTCTGTAACATGGAGAACCTTGACCCTTTAGGCATCCATACCGGCGAGAGCATCGTGGTAGCTCCCTCACAGACTCTGACCAATAGCGAGTATCACAAGCTGCGCGAGATTGCCATCAAGATTATCCGCCATATCGGCATCGTGGGCGAGTGTAATGTGCAGTACGCCCTCGACCCCAACAGCGAGGACTACCGCGTCATCGAAGTCAATGCACGACTCAGCCGCTCGTCGGCTCTCGCTTCTAAGGCTACGGGATATCCGCTGGCCTTTGTCGCTGCCAAATTGGGATTGGACTACGGACTCTTCGAACTGAAGAACTCAGTCACCAAGACCACCTCGGCATTCTTCGAACCCGCCCTCGACTATGTGGTCGTCAAGATTCCCCGTTGGGATTTAACGAAGTTCCAGGGCGTCAAACACGAGCTCGGCTCGGCCATGAAGAGCGTGGGTGAAGTGATGGCTGTGGGACGAACCTTTGAGGAGGCGCTACAAAAGGGTCTGCGCATGATAGGACAAGGTATGCACGGATTCGTAGAAAACCACGAAATCAAAATCAAGGATGTCTCTAAAGCACTACACGAACCAACAGACATGCGCATCTTTGTCGTATCGAAAGCCATGAAAATGGGCTTTAGCATAGAGCAGATACACCAGCTGACAATGATAGACCGCTGGTTCCTGAACAAGCTGAAGCATATTATCGATATCGACCAACAGCTAAAAGAGCAGGCAACCCTTGCTGAAGTTTCGGAATTCATGGAGCCCAGTGAATTTGTAGAATACCTAAAGTCGCCAGAAATCTATCAGTTGCTCCATGCCGCCAAAGTCTATGGCTTCTCCGACTTCCAGATAGGTCGTGCCATTGGCTTGGAACAACGCATGAAGATGGAACAGGCCGGACTCACCATCCGCAAGTGGCGCAAGCAACTGGGGCTCGTGCCTACCGTCAACCAGATTGACACCCTCGCGGCCGAATATCCAGCCCAAACCAACTATCTCTACCTCTCCTATCTTTAATTATCAATTGTCAATTATCAATTATCAATTAACATTATGTGTGGAATTGTAGCAATCTTAAATGTTAAAAAGCAAACGCAAGAATTGCGTCAGAAAGCACTGAAGATGAGTCAGAAAATCCGTCATCGCGGACCAGACTGGAGTGGAATCTACTGCGGCGGCTCAGCCATCCTCGCCCATGAGCGACTGAGTATCGTCGATCCTGAATCGGGAGGGCAACCGTTATTCTCGCCAGATCGTAAACAAGTACTGGCCGTCAATGGCGAGATTTACAATCATCAGGAGATACGTCGCCTCTTTACTGGCAATTACGAGTTCCAGACTGGTAGCGACTGCGAAGTCATCCTGCCGCTTTATCGCGAAAAAGGCATCGACTTCCTCGAAGACCTCAGCGGCATCTTCGCCTTCGTGCTCTACGACGAGGAGCGCGATGAGTTTCTCATCGCCCGCGACCCCATCGGTGTCATTCCCCTTTACATCGGTTACGACAGCGACGGCACCGTCTATGTCGCCTCAGAGATGAAAGCCCTTGAAGGCCAGTGCGAGCGCTACGAGCCGTTCCTGCCCGGACATTACTACCATAGTGCCGACCCAGGCATGAAGCGTTACTATCATCGTGACTGGATGCAATATGATGCCGTGAAGGACAATGCCGCCTCAGTCGAGGCTATCCGCGATGGTCTCACCGCAGCCGTCAAGCGCCAGCTGATGTCTGACGTTCCTTATGGCGTCCTGCTCTCAGGCGGACTCGACTCGAGCGTCATCTCCGCCATCGCCGAGAAGTTCTCAGAGCACCGCATCGAGGACGACAGCAAGACGAAAGCCTGGTGGCCCCGTCTGCACTCCTTCGCCGTGGGTCTGAAAGGTGCGCCCGACCTCGCCAAGGCTAAACTTGTGGCAGACCACATCGGAACTGTCCATCACGAAATCAACTATACCATCCAGGAGGGTCTGGACGCCATCCGCGACGTCATCTACTACATCGAGACCTACGATGTCACCACCGTCCGTGCTTCAACACCTATGTATCTGTTGGCTCGCGTCATCAAGTCCATGGGCATCAAGATGGTGCTCTCAGGCGAAGGTGCCGACGAAATCTTCGGAGGCTATCTCTATTTCCACAAAGCCCCATCTGCCAAGGACTTCCACGAAGAGACCGTGCGCAAACTCTCCAAGCTTCACCTCTACGACTGTCTGCGTGCCAACAAGAGTCTCTCGGCATGGGGCGTTGAGGGTCGCGTACCTTTCCTCGACAAGGAGTTCCTTGACATCGCCATGCGCACCAATCCAGAAGCGAAGATGTGTTCGGGAACGACCATTGAGAAAAAGATTGTCCGTGAAGCTTTTGCCGACCTGCTGCCCGAAGAGGTGGCATGGCGACAGAAAGAGCAGTTCTCCGACGGTGTAGGGTATTCGTGGATTGACACCCTGAAAGCCATAACGACGGCAGCGGTTTCCGACGAGCAGATGGCTCATGCTGCCGAGCGTTTCCCCATCAATCCGCCGAAGAACAAGGAGGAGTACTACTACCGTAGCATCTTCGCCGAGCACTTCCCCAGCGACTCAGCTGCCCGCAGTGTACCCTCCGAGGCCAGCGTAGCCTGTTCTACAGCCATCGCCCTCGAGTGGGACACCGCCTTCCGAAACCTCAACGATCCCTCAGGGCGAGCGGTCAAAGGGGTTCACGAGCAAGCGTACTAAAAGCATCAGAGCCGACTCTAAAGGAGCCGGCTCTGATATTCATTGGATGTATTGTTAGGGTGAATTGAATTAATCCACGACAACGGGCTTGTACTTCGGTACGAGAGCCTTCATGACGCTCCAGCCGATGAGGTAAGCGACGGCACAGATGCAGAAGACAATCATGTAACCGGCAGGCTTGCCGTCAAAGCCCATGAACGTGAAGGCTGCACCCTGCTCCTCAGCATAGGTGAACAGCACACCAGAGCCCTTGTTGATGAGGAACGAGCCCAAACCACCAGCCATAGCACCAATACCGGTGATGGTAGCAATAGCACTCTTGGGGAACATGTCGCCAACGGTCGAGAAGATGTTGGCAGACCATGCCTGGTGACCAGCACCTACGAGACCAATGATGATGGCAGGCCACCAAGCACTGTCGAAGTAGTCGCCCAGGGGCTGTGCAAAGAGTGCCAGCATGGGGAAAAAGGCGAAGATCAACATGGCAAGCATACGACCTGCATAGGGGTTCATGCCTTTCTTCTCAACGAAAATCTTGGGCAGGTAGCCACCGAACATCGACAGGACGGTCACAATGGCATAGAGGGTGAAGATAAGGGCGATACCCATGGGGTCGGAGGCCTTATGGCCGAACTGATCCTGGAAGTAGGCGGGAGCCCAGAACAGGAAGAACCACCACACACCGTCGGTCATGAACTTACCGAAGGCGAACGACCAGGTCTGCTTGTAAGTGAAAGCCTTGGCGAAGCTCATCGGCTTCTCCTCAGCGGCGGTCTTGGCAGCCTCAGCGTCGTCCTCGTCTTGGTTGACGTACAGCAGCTCGGCTTCATTGACGTGCTTCGACTCGGCGGGTTTGTCATAAACGAAAATCCAGATGGCTGCCCAGAAGAATCCGAGCACACCGATGATGATGAATGCCATCTCCCAACCAAGGCTCTTGGCGAGCAGGGGAATGGTGGCGGGGGCTGCCAGGGCACCTACAGAGGCACCGGCATTGAAGATAGAGGTGGCAAAGGCACGGTCCTTCTTGGGGAAGTACTCAGCCGTCACCTTGATGGCTGCGGGGAAGTTACCAGCCTCACCGAGTCCGAGAATCATGCGGCAGGCGAGGAAGAGCCAAACAGAAACGCTGCTGATAGCCAGCAGGGTATTAGCAGTAACGTTGAACTTAGCCAGCGTAGCGGCAACAGCAGCCTCATCACTGCCAGCGAGAGCCAACGCTTCACCGAGTTCCTTGAGCATGGTGGTGTCAGCAACGCCATCAACGAAATGTACGGCGACCCATCCGCAGGCGGCGTGCATAACGGCACCTAACGACCATACAACGATGGCAATCAGATAACCCTTCTTGGTGCCCATCCAGTCCACGAACTTTCCTGCGAAGAGGCAGAAGATGGCATAGCAGATGGAGAACACGCCGGTAATGGTACCGTAGTCGCTATCGGTCCAGTGGAACTCGGGCTGGATAAACTCCTTAAAGGTTAGAGACAGAACCTGACGGTCCATGTAGTTCACTGTGGTGGCGAAGAATAGCATCGCACACATCACCCAACGCCAGTTGGTCATTTTTGAGGTTTGTACTGCACTCATTTTCTTGTGTATTTATTGTTTTAGTATTGTCAGCGTCTGCAAAGGTACGAAAAAAAGGGTAAAGTGAAAAGTGAAAAGTGATATTTTTTACGTAAACGATTAAATTCGTTGCTGGATCAGTCTTGGAAATACACCTTCTTTACGCGTCCTGAGACAGCGGTCAGCACCTCGTAGGGAATGGTGTCGAGGACGTCGCTGAGCACCGTGACGGGCAGGTGTTCGCCGAAAATCTCCACGCTGTCGCCTTCATGACAGTCGATGTCGGTGACGTCGATCATCGCCACGTCCATACAGATATTGCCGACATACGGTGCCTTCTGTCCGTTCACCAGACAATAGGCTGCCCCACGTCCCAAGTGGCGGTTCAGTCCGTCAGCATAGCCGATAGGAATGGCGGCAATGACGGAGTCGCGGGTCAGCACACCCTTGCGACTGTAACCTACGGTCTCGTCCTTGGGGACGTGGCGCAGCTGCAGAATGGTAGTCTTCAGCGTACTCACGCAGCGGAGGGGTGACGGACTTACCGTGCTGAGCGGTTCTCCCGTTCGGTTCGAGGATACAGGGGATTGATAGGGGTCGATGCCGTAAAGACCAAGACCCAGGCGGCACATGTCGAGCTGTCGCTCGGGGAAATGCTCGATGGCGGCAGAGTTGGCGATGTGGCGCAATATCTTGTGCGGGAAGGCGTCCTGAAGTTTCTGGCTCGCCTTGTCGAACTTCTCGAACTGCATAGCGGAGAAGTTGTCGAAATCGTCGCTGTCGGAACCTACAAAGTGCGAGAACACGGAGCGCGGAATGATGGCATTCTGCCGCTTCAGTCGTGCAATGACCTCGTCAATGTCGTGCTCAGGGTCGAAACCCAAGCGATGCATGCCCGTGTCGAGTTTGATATGTACGGGCCATCCAGTGATGCCCTGCTTCTCGGCAGCACGAATCAGCGCCTCCATCAGTCGGAAGGAATAGACCTCGGGCTCCAGGTCGTAGTCGAACATGGTCTTGAACGCCGTCATCTCGGGATTCATAATCATGATGTTCTGCGTGATACCGTTACGGCGCAGCGTGACACCCTCATCGGCAACGGCTACAGCAAGGTAATCCACACGGTGGTCTTGCAGCGTCTTCGCCACCTCCACGGCTCCCGCTCCGTAGGCATCGGCCTTGACCATGCAGACGAGCTTCGTCTCGGGCTTCATGAAGGAACGGTAGTAGTTCAGGTTATCGACCACGGCGGTGAGGTTCACCTCCAGTATCGTCTCGTGGACTTTCTGCTCCAGGAGTTCGGTGATGCGGTCGAAACCGAAGGCTCTGGCACCCTTGATGAGAATCACCTCGTCGTGCAGCTGGCGGAAGGCATCGCTCGCCAGGAATGCCTCGGTAGAGGTGAAGAACGACTTCCTCGGCATCGAGAAGACACCACGCTGTGCACTGATTTCGGGTCCGATGCCTATCAGCTGCTGGACGCCGCGCTTCATGCAGAGTCCGTTGACCTCCCGATAGAGGTTATATCCGCTCATACCGCTCTGGTAGATGTCGCTCAATATCAGGGTGGTGGGTGTTCTCTCTCCGAGAGTGTGGCGTTGCGAGGGGTGTTGGGTGTTGGACGACACGCGGCGCGCCATGAAGTCGAGGGCGATGTCCAGCGAGTTGACGTCGGAGTTGTACGAGTCGTTGATAATCAGACAGCCGTGCTGACCTTCCTTTACCTCCAATCGCATGGCAACGGGCTCGAGTTTGGCCATCCGCTCTGCCAACTGCTCGGGTGTCAATCCTAAGTAGAGGGCGACGGCAATACATGCCAGCGAGCACTCGATGGACGCATCGTCGCAGAACGGCAACTCGCACTTTCCACGCGTACCTTTATATATATAGGTAATAGTGGTAAGAGGTGAGAGCTGAGAGGATACGGCTTGCTCTACTTTCTCAATATAGAGGGGGGCGAGACTATTCTCTCTACTCCACCCTATCTTCTCGCCCTGATAACCGGAGCGGCGCAGACAGCGCGACACGACGTCGTCATCGCTGTTATAGACGATGACCTTGGCGTGCTGAAACAGCTGCATCTTCTCCATACACTTCTCCTCCATGGTGCGGAAGTTCTCCTGATGGGCAGCACCGAGATAGGTCAGCACACCGATGGTAGGCTGGATGATGTCTGCCAGTCGGCTCATCTCGTCAGGCTGACTGATGCCAGCCTCGAAAAGTCCCACCTGTGCCTGTTCGTTGAGCAGCCACACGCTGAGGGGTACGCCAATCTGCGAGTTGTAGCTCTTGGGCGAGCGTACCACATTCATCGAGGGTGCCAGCAACTGGTACAACCATTCTTTGACCATCGTCTTACCGTTGGAGCCGGTAATACCTACAATGGGAATGTCGAACTCGTCGCGATGGCGCTCTGCCAGTCGCTGCAACGCTGCCAATGGCGAAGAGACAACCAGGAAGTTGGCATCATTCAAAGAGGTAAGAGAGAGTCCACCCCCGTCCCCTCCCCAAGGGATGGGAGACTGAGCATTCTGCTCAACGACGAAGTTGCGGACGCCTCGGCGATAGAGGTCTTCGATATATCGGTGACCGTCGTTACGGGCGGTCTTCAAGGCAAAAAACAGTGTTCCCTCAGGGAAACACAGCGAGCGGCTGTCGGTCAGCAGCCAGCTAATCTGGGCATCGACGGTTCCGATGCGGCGCGCACCAATCAGGGTGGCAATTTTCTCAATGCTATAGTTCATGATATAGAGGTGTCGAAATTATTTTGCAAAAGTAGGATATTTTTTCCGTAACTCAGCGACTTTTAACAAAGTTTTATCCATCAAGGCACGATATTCCTCCGAATCGGGGTTGAAGGGACGGTGCGCCAAGGCTTGTTTCAGCGGTCGCCACTCGTCAAGGTATTGCTTGGCGGCGGCAGAGAAGTAGTGCTCCACAAGCCGCTCCCAGATGTAATCGACGGCCTGCTGCGAGGGGTGCAGCATGTCGGAGGCGTAGAAGCGGTAGTCGCGCAGCTCGTCCATCACGATTTCGTAAGCGGGGAAGTAGTGGGGATGCAGGGGTGCGGGGGTGGCTGTGCCGAGCGGTTCCCCCGCTCGGTTCAAGGGTGCAGAGGTGAGGCGGGCAACGGCGAGCAGCAGCGTGGCTTTCGAGAGCTGCGACTCATGGTAGCCGTATTTTCGATAGCGGATGGGACTGACGGTAAAGACGATGCGCACAGCGGCGTTGCGCTGCAGCAACAGCGTGACACACTGCTGCAAGGTTTCGGAGCATTGCTCCACCGTCAGCTCTTCTTCCTGGAACAGCCGCTGCGGACGTTTCTCGCAGTTATCGACAATCTCGCCCGTCTCCTTCAGCCGATAGACGTGGTTGGTGCCTAACGTGATGAACACGAGACCCGGCGTTCCCTCGTAACGTTCCAGGGTGTGCAGGATGCTCACGGGATTGTACATCGTGCCGTAGGGATTGATCACGGTAGGAAATCCCTCGTCCTCGAAACGGCGCCCTATCTCGTCGGCAAAGCAGGAGCCTACGAAGAGCACCGGCTCGCAGGGCTGTATCTCGAAGTCTGGTTTCGCTATGTCAACAACGGTTCTGAACTCCATGGGCAATCATTTCGACATTTCGACATTCCGATATTTCGACATTTCGACATTTCGATATTTCGAAGAACATCTTAACTCCTTGAAACCTGCAAGCCCTTCTTCGAGAGCGTCATCTCCACGAAGCGTGCGTTGGCATTCGTCGGATGCTCGTGCAGCATCTGCTTGATGCGGGCTGCCGCCTCCGGGTCTTTCGCCACCATATACAGATAGCCGCCACCGCCGGCTCCCGGCAACTTATAGCCTAAGCAGAGGTCGTCGATGAGGTCGGTAATACGGCGCACGCTGTCGGGATTGGTGCCACTGTCGATGAGCTGGTTCTGCTGCCAGGTCTTACGGATGAGACGTCCCATCTCCTGGAAGTCCTGGCGCTGGATAGCCTCATACATGTCGGCGGCATGGGCTTTCATGGCGCGCAACTGTCGTATCTCGCCACCATGGTTCAGGAACATGCGGCGCACGATTTCGCCCAGAATCTTCTTGGCGGTACGGGTGATGCCGGTATAATACAAGAGGTGACATGGCTGATATTCGGGCTGGGTATAGAGGTCGGTAGGCAACCAGCGCACCAGCGGGTCTTGCTCGAAGCCCTGTGGGGTCTCCAACAGTTTCACGCCTCCTAAGACGCCGCCGAACTGGTCTTGCCAACCGCCACCCGTGGTCAGCAGCTGTTCCAGCACCAACGTGCGACGGCCTATCTCGGTCTTGTCCCATGCCAACGAGCAGAAGTCGCTGACGGCTCCTAACACCGTCGATGCGAGGATGCTGCTGGTGCCCAGTCCGCTACCGGCAGGGATGGCTGACAGCAACGTCACTTCGATGCCACTGCCGAAGTCTTCTAACTGTGCCTGCAGCGACGGATAGCGCTGGGCACTGAAGTTAGGATGGAAGCCTGCCAGCACCAGGGCAGCCTTGGGGATGCTGAAGGGCGACCCCACCTTATTATAGTCTGCCAGCTGTTCGTAGGTATCTACCACTTCCATAGCTCCCAAGTCGATGCTGCGCAAGAGGATATGCGGCTGTTTGCAGGGCTTGACATAAGCCTGCAGAGGCGGTTGTCCGTTCAGTTCTATGGCGATGTTCACCACCCTTCCGCCTTCCATCAGACAGTAGGGCGGCGTGTCGGTCCATCCGCCGGCGAGGTCGATGCGCACCGGCGAGCGTCCCCAGACAATCTGGTCTGGATAGACGGAGAGGCGTGGCTGCTGGCGTTCTGCCAGCACACGCTCTGTCAGTCCCTCGCGCAGCAGACTGAACGCCTTGTCGCTGTCGTCACGGAACATAGCATCGTGGATGCGGATCATCAGCGGTGCGTAGGCAGGCAGCGGTGCAGGCATGGGCAACTGCCATTGCTTGAACTGGCGGGCAGCATCGTCCAGGTCTAACTGGTAGAACACGCTGTGCTGCCAGTTCTTTGCCATCGCCGTCCAGTTGTTGCGGCGCAGCTCCTGACGCTGGGCAAAGAGTCGGCGCAGATTAGCCTTCGTGGCTAACACGTCACTATCCACGCGGTCGTCGATATGGTAGCGGCGCACCTCGTAGTCGCTGTCGCCCACAGGCACCACGTCGATACACTCGCCGGGCTGCAGCGTCACGTTCCAGTCGTTCTTGGGCACTCCCGTCACCACGTTGTCGTGGGTCAGTGTCCATCCCTCGCCCACATAGCTGTTCTCTATCCAGATGTTATAGTTCTGTTCGCTCAGCTTGCAGGCGGTAATCTCGGCGTTCTGCACAAAGATGCTCGGATGCGGCTTGCGGTCGTGGTGCATGATGTTTCGCTGGTCGTTGACGATATTCTGGATGGCCAGCGTCGAGGATATCATCTCCCGCGACGTGCCGAAATGGTAGAACTCGCCACCCGGCAGGGGCACAATGGCAACGGAGAGCTCCTTCAGCTCTGCATCGTCGATGATAGGCTCCTCGCCCAAGGCACAGCCGAACTCGGAGTACAGGTCGTATTCTTTTCCCTCACTCCTCTTCATGAGGAGCTTCACCGCCTTGTCGGAGAGCAGCCAGATGCCGATATCCGTCAGGTAGTAGTGGTCTTTCTGCAGTGCCGAGAGACACTCTACGCTGGGCTTCTGCAACATCTGCTTCAGCACGTTGGGTGTACGGCGGTCGCTGACGAAGACGCCGTGGTCCTTGGCTATCGAGGCGTCGAGCCACAAGCCGTAGCACACCACGTCGGCATCGGGAATCTGTCCCAAGCGCTCGGCAGCACGGATATAGACGTCGCCACTGACAATCATCGTCTTCAGCCGCTCAGGGGCTTGTTGCATGATGCGCTCGTAGAGTGGCAGCTGCAGGTCGAGCAGCGTCTGCGACAACTGCTGTCCGCGTTCCCAGCGGAATACGGGAATAGGCGTGAGTATCTTGCTGCTGATGGCGTAGGAGGGCAGGCGCTTGCTCTGTCCGCCAGCATGCAGGATGATGCGTTTCTCCTGCGCCAGCCATTGGGAAAAGTCTGTTCCTTTTTCACTTTTCCCTTCTCCCTTTTCACTTTCATACGCCTGCTGCAACAGCCAGGTCGTTCCCCCACCCGACCCTAACTTATGGCCGATGGGGTCGTGGGTACAGAAATATTCGTCACGCGACAGTCCCGTCACGTCGTGAAAACAGTCCACCAGATTCGGTGGCAACGATAGCAGTTTCTTCATTGACAATGGTTAGCTCTTTATTTTAAATTCCAACACAGAGACACAAAGTTTTTAATTATTTATTTCTTCTTCGGTATTCCATCCACACTGACAGTATCAGTATCAGCAGCAGGATGCCGTAGGCAATATAAGCGATCGTCTCCGTACGGTCGATGCTCTTGGGGAAGAAGCTCAGCACCACCTCGTGCTTGCCGGGCTTCACCTGCAGGGCACGCAGCACGTAGTTGACGCGTCCTAACTCCTGCTCCTCGCCATCGACGGTAGCCGTCCAGCCAGGATAGTAGATTTCCGAGAATACCACAACGCCTCCCTTGCCGGAGTTCACCTCGTAGGTCAACTGGTTGGGTTCATAGGTGGTCAGGCGCACCACGCTCAGCGTGTCTTGCTCGACGGCCTGTCCTAACTGTGCCTCGAAGCGCTTGTCGGCGACAGCCTCATGGCGCAGCGCCAGCTGTCCTACCTTCTCTAACTCCTCGTTGGCGTTATCGACATAGTACAGCTTATCGACAAACCACGCATTGCCGTAGGTGTAGGGGTTCTCGATGGGCACGGTCTGGTCACCCTGCAGGGGCACGATGAAGTATTTCGTGTTGAGCATGTTCAGCACGGGGAACAGGCTGTCGCCGTTGACCTTCGTCATATCGCCCATGGCGTCGTTGAAGGCACGGCCTAAGCGTCCTATCTCTGGACGGATGCAGGCATCTGACAGCTCCTGATAGCGGCGCAGCTTGGCAGCATGGTAGCCGCCGATGCTCTTGACGTAGAACGATGTCTCGTTCTCATTGAACGTGTCGGAGGCTAAGTTCAGCACACGGTAGTCCAGCGCATGGTCTTGCAGAATGCGGTCGATGGCTGCCGACTTGGGCATGGGTTCCTCACGGACGCTGGAGGGCACGAACATGGCGTCGTTCAGATAGCGCTTGTTCACCTGCCACATGTCTATCAGACACAGCGCTAACAGCAGACCGACGGTCCATGTGGCACGCAGCTTCCGGTAGCGATACAGCAGCAGGATAGCCGTGCCGATGGTGATGATGAGTACCGTGCGCCAGCAGTCGGCAACGAACACCTCGGCACGTACCTTCGACATGTTCTCCAGGAACGTGCCCACGTATTCCTCCGGCAACATGCGCTTCAGCTGCTCGGCATCGGAAAACGACGTGAAGTTGAAGAATGCGTTGGGCATCAGCGCAAACAGGGCGGCAACACCTGCCGTCACGCCGTATGCTATCAGTATCGGGGTAAGCCCGTTGTTCCGAGCATCCGTCTTTTTACTATCATCCAACACCAAACACCCATCACCCTTATCCAACACCAAACACCCATCACCCAACACCTGTCTCAGCGCCATCATCGCCAACAGCGGGATGGTAAACTCGGCAATGACGAGTATCGACGACACGGTGCGGAACTTCGCATACATCGGCACATAGTCGATGAAGAAGTCGGTGAACGGCATGAAGTTCCTACCCCACGACAGTAGGACAGACAGCACGGTGGCTGCCAGCAGCGCCCACTTCAGCGGACCCTTGACGGTCATCAGTCCTAAGACGAACAGCATCAGCACGAAGGCACCCACATACACGGGGCCTGCCGTAAAGGGCTGGTCGCCCCAATACAGATACCACTGCCCGACGTATTCCGCCAAATCCGGGTCGCACTTCTTCATAGCCTCCTTCTGACTGTCCAGGTGGATATGGTGCGAACCACCCTTGGCATTGGGTATCAGCAGCGTCCACGTCTCGTCGATGCCGTAGCTCCACTGCGTGATGTAGTCGCGGTCCAGTCCGCTGTTCGTCTGGTTCTCGGCATTCGCCTTCACCAGCTCACTCTTGCCACGCATCGACTCCTGACCGTACTGCCACGTGTGGTACAGGTTCGACAGGTTCAGACAGATGGCAATAGCCGCTGCCACCACACAGGCGCCAAGGGCCTTTGCCAAGTGCTGATATTGCTTCTTGCGCAGACCGTCAATGCAGAACGCAATGACCATCGCCAAGATGATGAACAGATAATAGTACGTCATCTGCACGTGGTTCGCCAGCACCTCGAAGGCACCGAAGACGGCAGCGACGAGCATACCCCAGAGGTATTTACCCCGGAAGGCCAGCACCACACCGGCAATCATCGGCGGCAGGTAGGCCAGCGCCATCACCTTCCAGATGTGTCCGGCAGCAATGATGATGAAGAAGTAGCTGGAGAACGCCCACACGATGGCTCCCAATGCCGCCAGATACTGACGGAAGTCGAAGGCACGCAGCAGGATGTAGAAGCCCAACAGGTAGGCAAAGACATACCACACGTTCTCGGGCAGCCACAGGTGATACCACGTCGAGGCCTCCGACAACAGCTCCGTCGAGTGGTACGACGGCGACAGCTGATACGTCGGCATACCGCCAAACAGCGCATTGGTCCAGCGCGTGCGCTCGCCGGTACGCTGGTAATACTCCATAGCCTCCTCACCGGCACCACGTCCAGCCGACGAGTCGTGACGGTAGAGCACCCTGCCCTCAATGTCGGCAGGGAAGAAGTAGGCAAACGAAATCGCCACAAACAAGACGACCATCAGTACGTCGGGCAACCAAACTTTCCAGTTCTTCATCATAATTAGTTTTTAATATAAACACAGAGACACAGAGATACAGAGTTTTTATTTTTTAAAAGACACCTCCCTGCGGAGTATTGTTTAACCGATGATAATTTGTTTTTAGTGTTTTTTATATTAACACAAATATATCTCTCTGTGTCTCTGTACCTCTGTGTTTTTTATTTTCTTCTGTTCTCAGTGTGCAAAGTTAACCACTTTTTCTCAAATAGCCAAGAGTTGACGAAAGAAAAGCAGAGATTTTCTTGGTAGTTCGAGGAAAAAGTCGTACCTTTGCAGCCGCTAATCGGAAAATCCGATGCATTCGAAGACGTGCGACTGCTGTGATTAAAGGCTCTGCGCCGCGTTGGAAGGATGTAATGGCAAACAAACAATTTAATCATTCAAAACACTATGTATTTAGATCAAGCTAAGAAGGTTGAAATCTTCAGCCAGTACGGCAAGGACGCCAAGGACACCGGCAGCGTAGAAAGCCAGGTAGCCCTGTTCACCTATCGCATTCAGCACCTCACCGAGCACCTGAAGCAGAACCACAAGGACTTCGGTACCGCTCGTGCCCTGACCAAGATGGTAGGTCGTCGTCGTAAGCTCCTGAAGTACCTGTACAACAAGGACATCAACCGCTATCGTGAGCTCATCAAGGCCCTCGGTCTTCGTAAGTAATCGCGATACCGCACAAAACGACAACATCCGGATTGCCCCACGGCAGTCCGGATATTTTTTTTGCCCCCTCCATCAGATAAAACAGAAAGAGGGAGGAGAAAAGAAAATATTAGGTAAATTGCTTGGCGGTTCGGCTTTTTCTTTGTAACTTTGCAGCGATTTGTGGTCCACCACACATCACGACACAGTGGAAAAACTTCCGACGCATCCCGTGCAGACGGGGCTTTTGGCTATGTAGGCAAACAGCAGACGAAGTGACATTCCACACTATAGCTATAAGCCCAGTATATATATAAATAATGTACACGCGAAGGAGCTGGGCGTTATTGAGGCCGCTCGTGAGAGCCGCCACCGTTGAGAAGAAAGAATAAATAACTACATAAATAATTAATATACTCTTTTATTAAATAGCTATTATGAAAGATATAGACACATATCATTGGTTGGTCGATAGTTACCAAAAGCTCACTAATGTGAAGTCGTTCATTGCTAACAACTTAGACAAAAACGGCAATCTAAAAGAAGAAGGTAATCGTGACAATAACAGACCAAATCAAGTCGAGATAGAAGACTTTATGCGTTTTTTCAAAGAATTGCATATGGAGATAGAAAATGGAAATATCTCCTGGGAAGATGCAAAGAAAAAGTTCTCATATTATGCGCTGAAGTTCGATGAATATTCTTTCTTTCATGAACAAGTTAGGGACGGATATGATTCTGATATCTGGAGTGAATTCCGATTTTTTTGCGATCATGTAAAGCAAATACAAACAACATAAATAATTAATATAATTACTCTAATTAAAAAACTATTATGAAAAAACTACATTTATTCAAAACAGTGCTCCTACTATGTGCCCTGATAGTAGGTAGTTCGAGTGTGTGGGCAGATGATCCAACAGTAGTGACCATTAACTTCGGAACAGCAGATGGATATTGGGCTGCTCATACAAACGACGCTGAACACAGTACTTATACTGACAGCGGTTCACGAGAGTGGTCACGTACTTTTTCGGCAAATAACACTTCCTCTGGTCAAGCAGGATACTCTCAGTTTGGAAATGCTTCTAACACTTGTGAAAGTTTAGTGTTTACAGCAACAGCCGGTACCAATATGACTGTTACAGCTTTTTCAGTTACTATGGCAGGTGCTAGCGGTGGTAAAAGCCCTACAACAGGAACAATTTATCTTTATAAAAGGACTGCATTAGGAACCGAAACGCAATTAGCAACAGCTGCCGTGTCAGGAACAGGTAATGTCACATGTAGTATTACATCAAACCAAACTTTTTCAAGTACAGATATTTTAAAAGTATCATACGAAGGTACTGCTAAGGCCATAAGAATATCCAGTTTATCTTATACATATATAGCAGGTGGAGACCCCATTCCCAGTGTTTCTCTCGCAACATATACCATCAATGCTCCCAATACAGCAGTTAGTACTACATCTATAAATGTTACTTATGAAAACCTGACAGACTATGCTTCAGAAGTAATTTTCTACGAATCGGATGGTGAAACAGAAGCGACATACGACCACTCCTGGATCACAGCAGAGATAAATGCCACAACCCATAACTTAGATTATTCAATTACAGCCAACACAGGTGCTGCTCGCAAAGCATATCTAAAAGTATATGCCGTAGACAATGACGGAGAGGCTTATTCTAGTCTTGTAACCATTACTCAAGCGAAGGCTATTGTTTATTATACATATAATCTAGCCAATGCCGTTATTCCAGGCAGACACTATATCATTGCAAGCGGTACTACTGGTACTGTAAAAGCTATGGGAGATCAAAACGGTAATTATAGAGACGAGGTTGAAGTTAGCGCAACTGATGAAAGTATTACCATATCTAATGATGCCGGTGTTCATGAGATTTTTATTCAAGCAAACGAAGCAAAGGGTTATTACACTTTACTCGATGTAGAAAATAACAATCAATATTTGTATGCTAGTAGTAACTCATCTAATAATATAAACATTGAGGCAGCACTTGACAAAAATGATAACGGTATTTGGTCTATTGCTATTGATGAGAATGGTGTCGCTACTATCATTGCGAAAGGAACTAATTCAAGGAACTGGATACGCTATAACAGCTCAAGTGCAAGGTTTTCCTGTTATGGAGCAAGTAACACTCAGGCAGATGTATATCTTTTTGAGAAAGCTGGCGATACAGGCAATCAGGAAGTAAATGTCACTATTGCAGAGGCATGTACGGATGGGGAAAAGTATTATGCTACTTACAGCAGCCCCTTCGGATTTGTTATCCCTGAAGGCTTGACCGTAGAAGAGATTGGTATTTCTGATAGTAAGCTTGATGTTGAGGCATACGCTGCTGGTGCGAGAGTTCCTGCCAATACTGGTGTATTGATTTCATCTTCTACTGCAGGTTCAAAAACACTGACATTGGCAGGAGGTGGCACCTCAGTTAAGGGTGAAAACAACCGCCTTCGCGCTACAGGAACAAGTATCACTGCAGAAAACATGTCTGATGCCGATGCTGGCTGTCTGTTCTACCGCTTAACTATGCATAACCCAGACACCGATAATAAGATTGGTTTCTGGTGGGGCGCTGAGGATGGTGCAGCCTTCTCTATCGCAGCCAACAAGGCTTACTTAGCTGTTCCTGAAGCGCTCGCTTCACTAGCTCGTAGCTTCTGGTTCGATGAAGGAGAAACTACATCGCTGAACGAAGTAAGAGGTCTGAAGTCTGAAGTAAGAGGTGAGTATTTCAACCTCAATGGTCAGCGCGTGGCTCAGCCTTCAAAGGGCTTGTACATTGTGAACGGACGCAAAGTGGTGATTAAGTAAAAGGAGTATTCATCAACACAGAGATACAAAGATACAAAGAACGAATAATAGAAAAAAACTCTGTGCCTCTGTACCTCTGTGTTTAAAATAAAGAAAGAACAATGAAAAAGACATATATCAATCCCGCACTCGAGGTGGTAGTGCTAAAGTTCAACAACAGTCTGTTGGCTGGCTCACCTGGTACTGAGACAGGTGATGATCTGGGAAACAGCTATAACAGTAGTGACGTTACCTACGGTCGCGACTTCGACTTCGACGAAGAAGAAGAATATTAAATAACCGATTTCCTGCTCCCCCCGCTCTACCAACAGTGCGGGGGGAGTTGCTTTTTTTGGTTCGTTCATTAAGTAATCAAGAATAAGCGAATTGGAGGACCGAGCCAACTTTCTCGGTGAATTATTTGGTTGGTAAATAAAATTGTGCTATCTTTGCAGGCGGAACAAATGTTAGGACTATGGAATCTATTATAGAAAGAACACCGAGAACTGTTACTGTTCGAATGAGTACACGGCGTTGGAGCAGACTACAACAGATGGAACAGGCTTATAAGCTTGCAGAAACCATCAAGCGTAGCATGAAACAGGCTGAGAAGGCACCGTCCATGACAGTGGACGAGGCAATGGATTTCATCGACAACCTATGATACAAGAAGTCCGCTTTGCAGACGAATTCAATCGTGCCTTTAAACGGTTGAAAAAGCGCTATCACTCTCTGCCACAAGATTTGAAACAGTTATTGGCATCTCTCGTAAAAAACCCGCAGCAAGGTACGGAGTTGTACAATGGCATGCGGAAGCTTCGCTTAGCTTTCGCCTCTAAAGGTCGTGGCAAACGTGGTAGCGGAAGGGTGATTATTCAACTGGCAGTTGATAACACTCGCCTCACTTTCGTCTATATTTATGACAAAAGCGATATGGGTAATGTTTCCGACGAATTTCTCGACCAAACTATCAAGGATATCGGGGAGGGAAGGTTTACCACCATTGCCATTGAATCACCCGAAGCGTGAATTATTGTCGCAATTATACAAATTCAGGTAAAAATACAGAAAGTATTCCTACCCTGCACCGAAACAACTTTCTCGGTGAATTATTTGGTTGGTAAATAAAATTGTGCTATCTTTGCAGGCGGAACAAAGAAAGGAAAGAGTATGGTACTAACAGCAGATTATAAGACAGCAGAGAATTACTTGCAAATGTTATATACATTGAGCAAAGAGGCCCGGCTGTATGTTTTGTCTAAATTGACAGACTCTTTGCTTAAGGAAGAAGTCCAAACAAAGATGTCTGAGCCAACCAGAAGGAGTAGGGTCGTACGCCGTTCCTCCTCTCAGGAAATGACGGACGCCCAGCTTGAAGCCCTCTTTGCAGACAAGCCAATGCCAGACAGCCCAGTTTCAGAACCGACATGGGAAGAAGTCATTCGTTCAAATAGTGGTAAGACCATCAAACCAGTAGAGAAATGGCTGTAAGCAGGGTATATACTTTGACGCCATTATGAATAAGGTTATCTTGAGTATGTTTGATATTGAGTTGGAATGATTCTTTATCACCAGGGTTCATGAATGCCCACGAATCCAGTTCCGTTAATTCTCATCTCCCGTTTCCCCTTTCTGCGACGAAGATATTGCCTCCTTTTTTATTTGGTAGTTTCGGAAAAAGTTCCATCAGGAAAGTGCCGTTTCGACGGCGACAAAGTGCCGTCTCGACGCCTGCCAAGTGCCGTTTCGAAGGCCGCAGAAGTACACTTTGACAGCCGCAGAAGTACGGTTCGCCTATTCGATTCCAGGGAGGCTTGAAAACGAATATAGTCCTTTCGACCAGTGAGCATAGTCCTCACGACCAGCGAGCATAGTATTCGTCTGCCGCATGTTTATTCCTTCTTTTTCATTTTTCACTTTTCATTTTTCACTTTAAAACCGCCCTCCCCCTCATTTTTGATTAAAAATCGGCCACGATGCCGATGTATAGGGCGTTTCAGCGATGAGGGGGTTAGGCTTTATCCGTCACATATCCCCCTCATAACCCCCTCATAAAATGTAAGCGTATCCGCTCTGACGCCTTGCAGGCTTTTCTGAAAGTGCTTACCTTTGCATATTCATTTTTTATCTGATTATGCAATATGAGTTACAGTGTATTAAGTTCCCGCAATGAAAAGGTTTGGGATGACTATTTGTCAGAACTGGCGCTGAATCCCAGTCTTAGTCTTGCCCGTTTCCTCAGGACGCGCCATGTTGGCGTACATAGTTATGAAAATTGGATGAGCCGCAAAGGCTACAGTGCCCGTGAGGCCAAGGTCCGTGCTGCAAGTCTGCAGGCGGAGCCGCTAAGGAGGGAGTCCATGGCACCTGAAGAATCATTTGTTCCTGTGGTTGTTCGTGAAGGCTTCCGTCCTGAGTCGAATCCCGGCGATATCCTCACGGGTATCAGCCTGACGCTTCCAGACGGGACGGCGATCAGCATCCGCCGTGGCAGTGCGGAGGCTGTCGTCTCGTTTCTCAGACTTTATTCGGGGGAGGGTAAGCCATGTTCGGATTAGAGGATAGCCGCAGGTACTACGTCTGCCAGCGCTATGTGCGGATGAACACGGGCATCAACGGACTGTCCAAGATTGTGAGTAACGAGCTGAACCGTCCGCTCCTGAACGGCGATGTCTTTATCTTCTTCGGCAAGAACCGCCAGATGGTGAAGCTGCTTTGCTGGGACGGTGACGGTTTCCTGCTTTACCAGAAGCGGCTGGAGAGAGGGACCTTCGAGCTACCCCGTTTCAGACCCGGCCTGAAGGCTGCAGAGATGCCCTACAGGACGCTTTCTGCCATCATGCGGGGCGTGAGCCTCAAGAGCGTGAGATACCGCAGCAGATTAAGAATAGTCAAGTCTTGTATTTTACAACCTGCTGATTATCAATAAAATAAATCAAAAATAACCTGTTTTTTATTTGGTGGTCTCGTTTTTTTTTTGTACCTTTCCTCTATAAAACCGAAATAAATTCTCTCGCCAGAGTAACTAAAATCAAGGATATGGTTAAGAATGGAGCATATAATTACATAACAAACCACAATAGGCCTGTTTACACACGTGATACTTTCCTCTACGAGTACTACTCAGACTGGGTTCCATCGCCAGCCATGCCGTTGGTTAATTTGTAGACGGGGTCTAAGCCACCACAAAGGTAATAGCCTTGCCATAGCTGGTATTTGTATGATTCATTTATGATATCCCACGTTCATAGAAGTCCTGATAAGGAACATTCTTGCTAAGTATATGCCATGCACAAATAAGCAGTTTTCTTGAAATGGCAACCTGTACTTTCATCTTTGTCTTCTTTCTGACTTGAGTTTGATGATAAGAGAAACGGCTGAAGAAGCATCCTTGAGTTCTGCTTGCAGCCCATGAGCATTCAATAATGGTTCTTCTAAGATATCTGTTCCCATGTGTAATCCGTTTGGACTTGATAACTTTATTGGATTCGTCATTCCTCGGCTTCAGACCGCTCCACGATGCAAGGTGATTGGCTGTCTCAAAATGGCTCATATCTATTCCAATTTCTGCGATCAAAGATGTAGCAGCCCTGAGTTTCACCCCGGGTATAG